>Ga0181612_159433_pt1 | contig 10302 bp, 8 predicted proteins | sample HoacroProtozoa21_FD_119630 | JGI IMG/M metagenome (GOLD analysis project Ga0181612, IMG submission 119630) | Hoatzin crop microbial communities from Cojedes, Venezuel. Combined Assembly of Gp0051906, Gp0051904, Gp0051908 | reverse complement strand
CCCTGCCATGAGCAGGGACATCTTCCACTAGACCAGGTTGCTCAGACACTGCCAGGAAGGGGGCAGCCACAGCTTCTCTGGGAAACCTGTGCCAGTGTTTCACCACCCTCAGAGGAAAGAATTTCTTTCTTGTATCTAGTCTAATTCTACCCTCTAGACATCTGACATCTAGGTCATCTGACTGCTGGCATTGTTTGGTGATAAGTAAGTTTAGATTAGAAAGACAGTAAACCTACTAATTTGGAGCACCTTGGGATCTTCCTTATGTTGCGGGTTTTTTTTTCACTGGCTTCTGAGTGTTTTCATTTACTGTGCTCTTTGGCTTTGGGGCTTCCTTCCTCTTCTGGTTTGGGTTTTTAGCCAAATTCACCACTTGAGATCTGATCTTCAGTTTAATATGCTCAGTGTAGGCTCTTTTTAATTACCCAGGCTATATATCATGTCAGAAAATTTAGGTTCCTTTTGCAGCAACTTCCTATGAAAAGAATTGCCTGACGAATACAGTTATTATGAATGTGAACGATGTGCATTTAGAACAGTTTCATTTTCAAAGGATGCTTTCATGGAAAACAAGGTTAAATTGTGTGGAACAATGGAGATTCTGCAAACAGCTCTAATGGGTAGTTCCTTTCTTCCTTCCAATGCTTCGTCTTAGAAATGAGATTAGAGCATAAGAGAGGAGGAAAAGAAAATACAGAGTTGTATTGTTCTTAAAGGCCCCTTGTGAAATGATGGACAATTCATGTGAAGGTTACATAGAGCTTATTTCTGCTAAACTTCTCCACATTTCTTGTTTATTGGATGTATTTGTTTTGCTGTTCCGGCCTAGAGCGGCAGTGACACCCTCTGGCAATGGCAGGGGAGCTCCGTTGCCATCCAGGAGCAATGTCAGGGGAGAGGCCTTGGCCTGCCCTGTGCTTCCTTCGCTCTCCAAGCGCCTTTGGCTCCAGACTGAAAATCACAGACGTGAAGTTAATTAATATTGTACATGAATGGGGTGGCTAATTGATGCAAATTAAAGCACCGTGTAATAAATAGTGTTGGGCAGCTTTTTTTTTTTTTTTTTGGTGAGCAGCTTGAAAAGTCTCCCTTTGTACTTGAATTCATTTGTTTACATCAACTCTAAAGCACGCTGTTCTCTTCTGGAGTGCCGCCTCTGAGCAAAGCTGTACAGATGCTCTGGCTGCTGTGTGGCTCCCACCAGAACGGAGATGGCTCTCTGATCCGTTCTACCTGGGAAATAAAAAAGGGTTTTTAAAGATGGAAAAGCTACTGTGAGTTGTCTGCCTACTGTTAATTTTGTATTTTGCATTGGTAATGCTTTTATTTGTGTTGTTTTACACTATGGGTCACGAAATGCAAACTTCTTGCAGCTGAAATTTTTTCCAGGCGCTGCGACGAGAAAAACCGGTAAGCTGTTGAGGCAGTTGGAACAGCAAAGTGGGGTGACTGAGGCTTGGAGAAAGGCATTAGGATGTTGAAGCCCTATCAAAATCAAGGTGTTGGAGAATACTTCACATTCTAGATCTATGTCTCATTTTGATAAGCAACTTTGTGCGTGTCTACGGGGCAAGCTTGTAGTACAGCACTGCCTAAACAATCAAGTGAGGGCAAAGCAACTGCCTGGCTGTGGCAGTGTAAGGGTCCGTGCCAGGTACCTCACCTGGCTCTCAGCAGCTGGAGTTAGCCCAGAGACAGAGGTTTGTTCTGCTGGACTCCTTCCAGCACTTGAGCAAAGCTGAACACTGTGTTGTTAGAGAAACCTCAGTGCATAAATGGGGAATGGTGGTTCTGAGATAAAAACCTGAGCAGGACCTGTACTCTGTCCCGCAAGGACTTCTGTTGATCTGCTTGGAATGAACCCTCCCCGGTCCCATAGCAGGGACCAAGGTGTCCTGAACTGATGCAGGGGACTTTTAGAGGGGCCACAGAGACTTCTCAGCCTCATGGAGAGATGTGAAGGTCTGGCTCAGGTTCTGAAATCAGCCGTCATAGTATTTGCCACCTGGGGTCACTGTGTTCAAGGTTATTAAAAAGGAGAAGTATAAAGTAACAAAGAAAATACCAGCAGTAAAAATGTACTTCCAAACCCTAACCCCTGGAGGCTAAAATTGAGATTGCCGTAAGATTTTTGTTGTGTGTGAAAAAATGAAGTCCTATATTTCAGTATGTAAACAGAAGTCTGCTTTGACACAGCAGAGATTTGTATAAAAGCAAGATATGAAAAAAAGCGTCATGTCTTGTAGACCTTTTCTTACTGCATTTTGTTTTAGCTTTTCTACCTGTTGCTTCATACAGTGTATTACTAGTGACTTTAAAGATCTTTGTAATAGTGTATTTTTGTGGTTGAGAAATCTTCAGTGGTCTTGATGCTGATCTTGTTTTACACTGGAATTACTGCACATATCTCAGTGGCTTTTCATGTTACTTAACATGGGAGATTATAGGTGAGTTACATGTATTTTGAATCTGTACCCATGTTACAGAATTTCTTAAGTGTGCTATTATTTAAACTTTTGTCTGAGCTAACCCCACGTGATGTATTATGTACCTGCAGTACTTCTTAAAAGCACTTTAGCTGAATTTTCAAGCTGGCTAGGCTTAAAGTTGTCAAAATACATATTTATGTTAAAGCTCCTCAGAACGCTATGTGGATATAAATCTTGCTGTAGAGGTGCTGCATCGTGCAAGAGAAAAGGCTGGTTGTGTGCAGGGAAAAGAGCAGCTCCAGATGGTGCAAATGCTCCTTCAAACCCCGTGTATTGTCCGCGTGGTATCAGTGGTGTGTGTGCTGCTTGGAAGCTGGACGAGCCCTGTGCTCATTGAGAGCTGTCTCGAACAGCAGCTGCAAAACTGCTGCCTGGTAGCCTGAAGGAGAATGTCAAAGCTAAAGCAGTAAGGCACAGCAACTCTTTTCCCACTCTCTTCTGTCCACAAATCCTCCTGTAAAGACCTATGGGTACCCAGAAGACGTATTTCCACTGCTGTACCTGGTCGCTGGGTGGCCTCCATTAGAGCTGAAGAAGATAACGTACAACTGTGGAGTGCATCTTGGTTTTTTTTTTCCTCAGCTAAATATTGCTGAAACTTCTATGGGGCTATGCAAGACATTTAATGAAATTCAGTCTGTTTAGTATGGAAAATTGGTAAATGGATATTTATGACCCTTTTTTATCATATCTAATTAGAAATTATGTGTGTAATTTACTTGATGCTTTTGTTGACATATCTGTGCATTCAATTAGATAAGAAGTACTTCAGTTACAGGTATAGTTGAAGGACAACAGGGTGATGGAAACAGTATTGCTCATAGTAGTGTTTCTTCTGTAGCTCCTTGCAAATGGAAATCATCCGTTCTTTGCAATACTGAAGGGTTATATAGTCAGAATTGCCTTACTCCTGTACCTTTTTGAAATGAACTTTGCATCACTGGCACCACCTCTAAATAAAACCATTTAGCAGCCTGGATAATTGCATGATCTTTTTTAAAGCATTCAGTCTTATTATAATCGGTATTCTTTGGAGTAATTCATTACTTACATCATCATGAGTTTAGAATCAGAACATTATGTTTTCATCTCTTATACTGAGCTAGCTCCTCATACAGGGCATTATGCTGCTGTACACATAATTAGTACTATATGAAGAATATAAATTAACATGTTAGTTTTGATGGGTGTGTTGATGAGGTTGGAAGGGCATCATTAATATGCTCAATAGTGCAAAATAATACTTCTGATTTTAGCTTCCTTTGCTTTTCCTTTCAACTAGTTAAGCTAAAAATATGGCACAGCTGCTTCCCCTTTACACGTGTGAAAATGTGTGGAATGTGAAGTAAGAGAGAGAATTGCAGCCCTTTGGATGAGAAAACACGACGTTCAGTGCTGAGACACCAGTCTCATCATCTGGTCACGAGAGCGGGGCCAAACGGAGGGCTCGGTGGTACCACTCGTTGGTGTAGGGACCAGGAGATTTGGTCCTCCTGGCGCAGCAAAGCAGCATGACTGCAGCAGTATGCAGCAGGGTGGGCTTTGGTACTGGTTGATGATGTACAAGATCAATGGCTAACTCCTCTTGGAGTTACTAACTGCACTTTTTCCTTTTCTGTGGCCAAAGTTTCAAGCACTGTTGAACTTGAGCAGTCCCTTGAAAGCATATCGTCTAGTCCCCAGTTAACTGCTGCTAGAAGATTAAGGCAGGAGTGGAAGATCCTTATGGATGTAAATCAATTCTTATTACTGACATCTAAATGTGTTAAGTCTCAGGAGAAAGGAGGATCCAGCTGTAAGATCTGATCTGTAGCTTGATAGAAAGTCTGTGTAGGAGACCAGTAGGAACAATGAATGGCAGTGAAAAACAAATGATGGAAAGCTTTATGAAGTATATTGGTATTACTAATAGTTGACTCTTAAAAGGTGCTCTTTGCCTGTTATGCTTTGGTCTTTTTATTAAGAAGGGTAAGGAACCATTATCTGTGTGGAACACTTTTTAGATATCCTTTGCTGTTGTGGTTGATGAATAAAATTACAAAAAGAGTATCTGATACTGGAAGTGGATCTAAGCAAACAAGCTCTTACAATCTGGAGGAGCTCAGTGGACGTCAGTGGGAGCTACTACAAGCAGGAGGATTAATTGGTATTAAATTGACAGCAAAAGAACATTAAGTAAAGGAGCTGTGTACTGGGAGCAAAACAACTGAAAATATTGGTAGGAGAGAATGAAAATGTGCTCTTAGCTCTTTTGTAAAACTAAGTCAATCAGAAAGTCAGTAATTAGTTTTTACAAATTCTGGGGGCAGTGTAAACTTGGCTGCCTTTCACAGTTGCTGGAAGTCTCACGTAAAATAGAGTATATTTCTAATGTGATTGAATTAATGTTTTCTTGTTATTGGAGTCTGCTTTTTCCTTTCCTTATTTTTGTTGACTTTATATGCAGGAATAGAATATTGTATCAGTGCAACATTGCATAGATTGCAAGTATATGACTTTAAACCCAGTATATTTTCCTGACTGTCATTTTTAAAATTTTGTTGGGTTTTTTTTTTTCTTCGTATTCTTAGTGTTTTCTAGTTCTTTGCTCCCCGATTCAGTCTCTTTCTAGTAGGGCGACCCAGCTTTCCTGTCACAGAGTGTGAAAAATCAGCATAATTAGAAGTCATGTATTAAAGCAACTTGATAACAGTTTGCTTTTCTAAAATGCAAATGAGATATGAGAGAAGACTTACTATGTTTGCTATGTATGTTGCTTGGCACAGTCCATCTATTGCACTTGGAGATTTGGTGACAGGTAGGATATTGCAGTTATTTTTGTTGAAAACTCAGGGTTTAACTCACAAGACGTCTTTAGTTCCTGACTTACATTATTGGTTATAATTTCTGGTCAGCTTGGATTCGCTTCCTGTCTCTGTTCCCTTGGTATTCACAGTGACGCTACTCTGCCTTTCTCTCTTAAATCCATCGGTTTTACATTTTGGTAATTTTCTATTTTTCTTCTCCCGGCCCTTGGCGTGCTGCCTGACTTGTCTCTTCCACTTTGCAATTTCTGATTTATTTGTGGCATCTGTTCAATTTAAAAAAAAAAAAAAATTCTAGCCCATGAGTCTTGAAAGGCAATATAAATTCCATTTTCATCAACATTTGTCAATTAAAATCTGCTATTACCAAGCCTGTTTATAGCTAACTTGATTATTCCAAATTTATGTTGATAATACCTTATACCATTCATTCCATACGTATAACACTTTCATATGGCAGATGAGGAGAGATGTTTCTGTGAGACTATACACACGTACAAGTACAAACATAAAATCCATTAACTACACCCCAGTGTCACACTCACTGTGTGCACACTCACACTCATACACATGTGCATGTAAGTTGCTTTGAAAGATGAGCTTCTGTATAAATATCTGATAAGATATAAAACTGGAACCTGAAATTTGTACTGATCTTTTGAGTTTTGGTTCAAGGCCAGATTCTGGAAAATGGTTTGAGTTCCAATTCAGGAAAAAATTCCTTGAATATGTTTTTCTGGCAATATTTTTGAGAACAGCTGATCTTTTCACATTTTTTCCATTTGAATTAAATATCTTAAGAGAGTAACCAAGATGCCACTGAAATACTGCTGTTTGCTGCTCATTGAAGGAAACATGCAACCCATATACATGGTGCCATAATTCTGGCATTTTCCTCCGGTGTAGCTCAGAGCTCTAGATGGCAGATAATGACATTAAGGAGAGCAAGTTGGAGTTAATTGCAAAGCATTGCTTATTAGATTTGAGAAAGATATAATCACAGGGCATTCTAATTTCTTAAGACACTGATTCGTATAACAGCTACAGAGAAAAAACTGGCAGTGAACATGTTTCTAGGGAGTTTGCAGGACTGCTGGTTTATGCATTTTCTTTTACAGCCTACACAGTTGGAGATAATTCAGAATCTTACTGTTTAAGAGTAAGCCAAGTATCTAAAATCTTGTGACCATATTTAGGGATGGATGAAACGTTTTGGTTAAAATAGCTCACACTCCCCTACACATACCCATATTTCTGTCCGGTCTTCAGACCAATGAAAGGAAGAAACAGGGAGACCTCCGAGATTTCCTCTGCCTTTCTTTTAACTCATCAACTGGGTGTTAGTGATCTCACATTGCTTATTCCCGTACCCAAATACCTGCCTTCCCTCTTGACCTAGTTGAACCAGCCAGTGCCCTTAGCAGTTACTCTGTTCATCCACAACTCCATCATCCCATTAGCTGAAGCTGGAGAAGCTCTTTGTGGCATGCAGCACTGGTTTGTTCTGCACCTCATTCAGCACGATGCTGGCCTGTGCCGAGTAGGGTTGTCTCCTGGCAGGGGTGGAAGAATAGGGGGAAAATTCAGAAGCTGTGGGAATGATAGCATTATTTGGGGCTTACAGCTTTTTTCTTGCTGACCAGCTGGTACTGACCTTTCCCAATTGCTGTCATTCCCTGTCCATCCAGCATGTTTGTCTGGATAAAGGCTGTCTGCATCTCTGCTGGGAATGTGCAAAATATGGAGAGGGCTGGTGCAGTTTAAAAATAACATTTATTAGCAGATAGATTAAAGGCTAGAGAAAGATGTATGGTGGAACAGCGAGGAAGGCAGTCCCAAGTTACATCTGTAATAATGAAATTCTTACAGTAGTCATAGACAATCTGTTCCCAGTATGTACCAGGACATACAGCATTACCCATGGCTGTGCCAAGAGACCAAACTCCACACATCTCCCAATATTGAGTAATTCAGCACAACACATGCAATTAGACGGTTTCTCCAGCTGTAATTGAAATCTAGAGGATGCTCGAAAAACTCCTAAAGCAGGCAAAATTAAACAAGCTTCAGCTATACAGGAGGTGGATTCTGAAAGCTACCAGTGGCAAAATGGAAGATTGTTTTTGAAGAACGAGATGTCTCATTCCTGACCCGGTCACCTTCCGTGCGAGCCAGGGGGAGAGCACCGATGCCAATCCAATAGGCATGCTCAGCAGATGTCCAAGTCTCTGGTTTATATCCAGTGATACTAAGGGTTGTTTATAAAGGCAAGACTTTATTGTTTTGAGTGTTTGGCACTGCCTCTCGTCTTTTAAAAAGTTGAGAGGAACAAATATGATGGGGTTTCCAGCTATTTTGTCTCGGTTACAAGAGTAGGCTGTCAGAAATCAGTGTGTCTTCTCTGACAGCAATCCTGCACTTGTTTTACTCTTCGTTGCCCTGCTAGGAAACATCTTTTTGCTTGTCCTTGGGAATACAGTCTGAAAGGGTTCTCTTCAATCATTAAGTTCAGCCATCTGATACTGTAGAAAACCAAGTCATATGATCCCTCAGATAACCTAAATGAAGGTATTTTTATTTTCTCCAGTTTATTGGGCTACAGGTGTTGGAAAGCTGCTCCATAACACTACTGTTCCCATGGCAAGAGAGTATCTCATTTCCAGACTAAATGTATGTGTGTGTTGATTTTTCATGACCTCATTGTCCATAAGTTAAATAACTTTTTCAACTCTAGTGTTCATCCTTACCCTGGCCTCTCATCTCAATGTATTTATAAATTAAGATGATATCTGTTCTTATTTTACTGCTGTAAATGATTCGGACTGTTTTCTTCTTTTATAGAAGATAGGCTCTCCATTACACTTAGCAGCCCAGATTATCTGTTTCTACATCTTTTTGAATCAATTGCATCTTGTTTCTTTATTTCTTTTGCATGTGGTTAATTAGAACTGCGCACAATCTTGAAGTGAGATAATTTATGGAAGTGCTTTTTACAATGGCATTAACACTTCCTTGCTCACTTGGAAGCAACCCATTTCCTACTGGTGGTTTTGCTTTTTCTCCCAGCCAAGGGTAAAAAGGGTAGCTGACAGTTATCCAGTGATTTAATAAATTCATATTAAAGTAGAAATTGTTGCCGTAGCTTCAACATGCATGGCCTTTCATGTTAGATTACTGAATTTCATTCCAACTTTATTACTTCCGTCATTAAAAGCATTCATTTTTTTCTTGTGATACTCTGTGCAATACCTCTGAACACAGCATCTCCACTTCTTAAGACTGGACCTTGAAATATTCTTACTAAAAATGCCTGTGGGCTTGTTCTTCCACTTCCAATATCAACTGCTGTTAATCTAGTTTAAATTATTGCTTTAAATATATTGTGGTTCTTCTTCCTAATCAACTTTCCCATTTTAACCAGAAGTTTACCTCATAGCACTAAACATGCTTCCTTGAAGAACTGATTGATTTATTGTGTCTAGAGTATCAGTTATCAAATAAAGGGAGGAGGCAGATATTGCACAGAGTCTCATTTTCCAATTACCTCTATGCCTTTCATTATTCTTGCCTTCAAAATTTGTTTTTAAGCCTTGCATTACTGAGGTTGGATTAATGGTGAATCTATAGCTGGATCTTGGGCTGACATCCATCTATAGCCATCAAAGATGATGAACAAAGTGCCTTTTAGTTCAGTCTTTTTTGAGTTGATTAATAAAAGGTCAGACACTGCAATCCTGACTTCACAGCAGGAAAGATAGATCTTCCTGAGCTTTTTTGAATAAGAATTTGAGGCTGTGGGATGTCTAACAGATTTAGTTTTCAACTACATGAAAGCTAACTACTAGGCTATCTCCTCCTCAAAATGCTAGTGAAGTAAACAGTGTTTTTAGAAATCTCTATTTCTAATTTAAAAAATCAAACTGAAAGAGGTTTATGCTTCTCTGTTTTTTTCTCCTGGGAGGTCACTGAGTCACTACTTCTCTTAAAATCTTATCCAAAACTTTCCTCTTTATTTCCTCATCATTTTGCATGCTGTGATATAATTACCATGTAAAATGTTCTGCCATATAAAGGAGTTCACCCTATAAAATATATATTGTATTGCATTAAGAATCCATAGTGGGCTCTTCACAGTAGCCAAAAGAACTTCAATTTTAAGGGAATATTTTTGGCACTATTTCAAAGTGAAAGTGACATTAAAGGTAAATATTCTGAATATTGTAATTGTTATCGTTATTGACTGATAGTTCCTTTTATGAGCATTCTCACAGGGGTAAATAGTTTGCAAGAAAGAAGATCTGCCTGTTCTGGACACAGCTTCCACTGAAAGGAGACAGCAGTCCTTTTGCTGAGCTCTTCGAGGTTGTGCTTGTTAATTGAGTCTGTTTTGGCATTATGTTTTCCTGAACAGGACTGTCCTGAAATTACCAGTTCTTCTGAAAACACATAAATGTGGATTTTTGGCTTCTAATTTTGAAAATCTTGGCTATAAGTTTTATACAGCGATTCTGTCTGTCAAGAGAACACTTAGATCTCATCTGGATTTTGAAGACAGAGTACAAAGACATTTTGTCTTTTGCATGTCAGTTTATTATCTTCCTTCCATGTTCCAATTTTTGTATAGTTGAAAATTACTTTTCCTTTCTTTGCAAACTAAGAAATAAATCCTGCTGAAGAGTTCAGCCATTCTGCCATTCCTTGAACTTCTAAGAACTTTAATAAAATTTAATGAAATGCGAAGTGTTCGTATTAATGAGACTTCAGAGACTTGTGAAATATTTGGAGCAATAATATTTCATGGGTTGGTTTGGAATACTCTCTGTAGAGGTCAACTGTGATATGATCACTGAAACCTGTGGATCTACTGTAGCCTTAGGAAACCTGCGTAAAAATAAACCACATTGCTTTGATAGACCAAAGCAGCCAGCAGGAAATATGGGCAGAACTATATACCACCGAACCCCGATGGCGTAAGAGAGGCCATTAAACCAAATAACGTAAATGAGCCT
>Ga0181612_158472_pt1 | contig 10302 bp, 6 predicted proteins | sample HoacroProtozoa21_FD_119630 | JGI IMG/M metagenome (GOLD analysis project Ga0181612, IMG submission 119630) | Hoatzin crop microbial communities from Cojedes, Venezuel. Combined Assembly of Gp0051906, Gp0051904, Gp0051908 | reverse complement strand
CAGCCCTGAAGTGGTCAGGCAGTTGGACCAGGTGATCGTTGTAGGTCCCTTCCAGCTGAAACAGTCCATTCTATTCTGTTTTGAATTCTCTAAAGCAGAGGTCATGTCCACATTCTTTGTTAAAAGCCAGTAAAATAGGGTCCAAGTTTGTGCTTAATATCAAATAGTAGTGATACTGACTTTTTTATACACCTTATTTGAAATGTATTTTGAACATATGTGCCAGACTTTTATTTGTCTGAAGTGCATCTGTGTAATTTTGGGGGACTTTGGGACTGTATGGCCAGGTCTCATACTATATGTTTTGTTTTGTGTGTCCTAAAGCTTTTTGCTGTTTTCCACTGAAAAGATCTGGAAGTGGTTGTTATGACTGTGACCATAAAAGCCTTCAGCACTTTCACTTTCCCACTTCATTCTCAGTTTCATCTCTTCCCCTGAAGAATTTTTGTCTTTGCCTGATGCTTCACCAAAGAGCCACAAGTTCACCACATACTTAATTGCTCATTCGTTTTGCAAGGAACAAATTGCTTAGTAGTTTCTAATAAATAAATTTAAATGTAACCACCCATGAGTGCAAGAAAGTAGCAAATTAATAATCATCTTCATATTCCAGAGAAAACAGTGATGTATCCATGAAACGCTCTATGAAGTCAAAGTCTCAAGGAAAGGAGGTAAACTGGTCATTGGGTTGGCAATTGCATTGAAACAGGTTTTAATATTTCTGAGAGAAACCAGACTCGACAAGTCTACAGACCTCTGCTGAGAAGTGTGAAACTAAATGTGCTCATACACTCTGACACGCTTCATTTAGAGCGCTGCCAGGCCAGAAAGGTAATACTGAACCCGAGCTAGCAAGAAGCAATCTTACTGTCACAGCATTTACATCTGGGAAATTGCAGGGAAATTCTCAGTTTTGTTGTAATAGAAGCAAGAAAGAGACATAAAGAAGTTGTTGCAGTGCACCTGAATATAGCGTACACTTCAGCAAGACACTAAAAGGACCATGTTTAGTTTTATGCTTCTCATTGTTCTTTTCCTTCTGTGTATTTCCTGGGTGTTTAAGCTGAAGAAGAAAGGATTTCTTCTTTTCTAGTTTTGTCCCACATGCAGCCAGCAGTCTGCCTATGCTGTGCTCAGGAGCCAGTCAAGAAAGCCTTGTCACATTATTTTCCAGTCCTGGAAAACTATCTGAGAATTATACTGGTGAGTAGTCACTCCCCATGTGATTTGTTTTTTAATTATTTCTGTTTCCACTCTTACGCTTTTACTGATCATGAAGAGTAGCATCGCTGATGAGTACTGCAGAGAGGCCAATGGCAGTGCATCTGTGCATCTCCATTTTAATTCTCTTCCTTTTTAGCCAGGCATGGCGGCAATCTAAAATTGTAGTGTGGCCATGTCCCCAGAGTTTTAGCCATATCTTTCATATTGGCACTCTTCTATAAAAACAAATACATAAATAAATCTGTGATTGTGAAATGAAAATAAATGTGGAGCTGTTAGATTCAAATGCTTGACTGTCTCCAAACCCCTGATGGCTCACTTGAAAGAGCAGGCAAGTTGAGTTGTTCAAGCGACAGTGCTGCTAAGCTGTCCTCAGATGTGTTTCTTCTTTTAATTGAAGCTCAGGTCCTGTTGAATGTGTCCATTGGTATGTCTGCATTCTCACTTCTTCAGGAGTGAGATGTTTGAGTTGAGGTTTGTTGTACTTGACATGAGTCAAGCAGAGGAATCGCAGCTACGTCTCATGGAGGTAGCTGCTATGGAGCCCACGCCAGTGGCTGTTGCTCCATTTGCCTACAGTATTTTAAAATGATGTATTACCTCAACTGCCAACACTTATTCAGCTACCTGATTTTAGAAGGTAACGGTCAGCAGCATTAGCTTTTCCTGCCTAGCCTGAATTCCGTTTTAGTGGCATCTTTCAGAAGAATGTAAATCTTAACCTATGAGCAAAACAGGCGTCTCCTTAATCTCAGTGTCAGATTACACATTTAAAAAGAAAAAACCAAACCCAACAACCTTTGGAGTCAGTAGGAGAGATTTTGTGTGTGTGTCATAGAATTATTCATAGATCTGCAGAGCAGATGTTGACAATTACAAAGAGAACAGAGGCCGGTCTGTGGGCAGCCAGCAAGCTTCATTTCACGTGGGTGGATCAAGGCTGAAGGCAGCGACTGTTTCCTGTCAGCACGCTGGGCATCGGCGATAGCAGTTTTTGCCGGCTATAGCCCAGTTAAATGATACAGAGTCACTTTTGTGAGGCCTTGGTTCTGTCAGCTGAAAGAATAATGGTGCTAGAAGGCTCAGTGTTCTGTTTTGTGAAATCAGTGTCTATTGATACAAAATTGTGTCTTGAAAACTTCTTAGGGATTTTGTGTTTCTTTGCTAGATGTTTGCCGCCTCCTCCTTCTAGAAAGTGTAGAACAGCTGACCCTTTCATTTATTGCAGTAGTTGCCGGTGTGTCATTTCACATTTTAATTCTTTTAGCTTAAACCATATTTAAAGCATAATCCTCACAAAATTTTAATGTATTTTTATTGAAGAACTTAAATAGTAGCTATTTCCTGCAAATTAAAAATGATGAATTATTATCCCGTTGCCTTCAGAACAGTTTGCTTTAAAATTCTCATGGTTGCAGGTAACCTGGGGCATCTCCTCTGTTGTCAGCGCTTCTTGGCATGCTGGTAGAAATGGGCACTTCCCAGTAGTTAAAAAAATTTTAACTGTAGCTCATTTTGTCTTGAACAGAATGGGGTTGTTGAAGGAATGGTGATGCTGATGTCATGTCCAATGAATTACCATTTTCCTCTTTGTTGGTAGAACTGTATAAATAACCATGTATTAATGATGGAAAGTTAATGAAATTTTCTTCTTCAAATAAATAATTTTTATCTCAAAGTTTAACAGGTATAGGTGGTGCAGCACCCCTTGCCCTTCTGGAGACCGTGGGAAGAGGAGAATGGACAGAAGTGTAGCTTAGTGGAAGGAGAAGAGACTTTGTGGGCCTGGTTGCTATTTAGGATGAGAAAGATTGTTTCTAGAATTGGAAATGGAAAAAATTTTCTGGTGTTCTGCCATATTTTAAATTCAGTCTTTCATGGCTTTTAGAATAAAGCCGTAGCCATAGAATATGAGCATGTTGATGTCAAGTGCCAACGACTGGCTCTGTCACCTTGCTGTTTTGTACAAGAGAGGATGCCACCGGACACAGATGGAGCATTGATAAAATGACAAAAGCAAAGCACAAAAATATTTCTTAAATGGCTGAAACAGTATCTGTAGTAAATGCATGTTTTGTTATTCAGAAACGAGAAATTAGTTTCTGTCTGACTGAGGACAGCGTGCATTTCACTGTTCAGTGAGAAAAGGGTCCCTGTGATAAGAATCTACCACGTTCTGTGTGTGACTCAAATCTTAGATTGCTTGGGCTTTTTTTTCATCAAGTAGGTAATGTGAATAATTTTAGAATAAAGAGGAAGGAAGAAATTATATGCCTCAGTAGCAAGCGTGTTTTCTCTAATACTTTAGTTTCAAGTTCTATATTAAGGATAGGTGAAGTCCAAAGTCTGCTTTTATAGTAGGATGCCAGGTGCAAGTGGCTAGATATGGAACACAATTCACCTTTCTCTTGAGTAAAAATGCTAACATAGCTGGGGTCTTAATGGCAAACTTCTGTTGCTGTGGCAGGGCTTGTGCTAATTTGTTAGGAATAAAACACAAGCAATGCTAATACCTATAAAATTTTAGTACGGAAGAGGCCAGTGCGTGGCTGCAGCTGGGCCGCGTACCAGTGACGGACAGCCTCGCCGGTCAGCACCAGCTGGGGCAGCGGCCCTCGTAGCCCTGGAAAGGCGAGACAGTTCTGTATTAGTAGGGAGGGTTTCCTGCAGCTCTCCTGTATAAATATAAAGGTGTCCGTGGCAAACCACTAAGTTAGAGTATGTCATGCTGAGGTATTTACCTGCAAATTAACTGAAAACTGTCCGTTGTTGCATATTGATAATGTGTAGATGGCCAAATGTTAGGCCAGACGGTGTACTGTAATACCTGATTCTAAGAAGGGTAAACGTTTGGTGAATATGGAAATTAAGACAGTATTTAGCTACAAACGTGTTGAAAATGGTAGCTGTTACTTTTTTTTTAATATAGCATGAATTACGAGATTACAATATCATCTACTTTCTCTAGATTAATTTTCCAAGTTGTGCTATATAGAATATTATATTGATGAGAAATTGTAATATAGGGAGATGAGGGTATTGACAAGGGGAAGTTGGAGGGGACTGGGTTTTGTTTTTCTGCTGAGACCAGGAAGCAAACTGTTGGAGAGCTTAAAAGTAGGGACCAAGGGTTTTTAATCCAGGCTACTAATTTTTTTTAATTGATAGAAATTTTTTAACTTGCACTTAACACATGTATTTGAGTGTCCTCGTTTAGCTGGGACCAGCTTTCTTAGAGTTATATAATTGTGATTTGGAATCTCAGAATAGTAAACTAAGCGGCATTTTTTTATTCCCCCGACATCTCGGAATCAGTTACAATTGTTAAATTAAGTAACAGTATTGATACACGTATTTTGCAGTATAGATGGTGCATTTACAAGTATTATAAATCCTGAATGACGGGAAATGCTTAATAGTTACTTAGCTTCATTTGTGCCAGCCTGGAAGCCTTCCATTTATTTTCGGAATCTTTATTTTGTTTGTGTAGAATGGTGGGAACTTCAACAAAAGAACTGTTAAGGTGCTAGGACTGCTGGTTGTTGATTTACGTGATTAGGTCTAAAGTTTGTAAGAAGAGAAAGGAAATTTGATTTTTGGGGCAGGGGGTGGTTCTGTGTTTTCTCGGGGGGAGGAGGCTAATACTGTGTAGTTGGGAGGGCGGCATGGTTTGTGGTTTTAATATTGACTCAATATATATTGAGTGGTCAAGTCGGAAGCTTTCCAAAGTGAGAAGGAAAGTTACAAGCCTATATAGTTATCTTATTTTGTGGGAAGGCAGACTCATGTTCCGTCTGTGACACTGGGACTTCTTATTGTTCTTCGTAGAACTTTTGAGGAATAGCCTGAAATGCAGTCTTTTCTCAGTTTTTGCCTTTTACCAGAGAGCTCTACAAACACAAATAAATTATACAAGGAAATAAACTTCTTTCTAAAACCATTACGTATTTCTGCTACTGCCTCACATACTCTGAAGGTTGTTTGAGTTTCCATTTGATATTTGATATATTTGGTGAATTCTTTCCTAGTAACTTCGGTGATTGTAGCAATGTTACCTGTCACTGACATCAGCAAATGAAAAATGTTTATTATCAATATTTTTATTGTCTGTTCATAGTGATAATAAAAATAACAGGTTTTGGCTTCTACATGTGCTTTTATAACTTCTGTCAAACCTCTATTTAAAGCAAGATGATGTCATTTGTACATTGGGTCTGTGAAATCTCAACATCTGCTTCGCTGACTGTGCATAGTTACGTGTGAGCAGCTGGCAGAGAGAAATAGCTTATCTTCCTCGTGCAAAAGCAGACCCTTATTCGGGAACAGTTTCCATAATTGTCTTCTAAAATGTGTTTTCATAGAACCATTGAGTGGTTTGGATTGGAAGGGACCTTAAAGATCACCCGGTTCCAACCCCCCTGCCATGAGCAGGGAACTCTCCCACCACCCCAGGGTGCTCAAAGCCCCGTCCAACCTGGCCTTGAGCACTGCCAGGGAGCGGGCAGCCACAGCTTCTCTGGGCAGCCTGGGCCAGGGCCTCACCACCCTCAGAGTGAAGAACGCCTGTCTGAATCTGAGATACCTTACCAAGGAATTACGCCACTGGTCCTCCAGTAAATTATACTAATTATCGTCTGAGGAAATCAGAATATTAAAAAGACTGTGCTACAGGTAGGGAGTTCTTTGAGAGAGAGCGAGCAATGTAATTTTATCAGAATCTGAGTTTTGAGAGAGTTGAACAGACAAGTCTGAAAACATAACTGGAGAACATGTAGTCATCGTTTCAGCTTCCTGCAGCTCTGAAAGGCATGAGCTACCTCATTAATCTTAGTGCAGGGCTTTGGGCGGGGGGAGATGGGGGAATCGTTCTAACAATGCTTGAAAAATTCTTTCTCTTCTGCTAAAAGCCAAGGCTGTTGTGGCCTGAGCCATGCTCAGGAATAGGCTGCGGAGTCGTCTTAACATGCCATGTTGGGCAAACGTGTATTTCAACTGCCATTAAATGGCGTTAAATATTTACTCTTATTTCAGGACTTCTAATTGTCAGGAATTTACAGATAATGAGAGCTCTGGCTTATATCTGTGTCCAGATATAGCCTGTGTGTGCAAATCATGTGCCATCTTATGGGGCTCTTAGATGCACATCAGCTGTTCTACGTTTGTGTAGCTTTTGACCAGAACTTTACATTTGTTGCTGTTCATTCACTTTAAAATACTGCATTTAGGAAAAATGTTTGTTCTTAATGATTTTGGGCACTGTTATAGGGCTAGCACGTATTAATTTCAAATACAGTCTTGATAGATGTGTTTCTGTTCTCGTGAAAATTTGATACTTTTTTTTTTTACTTTTAGAACTGAAAATAGGTAAATGTCACTTTTATAACTTATTTTCATAATTTATTTCAAGAACCGCTTCTCGTGCTTTGCTGTTATTTTTTCCTGCCTTTAGCAGATTTGGAGCTTTTGAATCTGATTTTTTAAGTGGACATGTGTAGATTTTTATAGAAATTCGAATGTCCACAGCTGCTAGAAAATGAGAGTATGTGTCTGTGGAAGATGACAGACTGCCAAATAAGCCTACCAAACTGAGGTCTGGAAAAAATAGGAATTTCCAAGCAGACTAGAGGTTTATCAAAGAGGAATAAAGCAAGCCAGTTTGAGTACTCTGCACAGCTGTTTCAACTAAGATATTTCATCCATGTGATACTATACAATAATCTGATGCCAAAAGTAATACATAAACGTTTTTTTAATTTTGAATCAGTTGCATACATAAAATTGGTTTCATACCGTTAAAAGCTTCTGCATGTCAAAATAACCAAAAGTTTACTCATCTTGCATTCGCAAAATACTGCGGCTAAGTAACAACTACGTTTTCTGAATCATGCAGTAAACGTGAGACTTGTCTGCTCGTACATCTGAAGAACAGACACTTTTCTGCCTCTCTAACTGCAAGAAGGTTTTTTTTTATTTGCTAACAATTTATATAATAGAAATCTTACCTGGAATTGAAGGGTGATGCTTTTAGGTTCTTTCACAAATTAAATTAGGCATGCTAAGTGAAAATGTATTTTCTTAGGCATAAGTAAGCAGGTAGTGCTTTCATACTGCGGTGCCTGTAGGTCTCTCCTTGATTTCCACCAGCAGCAATGTGCAAGGACCATTGAGTGACGCGCAGGGTGTTGGTACTCCAGGGAGCTGGATGTGAGCCCTCCCGTCGATGTGTCTGGAGGTAGCTAATGGCAAAGAGAACGCATTCACTGGGTAGAAGGGCACCAGATGCCAGACAGCTGTGAATCATCTGCAGTCTGTTAGGGAAAAGTGAGAACCTTGAAGCCTAAATCGAAGAAAGGGTTTGTTTGTTTTAGCACAAACCTGACTGTTTTAACCCCTTTTCTCCACCCCTAATGGCATTTGTTTAGCTAGTCAGCCTTAGATTAATAAATAACACTTTCAGCTGCCAGCCCCTCTTTAACCCCTTCAGATTATGTCTCCTTAGAAGTCAGTAAAAACAGTCAATTTTAAAGTAGGATCCTGTTTGGTCCTTGTTAATGTCACTTGACACGAAGTGCCCAGGAGCAGCTGACCCTCACACCTACCAGTATAAACAGCTGAAGGAATTTGCGCTGCTTTTGCACGTCTGATGCCCCTGGCCCTTCTGGTCCTTTGATGCCCAGAGATACCCTGCTATTCTTCGGCCGCCTTCCTTTCCTCGGCGTGCAGGCCTCTGCTGCTGCCTCTTTAACATTTGAAGTCCATTGTGGGTGGTGTTTTTTCTCCTCTAGCAGACGATTTCTTTGTATCCCCTGGGTTCATCCAGTTTTTCTCTGCGTCAGCCACCCTCCCTGCCAGAATTCTCTGCTCCATCAATTAAGGTATAATTTGGACTACAATTTGTTAGTAAAATGCCTCTTTTTCCTTAGCCTTTGATTGTTTTCAATCAGAAAAAAATAGTTTTAAACCTAAATACTTCTACCTTTCTCATCAAACATGAGTGGCTTTCCCTGTCTCTCCCTGACAGCTTTTTCAGGCAGTTGCAAGGTCCAGCAATCTTTTCGCCGAACTCGGCGTGTTGTTTCAAATCCAACGCACAAGTGCTCTCCACAGACACGCAGAGCATCTGCAGACGCTTGCCGTGAAACCCTCGGAGCGTAGCACAGGTCAACAGAAGGGTTTGCTGTGTCCACCGGCCAGCGGGGCCGCGAGGTGCCAGGAATGGGAGAAGACATGCGGTGTGTGTGAGGGGGGGTTTCCAGAGAATCAGTAGAAAGGAAAGGATTGCGAAGCTTACTGGGAGGGCTCTGTGGTTTTGAAAGTTGTGGTGAGAGATATGGGAGGAAAGAATCTGAAACGAGAGAAGGGAGTTCAAGAAAGGTAATTTGTACGCAAAAGATTGTTATTTTTGCCTTCTCAATACGGGTTTGCCTACCTTGGAAACTGAAATTGCCAAATGTTTTCCAGTCTGTCAGGGCTTGTTTGCCATGGCTTGGTGTGAACTTGGTGAACCATCACAAGAGCTATGTTAGCACTCAGAAATTGGTTGTAGTGGCAAAAATCACTGATGAGAAATGCCATCGTTGTTGGAACGAAGCAAACTGTGTGGCTGTTTTGGATTACCTTCCTGTTCTCGCTTAACAAGTCTGACACTAAACCTGCCGTTCTTCCTTTGTGAACCGAAGCATGAAGATTCAGCGAGTGCGTTTGGGCCTGAGCTGCTGACACGTTTGGATCAAAGGGACTGGTGTGTGAAGGAATCAGTGCCTTACTGTCACGATGGCAGCTTCTGTGTGTTGGCAGCTTGGAACTCTGTATAAGCAGCATTGTTATTTGCTTCTTATTGACATTGAACAAAGGAGTATTTTTTTTTTCTTTTTTAATCTGAACCAAAGCTTTGAGTTTTGATGGGATTTTGTATGAATCCCATCATATTAAGATAAGGTTATTCAGTGTTTTGCCTACTTTTTAGGCTTTTCTTCCTTTGAGTTACAGATAAGTGTTGTCTCTGTCCTGATTGCAGAATCAGTCTTTGACTAATATCATGGAAGAACTGGGGGGGTTTTGTTGGTGTTTAAAGCATGCATTCTAGTAGCTAGTATGTTTACACAAGACACTTGAGATCATTATGCAGCTTAGAAGCCAATAGGTTTAGGTTTTATTTGATGTTTGCTGACAGGGCAGTTGGAGCGATATGATTGTATTTTGTATGAGAGACATTGTAGGAAGTGTTACCTTGTTGCTTGCCAATTTATTCTTAATTTAAACAAGCAGTAACATCTTTAAGGTAAGCATTTAAAGAGAGACGTGCTTTTTTGCGTCTTTTAGATCCACTGCAGGATTGGGTATAAAGCAGTTGGTTCTCTACATCAAAAGCAAAGAAAATGTGTAATGCTACACAGATGTGACAGTTCTGTCTGTTGTTTTGGAGAACTTTTGGAGAAGAGATTCCACAATTTAAGGTGGTCATGAGATGAGAGCAGCTAAAAGGGCGTATTTCCCTGGTGGTATGCTAGAAAATAATCAAAGCACCATTTTGACTTAATGGGATAAGGTCTTAAAAACCTACCAAAAAACTTTAGTATTGTCTGAGTAGATGGAGAAAAATGAAGAGTTCTTGGTGTTGTGCTGCAAATAAGCACGTACTTTGTAAGAAATGAATTGGTAAGAGTCTTAACAAATTCAACATATAGCAGAGAACGTTAAAAAAAACTCCACAAACCAATCAGCTAATTTTGCTAGAAAAGCCATCACCCTTTTTTTCTACAGAAGTCCCATCACCTTATACTACAACAGAGTCCCACTCTACTGTTCCTTTCTGCCTGCTGTGAAAATGCACCATGCTGTGTTTTGGAGAGAAAGACCTGTTTCACTTCACTCTGTTGGATGCCACACTCAACAGAGGTGTTAGCAGGTTTTTATCAAGAACTATATTGAAGCCAGTGCTTTTTTTTTTTCCTCATAGGGTAGAGTTCTAGTTTCACTTAAGTCAGTGTCCATATTTCCCCAGCAGCCTGATTTTACTTTTAGCCTTCTCCCCACAGACATCATCACATGCCAGGAGAGGTTACAACTGCACTTGTT
>Ga0181612_106428_pt1 | contig 10303 bp, 3 predicted proteins | sample HoacroProtozoa21_FD_119630 | JGI IMG/M metagenome (GOLD analysis project Ga0181612, IMG submission 119630) | Hoatzin crop microbial communities from Cojedes, Venezuel. Combined Assembly of Gp0051906, Gp0051904, Gp0051908 | reverse complement strand
CTTTCCCCAGCCCAGGGCCAGAGCTGTGGAGCATCGTGGCCTGATCTGGGGGTGCAGGGGCTGGGGGAGGGCTGTAGCTGCTGCTTGGGGTGGGTGCAGCTGTAAAGGACTGAGGGGGATGCTCAGCAACAAGCTGAGAATAGAGAGAAATCAGAGGGCTGTGCTGGGAGCAAGTGTAAGCCAGGAGATCAATTTTCTCTTTAGTCTTTCACAAGGGCTGTTTGGAGACCTAGAGAAAATGGCTGAACTGCCCTGGGACTAAAGGATGAGTTTCCTATCTGAGAGGAAAAAGGAAGGCAAAGATAAAACCCTTGTTATGAGAATAGCCAAATATATTCCTTTGATCTAGCTGGGTTTAACCTCATCCATATGTTTATCAGCCTCCTCTTATCTGAGCCATATGTCTTCTTGCAGCTGCATTTCCCTTATCACACAGCAGCAGAAAAGACCCAAAATGCCTAAAAAGCATGTCACTCTTTCATATGCTTCATAAAACCCCAGCTGTCACCCATATCACTGTCATAAGTCCATAACTGCCATACTCTCCACTCGATTCCCCACTCCTTTCTCCTCCCAGCCTTTCCTTTGCCCTTCTCCTCCCTCTCCTCTGACTACCTCCTGCTGTACTATCCCCTTACGGAAGCCCCTGAACTCTCTCCCTGCTCAATTCACCAAGGGAATGGCAGCTTTAAAACCCATTGGCATGCAAATGAATCTCTGGCAACTTTAGAAACCCAGCTGCTCTGGTGCTTCTCAGAAGGAATCGCCCCATGGTGATGCCAAGCCAATAGCAAACAGCTGACTGCTGCAAGGTGTCAGAGGTTAGGGGTGAATGCTGATGAAGCTCCAAAAAAATGAAGCAACCTTCAAGAAAATGTAAGCTGTCAGAGACTGGGAGACTGATATGACCCTACCATGCTTATTTGGAAGAGATTTCTGCATGGGGACATCCCCTCAAGCCTGTGGGGAGGTGGAGGTATATGTTGATGTCCTAAAACACACCTGTAATGATGTGACCTCCGTTTGATCTTCGCTTAAGGCCAGTGCTTGGCTCCATTTTGATCGAGTGAAATCTCACGTAGCAAATGTATTTCTCGCATGCAACAATTCAAATGCATTTCCTGCTTGCTGCTGACCCGTCAAAGTAGGACACGAGAAGCCATGATACGTGTGCAGAGCCTGTGAGAAGAAGGTGATGGTCTAGGGATGAGGCACTAGGAGTGTACAAAAGAGCAGACACCCCGGCCAGGCTGAGTCTGAGCTGGTGTGAAAACCTCACCCACACCATGGCTTGTGGAGTGTGGGGACGTGTGATGGGGCTCTGCTTGACCCCACAGCCGTGCAGGAGCTATAGCTGTGGAGGGGGGCACAGGACATAAGCATAGCAGATATTATATTTTTTTACTGTTAAGCCAAAATTCACTGAGGGAATTGCCTAAGGTGTGCAGAATTGCATCTTTTGCGTGTTTGATTTGTCAAACCACCCTTCATGCGACTGGACCGGGAAAGGTTTGCGCTGCGTGGCTGCAGCCTGCCGGAGCTTTCCCTGCTGGGTTTATCCTTAGCTGGCTGTCAGCTACAAATGTATCTGTATTCTTTTTTTCCATCTACTAGACTTCTTCCTCTCCTAAACTTTCTTCATGGGTGAGTTAACAGAGTGATCCACTGACCTAAGTGGAGACTGATCGTTGCCTGCACCCCAGGAGTTCTCTGTATTGCTGAAGTTTCATTTCTGGCCTGCTAACCAGGGAAAGCGTTGGGCAGGGAATAATGTGGGGAGGAGCACACGAATGTGGGAAGAGGGTAAGGACACAGACACAAGACAGACTGACATAAGCTTCTGTGTACCACTTCACAGAGGGGAAACAACTCCAATAAGTGCCCAGTTTTGGCAAGTCCCTCAACCTTCCCTGAGCAGTGTATTAATGGCACTTCAAGGCATGGTTTAGCAGGCACGGTGGTGATGGATTGACAGTTGGACTTCGTGTTCTTAGAGGTCTTTTCCAACCTTAATGATTCTATGATTAATGAAGGGAACAAGTGGGACAGGGTACGGCCAGAACACCAAGGTGTCACTGGGGCATGGCCATCACCCTCATGGCTGTGCTCAGGAAAGGGCTGCTACAAAGGACAGTGCAGCAGAAGGGTGTGAACAGGCTTAGACCGATGGTCTGCAAGAACACGAACTACTTCTAAACACTGCTTCTTTTACTAAATCTTTATTTGACTCCTTTATTTTCATGAAGCTGGGTGTATGTTAGGAAGATTGACTAGGACTGCTGCTGATGAGTTCAGTCCATCTTCCTTCCACCCTGACACCTTCTGGACCCCTCTGACAAGGGAAACAGGCCCAGATGTATACGGTATGGTTATGAAAATAGGTTTATTGTCCTGCTCCAGGTTGTGTTGATCAGCTGCATGGATGTTTGACATGTAACCTAATCGCATGGGTTGTTTTACCTAGCAATCCCTTTTCACGCCTTTTTCTTTCCCAAACAAATGACCTGCCTTTATTTAATCTTTCCACACAGGCCCCAGCTTTGCTGATTTGGCCTCAGTGGCAGCCAATAGACCAGCATCTCCCTATCTCTTGAGGTTTCATCTAAAGGGAGTTCCCAATGCTTTTATTTCACTCTCTGAAATGCCTGGTAGTTCTCTCCGGTCCCTGTTTGATTAGTGCAGTCCCAGCCGTGGCTGCCGAGCTGCTTCCCCCCTTCCATCCTCTGCGATGTTTGCCTCTCTCCCACTTTTTTTCCTGTTAGTTCATCCCTAGGGCTGGCCACCTGTATACAGACCTTAACAGGCGAAACTTCCTTCCAAAGACTGCAGAGTACAAACCCTTTATGGCTGTGTTCAGGTTTGCTGCCTTGAAAAATGATGCTTTCCATCCTCTGTTCTACCAAGAAGTAAGGCTGAGTGAAAGAATGAGTCCAAGGAGGGCAACACAGCTGGTGGAAGGGCTGGAAGGCACGTCCTAGGAGGAGTGGCTGAGGGCTCTGGGCTTGTCTAGCTTGGAGAAGAGGAGGCCAAGGGGCGACCTCATTGCTCTGCCCAGCGTCCTGAGCAGGGCACATGGGGAGGGAGGTGCTGAACTCTCCTGCCTGGTACCCAGGGACAGGACGCGTGTGAACGGTTCAGAGCTGCACCAGGGCAGGTTCACACTGGACACAAGGAAGCATTTCTTTACTGAGAGAGTGGCCAAACACTGGAACAGGGTTCCTAGAGAGGTGGTCGATGCCCCAAGCCTATCCGTGTTTTAGAGGCATTTGGGCGATGCCCTGAACAACCCGCTTTGACTTGGGCAGTCCCGAACTGGTCAGGCAGTTGGACTAGATGATCGTTGCAGGTCCCTTCCAACTGAAATAGCCTAGTCTAGTCTAGAGGAGAAAAGACAAAGAAATACTGATTTGAATCGTCTGAATTTCACATGTGTAATGCCAGTCTCTCCCAAGCTGTTCAGCTGGCATGAACACTACACCCAAGGTTTCACACTTTTGTCATTTTTTTGGCTCAGAAATACTTCATAATAAATATTTGGTGTTCTTTGGAAGAAATAAGACCTTTCCACGTGCTATCAACTGTAAAGCCGTTGTGCTATTTGCTTTTTGTGCCCTGTGTGGCCTCACTTGCTTGCTGTGCCCTGTGTTTGCTGTGGGACTGGTTGTACCTCGCCTTGTCAAAGAGATAGCCAGGGCTCTCGTGCGCTGTTCACAGCAGAGTCAATTGTTTTAATCTTTTATTTTGGAGACAGTAAGAGAGAAACCACTCTCTCTGGACTTTCTGCCCAAGTGAAATGTTGATTTACTTTCTAATGAGTTTGGGCACAAGTGTTGCATGAAGCGTTGGCAGAGCCGGGGTGAGGTCCTGTGGGAGCATCCAGCAGAGCAGGAGCCTTCAAATGCCAAGCATGTGACTGAGGGAAGCAGGAGAGGAGAAGAATGGGACACGATGGGGCACCAGGGGAAGAAAGACTAGAGCCAGGGACAAAAGGTGCCATAAAGGAGAAGTAGGAGACGTAGGGGAGGGGCATTGATTTGACCTTTCATAAGGTTTTTCGAACCTTTCGTAAGGTTTTTCTCAAGGAGAGAAAGACTTTCATCCTCTAAAATTTGCTGTTGCCAGTGGCAGCTTCTGGAAGAAAAGTCCATAAATTACATTGTTTTTCTTAGTGGGAAGATGCATTTTTGAGGGGGAAATCTCACAGACCCCATGTTCTGAACCTCCGTGAGATGGAGTGCTCTGGCTATGGAACACTGACATCAGGCAAGATGTTGCTTCCACGCACCAAGCTCCCGTCTGAATCCCTACTTTGAGACTGTGCCAGCTCTTAGGAACTGACAAAGTGGGGCCCCATTTTAGAATGACCATGCATAACCATGTAGTAAACACGGTGTATTTGCCTCTGCAAGCCAGGAACAGAACCATAAATAAAAAGCTTTGCCTGCATGCACGGGCCATAACTAACAAGCGTCCACAGCCATCGGGTCCTTCCCCGCGTGCCATATTGCAAAGCCTGCTTGAGTCTCCTTCACCTACAGCATGAGCTGTACTGGCTTGTTTGTGCAAAAGTTGACACACCTCGTTTTGCTGTGCAGACAAATCCTTTAATTTATAGCCCCTGTTTTCTGACGTAAGGCTTACAAAAGCACTTAACACTCAGACACGCCACTTGTAAATAGCTGGGGACTGGGCTTCAAAGCTAGAGGTCGTGCCTAGATGATGTGGCACTGGGCTGTGAGAGGGATGGAGCTCACTTGCATAATTCAAGCACTGCAATCCTTTGTGGCTCTCCCAGCACTCCTCCTTTGCCTAGAATATCTGAATTACTTCAAGTGTTAGTTCATTAGTTCACCGTGTCCCCAGCACGTCTGTTATTGTGTGTAATTACCACATATTACAAGTTTGTGTAAGTGCTCAAAAAGGAGGAATTGTGCCTGTCTGAAGCTGACCATGCAATGAATGGATGGTCTGGCAGTTCAATTTCTCTTGACCCTCCACCTGTAAAAAGAGAGAGAAAGGGAAGGTCCCCCAACAGCAGGTTGCTGTGACAGTAAATGTACACCAATTTATTATCTATTCAGACATTGTAGTGTGAGTGCGCAGAGAAGTGCAGGAGAAGCGAGAACTCTCCTGCCACAAAAGAAGAGAAATACCGTGTAGTGAGACAAGACAATGAAGGTGAGTTAAAACACTGAATAGCTGCATTAAGCAAGCTCCTACTTTGTTCAGTGTACAAGTGGGTCCTGCAGAGAAAAGCAAAACAAAAAGCCAAAGGAATCCTATAGTCCAATACATTATTTGAACAAATGACCTCGGTTGCGGTGTCACCTAGCATCCAAAGAGTCCAACCAGTATTACCAGACCATTAACGTCATAGGGTGTGTTTTATTATATTCATAGTCCAAGAAAAGGGAAGGAGAAAAGAGATTTGTCACAGACGTGTTGGGTAGAAATTCTCTACAAGGGTGAATGGCTGGCGTGCCAGGAGATGGCCCGTCTTCGATTTCTGGCGCTCCCCCGAGGACTGTGGGACCGAAGAGTGTCTGCGCTGCCAATGCCATGCAGTATGCTACCTGTTTGGCATGGTGGTTAAAAGAAAGGCTGTAAATAAAAGTGATACAGCTGAAGCAACAGCTGGGAAACAGCTGGCGTAGGAAAGCATATGGTTGGAGTGACAAGAGCTGATCAACAGAATGGGTAGGGAAGGAAGCAAGGGAGAGTTGGATGTGGGTCTGGTTTGTCTATTCATGCTCTGTAGGGTCAGCATCACTCAAGGCAGAGTCTCTCATATGATGGGTCATCATCTGCTGCCTACCATCTGGGTGGAACTGATAATGGATTGGGGTTCTTCCCCCTGCTTTGGTGACTGAAATGAAAAAATAGAAAAAAAAGAAACAAGTACTTGAATCTGAGAGGAAAAGAAGGAAAAGTTCAGGTTCGTGGGTTGTTGACAACACTGTTCAGTATGAAAAGTAATCCTGTCACGAGGGGGAGCTCTTAATCACCCTTTTCTTTATCAAGTGTTAGCACGTATTAGGACAGTTATAAATCTGACCTTTTAAAATTAATTGAATTTTTTTTTTAAAATAGACTTTTCCAAACTGACCATTTCTGAAGCCAAATCATGTTCTTAGTCCTTTTTTTTTAATGTGTTCAAAATGAGCCACTTAATTTGACCAAAATTAAAAGATTAAGTTCTCCTGCAGCTTCTTTGAACCCTAGGTGGGATACTGGAGATATCAAATAGCAGTTGCAGCCTCCGTTCCTATGGTATTAGCACACCTGACTTAAAAAATAAGTAGGAGTGCCTCTTCCCTGCATACCGAGACTTCTTCTTCCATCTTTGCAATAAGGAGCAAGTAAGCACATTAATCGGGCACAGCCACGCTCTTGAGGGAGGGTGGTGTCACCATTCTCATATCTTCTTCCAGCTTTCCTGTTAGTTAGCAGATGTCACCCATGTCTCACCTGATCTCTTTCAGCACTTCGCTTTTCCCTGCCCTTGTCCTCAAAAGGTGACATGTGCACTGGGCAGAGGCTCATTTCTGCAGCTTGCCTTTCATTCTCCAGCAGGTCTCAGTCCTACTCCAGGACCAGTGCCTTCACACCTTGACTTCTCTGAATTAGTCGATCTTACATGATGCCATAACTTTCTTCCCAGGCAGTCATTTTTACTTATTTATGAAAAAAATAGTTGTACTGTCCTCATCACTTTGGAGGGAAGAAGTGTGTCCATCTTCACTTAGCCCAGGTGTTGTACACATTTTCTTAGGTAAATGTGTTTTTCTCTTGAAGTAATTGATAGGCTGAAGTTTTCAGATGCTTTTATCCTGTTGTTCTTCACCAGCCAAGTATGTTCCCTTCTAGTTTAAACTTCAGAAGGATGATTCATGTCAAATGATGGCTGTCTGCTCACTGATTACCCTAAAAATCACTGGAATATCATCCCCAGGCCACCATTGTCCTGGTTTCACCATCACAAGCCCCCTGGCCTTGTGTTGCTCAGGTCATGTATCTCAGCCCTCCTTTTCAGTTTTAACAGGATTTTGCATTCAGTTTGACCTGCTAGCAGATAATTCCATCGTTTAGTTGAAGCTAAGAGACTTTCGTTCAGGTTGAGGCTTTCTGGCACCCACACAACCCCCCCTACACCACCCATTTCTTGTAGGCAGGCTGAGCAGCCACCTTCATTTTCTTTTTCCAGAAGAGCATTGCTCAAAGTTTATGGAATATGGAAGTACCATAAGGCACTATATTTAATGGAGACCAGTGACAGTCATCTATTATCTCTGCTTGTTTTCTGCCTTACTTTATACTCATAGATGAGGTGCACCTACTTATTAGGCACAGAGAAGTTCTCCTACTGGGGAAAAAAAATTGAGATGATAACATACAGGTGAAAATAAATAGCCAGAAACTGTGCTCGTGTGTATCTAGTGTATAAAAGTGGCATGTGAAGATAGGATTTGTAAGTCCCACTGGCTCTTGAAAGGAAGATCTGCTGGGGTTACAGTTTCCATTGCAAACTTCATTATATTTCTCTCTCTATATATATGTATCTATCTATACCTCACATATGCAAGTTTTCAAGTGGCTCAAGTGAGAAAGTAGCCCAGGATTCAAAAGCTGTAGACCACTTGTGGTTTGCAGAAGTCTAAATTAGCTGTTGCATACCTAATGAAGATTTTGAATAACAGACTCTGATCAACAAGTTGCTCTGTGTAATAATTTGTGCTTTGTATAATAATCTTTCGTAAGCCTCCCTTCCACGGATACAGAAAAAGAAGTCCAGTAAAAATTGCATGCAAATAGTTTCCATAAATTCGTAACATGCTGGGATATCATCTTCAGTTTGACTTAAATCTGGATCTATTAACGTGTTGAAATTTCTTTTTTTTCCCAATATACACTCTCTAAGCTAAAAAGGGAAAAAAATGGGCTTCCAATGAACCGCTGGCTGCTGAAAGGCAGAAGGCGCTGGCACTTTGCACAGTTGTCTGCTGGAATTATCGACAAATTGAAAGGGGAGGTGCAGAGCACCCCTGGGTCAGTGATGGGACTTGCTGCCAGGGAGTCTGCGAGGTGTCCAGATCGGGGGAAGGACCGAGATGAGCAGCTCCTTCATAGGCAAGAAAACATCTGCATTATAATGGGTAATTTAAAATCTAAAGACACACACGATAGGGCTATCCTTGCCAATGGCAAAGTTCCTGTCAAGTCTCTAAATATGATTTTTCCAAAGAAGGTATTGCCACTGGCTCAGGATTATTCTGTGTCTACTAGATAGAATTATCTCTAAAAAAAGTTTCTAGTTATACAATTAATTCCTACAGCTACATATCAGCAAGGCAAGATTACAGCACAGCTTCATGGAGGAAAAGAATATGGTTCTGGAAAAAATAAGAAAATCTCAGGGGTAATGCTCAAAAGGCATATGTGCTTCAGGGAAACTAAGTGGGGGAGGATTATGTCACAAAATATCTATGTTGATAAAGATTTTTAAAGCTGTTCTTTTGATATCTAAAAAGTGTAATTAATTCAGATTGATGTTATGCCCACAAGTATGTATTTATCATATATTAATATACCTATTAACATACATATTTTATATATGTGTATGAATATATATGACATTGCTATATTTTGCTTACATTTTAAAGACATTTGCATAATGGAAGCATGAACAGAGGGAGTATTTATTCAAGATATTAAACTGACAGGTACAAGGATGGACCTGTCTCATCTTCTGTAAACAGTATTTAATTTAAAAAAACCAACAACAGCCTATAGTCAATCAATATTAAAGACAAAGAGGGTTTGAAATCTGATTAATTAATGGATTTGTGTTGTGCCTCCTGAGTGAAAGGGAATGACGCAGCACGCTGCTCTGGTGTGCGCTGTAGCACTGTTCAAACACCAGTTTGTGACAATCAAGAATCTGGCTGGCACAGTGTCAGTGGATAGGTAGGCAGGGGAACATCACACAACCAGAAAGAGCACGTTGTTTCTGTACAGGATAATAATACCACCGCTGGAGGAATAGAACGACCTGCTCTAGGGCTAATACGCTTTCTTAGCATGCTTTGTGGAAAAGGATTCAAGAAAGATTTTAAAACAGGGGGAAAAGGATATAAAATTGCTTCTATTTTCTTACTGCAGTTGAAGATTAAGATGTGACTTGACCATAGTCCACATGCGTGTGAATAGGAAAGAGTTTTGAATGTTTAGGCAGAAAAGCACAAAAAAATTAATATTCAGTGTTTTAATGATACACTATCACACCTCTGTATTCCCTGATCAGATTGAATTGAGAGAACTTCTGCAACTTAGCCTGTAATCTACTAATACAGATGTGAAGCAATTCTGAAATCCTCTTTTTGTCTCATGGTTGTTCAAAGAAATATAAAGCTGTAAAACTAAAGACATCATGAATTAGGTAACCAGAAGCATCCAAGTATAGCAATGATTTATCTGTCTAGTTTAGAGCAGAGTCTTCAAAGAGCACACTTTAATTCTTGGTCTTGTTCAAACATCATGAATCAGGTGCAGTAGTGGACAAAGCTAAGCTGTCATCCTCCCGGCTGAGGTGTTTCCCTGTACTCTTCAGAGCTCTGTTTCAGGGATTTATGAGAAAAATCCGAGGCAGGGGGAAAGGCTGGTATAGAAAAGGTGCAAGTAAATTTGTAAGCCCTTTCAACAAGTAGGACTTTCAGAAATCTCTTTGGGTCACTAAGAGCTCTTGTTTAAAGTCTGTTTTGCAGTTGTGTAGGAAAACGCACAACATACAGATGATAATCTGATTTTTTTATTCTCTGCTGTGGTGAACTACTGAGTCTTACTCCCTGTAGAACCAACGTTTGCAGTGTGGAACAAAGAAAGAGAAATTAGGGTAAAGTAAGAAAAGTATATTAATAAGAAACATGTGTTTTAAGCACTCTGGTACTATTTCCAGCCTAATTCTTTAAATAAGGTTTTTCAGGACTGTGGAAGGAATTAATAGTGTTCAGAGAGCTACACTCTTCTGTGCTGTGCAAAGAAGCATACTGGTAAATGAAGGATTAGTTCCCATGATGGATTGCTAGATGAAGAATTATTCCCTATGATGGTAGTGAAAAAATAGCAGCCAGATCAGTGAGCAAACTGGGTGACCAGTGCTTGATTTGGCTGAGGTCTGGTTGATCTGGCTGTGCAGCAGGAACCACAGCAACGTGGGGAAAGCAAGGAAAGGGGAGGCACTGCAGGAGATGCTCTTCTGGCAAATTCTGAAAACACGACAGAGCAAGACAGGTAACTCAGCAGCGCT
>Ga0181612_105746_pt1 | contig 10303 bp, 2 predicted proteins | sample HoacroProtozoa21_FD_119630 | JGI IMG/M metagenome (GOLD analysis project Ga0181612, IMG submission 119630) | Hoatzin crop microbial communities from Cojedes, Venezuel. Combined Assembly of Gp0051906, Gp0051904, Gp0051908 | reverse complement strand
TGAACATGAGAAAGAACTTCTTCACTCTGAGGGTGACAGAGCACTGGAACAGGCCGCCCAGGGAGGCTGTGGAGTCTCCTTCTCTGGAGATATTCAAGACCCACCTGGACAAGGTCCTGTGCAGCCTGCTGTAGGTGGCCCTGCTTCGGCAGGGCGGTTGTACTAGATGACCCACAGAGGTCCCTTCCAACCCCGAACTTTCTGTGATTCTGTGATTCATGGCAGAGCCAAGGTTCACCAAGAACCCAGGAACGTCTATGCCAGGTTTCAGTGAACTACACATAGGAATTTAATAATAGGAAGCTGATGGACAAAGATGCTATATATTATTAGTTTCATTTGTGATGTAAACCTATTGTTTTCATCTTAAACATTTAATATTTACTTGCCATAGCTGCCTAAGACATTACCTCTCCGTGCTTGCAAAGAAGGTATCTAGAATACACAGTAAAAACCCACAAGAGAATTGACAACAGAAATATACAGTCAGCACTATTAGAACTCTCAGAGCCACAGGACATTGACAGGTTCTTTAAAGAGAACTCAGTAATTTACACGATAGTTCTCACACAAGTAAGATTTCCATTTTAGAGAAAAAAATATCAAAATGGACAAATTTCAGTGTACTGGAAAGAAGCCCCTGCACAATTATACCAAGCACAAAGACACCTAAATGTTTTCACTTATAAAAGGCAGCCTATTATTCCCACTTCCTTGCTTATATCCATAATTGAGATGTTTAAAAGGAAGTGTTTTGGAATAGAATAAAATATCTATAATAACAAAAAGCTGAAGAATACTTTCATGAGATATAGAATAATAAAACATGGCTTTCTGTGCAGCCCTGAAGTTCTTTATGAATTGGAACCTAGTACCTCATTATCAGCCAATCTCCACTAACTTGGACTGAAAACAATCAGCCAATTCAAAATTTGGTATTTAGAGTTATTATATAAACCTTGATTTTCTTAGGAAACCAGTGAATAAGAAAACCAGGATAACTGTATTTTTGTAACACTCTAAAGCAATCAAACTGCGGAAAAAAATGCTCAATCAGTGAGGAAATGCGGGAACACAGGATTTAATCAAGCCCTTGACATATGATAGGAAGCCAATCACGGATGTGCATATTCCAAAATACTTCATTTTCATATTATTTAGTGCAATGTTCTATCCCCCTCACTTGTACGAGGTGGCATGTAACTCCAGATTTTTCCAATTAAACCCAGTGGAGTAACTCACAGAAGATGGAATAATCTGCCTGTCCATCTACAAACCCAGAAATAAAGGTGACAGTCCTTTATTGCAGAAGCTCTTTTGCATAAGTCTCTAGTTTTCTCTCACTGCAGACAACTGCTGTTAACTAAGGCTCCTTTTTTCCTCACTCATTATTTGTTTTCGTCATTACATGCATTATATAACACTGAACGTTACCTACCTTCCACCACCTTCTTTGCAGTTGGGACATGTGCAAGCTACTCGTCGCAGTCTTTTTCCCTCTTGATGCGGTTGGTCCCCTTCCTCGTCTACCACCTGTACTCTCAAATGTGTTAGATCATTGGTATTCAGTGTAGAATCACCACTGAGCTGCCACTCTTCTGGATCAGGCTCCTCTTCTTTAATCCTAATATCTGAGAAGAAGAACAAACACAGATCCATAAGTAGCCCATTAAATAGAGAGAAGCAAACCGTAATGATCAAATCTTTTTACTGTTGAGAGCACTATGTCAGTCAAAAGTCAACATCCTTTAGTGCATACTGACATCGCTTCTGTGCCCTTGTAACCTGCATCGTATTTTTAAAGTTTATCTTACTATACATTTCAAAGTTGAAGACAAGCTATAACGAAGTATTAAACTTTAAGCTTGAACTGTTCTTGGTAGGGAATGCTGTCACTAGGAGGATTTTGCTTGCTTGAAACTTGGGAAAAACTGAGGAACAAGAGGTGTCAAAAAATGTAAACGCATGTCTAAAATGATCCTGAGTAGCCATTTATGTTTCCACAGGATTTCTCAATTAGTGTGACATGTAGTAGAAACAGCCTTTCTCGATGATCTTCAGAAGTTATCAGTATGCAGAGTGATATATAAAGTAATACCAGAAATCAATTAAATAAAAGGTTTTGACCTAAGAAAGTCCAAGATATCTAAGTAAAACAAAAAAAAAGCGCATGCCTTTGTTCCCCTGAGCACCTTAAATTTATGCCTTTTCCACCACATATAGAGAAGAAAACATTTAGGGAAGAATGATATTCAGCATTACAGAGAGGTATGCAACACACAAACCACTTCAACATTTTGATGAGCTAGTAGTCAAAATAGGTCCTTCTGGCTTCATGGATACAAAAAAGCACCTTAAGTTATTCTCATAGGATGGACATTTGTAAGTACGTACACCCTTCTCCCCACAGAGCACTCATTCAATCTAATCCAAAGAACTAATTACACCATCATAGTACACTGTGAAACAACAACTATTTTAACAGATCTACATTTTAATAGGAACATTTTTCCCCTCAGACACAATTCTGTATTCCCAATGAGCTGAAAGTCTGAATTTCTTTATTTTGTTCTTTTGTTGAAACTTCAAATAAAAAGCTGTGTGTCTTTCTAGATGTATTTAAACTGCTTTCTCTGCAGAACAAACTCAGTTGTCATGCAGATTTTTATCTTCAACTCAAACTGCACTCAAACACTGAAACTTTAACTGAGCACTGTAGTCTGGGAGTTAGGGCATCAGCTATCTTCTGCACAGGGAAGACAAAACTGCACAGATTGCGTGATAAAACGAATGAAAAACTGTGCTGGGCCAGGTCATAAGCAGCATCCTGTCCTAGTAGAGACCAGGAAAGAAATCAATGACAAAACATGTAAAGAGTAATAGTTACCTGGTCTGTCTTCCAAATCATCTCCAGCATTCATCTGTTTGGAGACAAAGGATGTAGCTACACACAAAAATTTGCTCAGTGCTACTAAAGTCACAGTCCAGTCTTTCCCAACACCACAATTTGCTTTCCTTTTACTTGCACACGTATAACCATTTGTGGGACTGTGCTGTAAACTACATCACTGATATAACTAAAGTTAAAATAATTGTCTAGGAAACTACTGCATTGGGAAGAGAATACCAGGTCAGAAGCAGGAAGTCCAGACTATTTGCCTGGTTGGGTTGCAAAAGTCAACGCTAGAAATTAAGTTTGCATGAATATGACAGACGGAGCTGTGGGAATCCAGGAGCTAGCACACTCACTCTTGTTGACTCTTTACCCATGTGGTAACATCCAGCGAAACTACTGTGGTAAGCTTGAGGCGAGTCACCTGCACACCGAGCTTCACTCTTACCATAGGAAGTTCCCAATTTCTGACAGCAACATAAAAAGTATCTTTCATGTGAAGACCCAAAAAACCTCTGTGGTGACTACTAGTGTTCTGCATTAGCCACCAAACTATCTTTCCTACCAAATTAAGTCACTCTCTGAGACTCACCTATTAAATAATTTTATTATATGTAATAATTTGTATATACATGCTATATATAAAATTAATTTTACATAAGCAAAGATTAAAACACTATACAACATACAAAGAGATTATAGAACTGATCTTTCAAATTTGATACTATTAAGTATACTAATACATTCACTCACAGCAACTTCAGCAGGAGGCAAAAGCCTCATTTATTCTTAGGCAACTGCGCACACAATAGGAAAATACAGCAAAGTGGCAAGGCTGCCAGCACAGGCCAATACAAGCCTCCAAGCACTTCTTTTTAGGACTCAGTATGTTACACACCATACTCAAAACTCTTTTACCAATGAAAGTGTTCCACAAAATGTATGTGATATAAATTCTGTTTTTATCTAAAACACAAATTACTGTAATGTTAAACACTGTAATAAGATAATTTAACTATGATCTTACTGATGTTGGACACTTGCATATGATGAGTCTGTAAAGTCAGTAGCTGAATCCAGTCAGCAGTGCATACTCAAAAGAGGTATCAACATGTCCTAGCAAAGATGAATGGACCAAATTAGGATCTGTGCTCCCAAGACCCAACTCCAGTACTGAAGTCAAACCCTGCTTATAACGTATGACTTCTCCTGTTATATGGACACCCCAAAGTCACACTCTAATAACAGAGAGACACCTAACAATAGAGATATATCCAGAATGCCTATTACTGCACGCCAGTATCCAGGACTTTCTACCTTCAGCTCATGCAATGTTTGTTTCACTTTGCAAACCTTCATCATGAGTTCCTTCCACTTTTTTCATCTATTCCCAGCCCCTCCCAATCATCACCACTATTGCAGCAGCACAAAGGCTCAGAATTTAGTTTTATAATGGTGGAGGCATAAATGAGAAAATTATTTGGACAAAAAAAGAGGGACAGACAAAACACTCCTAAGAGTTGAGGATACTGGAGAAAACAACATTTTGCAGAGACATACAATAGTTTATAGTATCATTAAAAAAAATGCAAAACTGAAAGTCATAGTAGTACTGTGTTTGTAATTTGTGCTGTGTTTCCCCGTTATCTTTGTAAGGCAGAAAGTGTAGCTTTTACTTTCAGTATTCTTCTGAAGAACCGTCTTCTACTCCAGGCACACAGAAAAGTACAACATAAAGTGGCAATTTACAGACAGGACTTTTTAATACGTAATCATGTAGATTATACTTTAAATAACACAAAACTAAATATCAAACGCTGCATATCTAGCCTCTCCAGGATGTAGCATAGCAGAGAGTGGACTGTACCCAATCCCATAGAGAATGTGATTGCCTTAACAAGGTCCTTGGAGCCAATGAGGCTGTTGTCCTCCAAGTAGGTTTTACATTATTGCAACAGGTGAGGGAAAATTCCCTCACTTTTTCTGGGGGGAGGAGGAGGTGCCACTGTAATTTAGACAGCACTAAGAAAATGAAGGATTAAAAGGGGCAAACCATGGAGAAGAGCAAAAGCTAAGAGTCTTCTCCAATGCAATGAACTGGAGATTATGCAAATTCATACAGATAGCAACAACTCTGCATTTCTCCCTTTGTGTTCTCCTCTGGAGATGCTCCATTCTAATTCAGTCTCAAGTGACAAAATACTAGGCGTTACACACGCTACAAAAAATTAGACGTAAAAAAAATTTACATAATCCCTAAACTCATGCCAAGCTGATGCAAACAATGGTAAATTTGAGGCAACCAATTAAACGTAGGCTAAACGAAGGTTATATTTTCTTTACTACTATTTTATTTCCATGCTTTAAAATTTCTGTATGTCCTTACTTCTTAATTAAGTTCAAGACCTAGTACTAGGCAAGTATGAAGGCGAAATTCAGACAAAGATACTGTTTCAAACTGCCTACAAATTCTGAAAACTGTATATTCTGTTCAAGTTCTTCTTGGTATCTAGTAAGCTAGATTTGTTTCAGGTTTTGCTTTCCTCTTAAGGATGGAAATTAGGATCTTAGTGTACAATTTTGTTCCAAAGGTAGCATTACAGAGTTACAGAAAGCCCAGAGCTGGCTACAATATGGAGCAAGTTTAAGTGGATTTGGAAAATAAAAACAATAACTAAGAGATTTGTTTAAAGTGTTTCAGAGAAGAATAACTAAACTGACAGGATGAAACTATGCAGATGTAAATACAGCTTAAACTGTTCTTGAGTACATTTCAGCTACAGTGTGCAGAGAATTACTGCTGCCCACTGATACAGCCAGGTCATTTACCTACTCCACCATCTATCAAATGAACACATCAGTAAAGCTTCATGTTCTATCTTGGTCTGTTTCAACCAGGACTTCAAAAAAATACTGTTTTCTTTATCTACGAGAAAAGTTCTTAGGTTACCCAACAGCCATAGAAACAGGGATAAACTGAGAAGGGAGGGGGATGCAGTCCAAAAACACTCCATTTGAGGACTATGCCACCACTTCAATTTTTTTTTTTCATACATCTGCCTCTGCAGAATATCACATAAAGGCACTCTCAGCATTACCTGTAACTCTCCAGACTGTGGGCTTCTAGTTTAACTGCTTTTCCTAGATGCTGAAAGCCATCCTGCCTTTCTACTCAGCTAAGCTTTACAAGTTCCTGATCAGAAAAGCAGAAATACGGACTTTCAACTGAAAACAGATTTGCACTAGCACTGCACATACCTTTACACCAATTTCCTCACAGCATCACAAATTGACTGCAGTTTCAACATCTTGTAATCAGTCATGCCTATTCATTTATTTTTCCAAATGGGAAGATGCTTCCCTTCCCAATTGTCCCAAGAAAACAGATGTGAATTCACATCTCCTTTCCATCTTCTCTTGTTAATTTGGTTTTCAGTTTTCTCTACAGTGCGGCCCCTGTTCCCTCAGTGTCTTGACTCATCTTGCCTTAACCTCTGGATATGAGGAAGCTTTAATAACGATGTTCAAATTTCTTATACACAGTCCTTGTTCATTCCCATCTAAACCAAACTTCCTAAACTAAACTAAGTTAAACTCCCCCTAGTATTTGGCCAGCTGTCCAAGTCTTTGAGATGAGAAATTCAACAAGGTTAATGATCTCTACCTTGATTTGCCCCCAAAAACTTATGTGTAAATTTAGGCATTTCTATTTTGTAATAAACTACAAGGCAACAGAAGACACGCTACAAGATGTCTTCTTGAAACACATGTGAACATCAGCTCAGAAGAAAGACTGTCATTTAGTTTCAATCGCTCTAAATCAGATTTTAAGCTTCTGAGGAAAACAACAGTTGTGTACAAGCCTAAAAGCAGGACCTCACAGCACTGAATATTCAAGCAGTACCAGCAAAATGATTAACAACAGAGCTATAGATGATTTTTCTTACAAGAAATGCCACATACTTTATTTCCAAGTGATCCTATGCATTATTCTAAGCCGGTCATTTAAAAATTTGAATCATGAAAGTACTTAAGCCAGTGCTACTATAACACATATTACATACCCTACAGTAACTGCAGTTCTTTGAGATGTGTTGTCCACAGACTCTCAAGATTTTGGGTTCTTCTGGACAGTAATATGTGCTGCAGTACGCCTTTATTTTTTTCCTCTTTTTTTCCCATAGTTGAAAATATAAGAGAGGATAACTAGAAACGGGGAAGAAGAGTTGATCATGCTTGACATAGAAGAAGTCAGGAACTGCAGAAATAAGTAAGGTAAGCAGGAACACACAGAGAATTCTGTGACCAGTGGAGTTAAGTATTCCTACACAAAAGCATATTAGGCTGCTGCTAGGGTCAAACAACAGAATTGTCAGCAGTAACTGAGGAAGGCAGAACTGTTCAGAAGTATCTCTGTTCTATATTTCGGTAAAACAAAATAATAGTCCTATCACTACAAGAGAATGAAAAGCTTCCCACTCACAGTAACTCAAGAAGATGTAAAAACAGCTACTGAAATAAACACTTAATAAATCAACAAATTAGGATAATTTGCATTCAATAATTTAAAGAGAAGGCTGAAGAGCTCTCTGTAGTTTTAATGCTGCAACCCTTGGACCATGTGAATGCTCCAGTGGATTAGAAAAAAGCTAGCACTGTGGTAAGACTGAAAAAGGGTAAACAAAGAAGTAAGGAAGGAATTAATGCCACTCAAAATGGGATTATGGGAACAATTAGATTCAAAAGTAATTTTTTTTTAAATCAATGATGACACTATTGTTGACATAATACACTTGAGAGTTCTGCACAGCAAGTGACTTACTAGGATACAGTAAAACATCATGATTAAAAAAAATGAAGTACAAAACACACATGGAATACATGGATTGAAAACCGGCATGAAGTTTAAATGCAGATTAAGAATTATCGTTTCTGTATAATAAATAATGAGGGCATGTCACCGACAATGCCTATTTTTTCCCCTCTTTCTGTCCTTAAAAATTACTACCTTTTGAAAAAAATGTGTCTTCTACAAGCATCGAAAGATAACTCATGTACAACCCAGCCTTACCTTCAAGAGGGCAATCACAACCAAGATTCTGGTGAGCATTACTGGCATTATAAAAGCCTGATGTTGTACTCGGTAAAAACTTCAGATGCTTTTTATGAGCCAGATGTACTGCCAAGTTAGTTTGAGAGATCAGAACCAAAGTATGTGATCCTGCCATGAGGTTCAAAAGACAAGAAAACTGCACAGAAACTGAAACAATGGACCTAAACTGCTGAGACTGCAAAAAAACAGAAGATGAGTTTCCAGCCTTCTTTTTAAGTTGAAGAAGTACTGGAAATAAAATCCCTTGCCTCTTTCACTTCATGGATACTTGCCATACATCTCCACAGGTGTAAGAGAGTTTTCTTTTTGCTTCAGGAGTATCTTGTAAAAAGGGTATTTGAAAAATGAAAAAGGAGTGAGTACCTGAAACTGGGTAATATATTCTTTTGTGAACATCTTGAGGATATCTGAGCCTAAGATAACTCAGGCTAACCTCCTTAACCTTGAGAATCTAAATTGCATCATCAGGCAGCATACATGACAGAATATTCACTTAAGAGTAACACAGACACAATGAAGTTTCACCTCACCACCATGGGCTGCAGGAAAATTAAACACAGAACAGAACAGCACATGGAAGTACACACACAGAGGAAGGATGTGACAGAAAAAATGCAAATCTATTCCACATCAGTAGATACTGCACTAAAAAAAATAATGAGACTAAAGTTATGCAAACTTTCTTAAATTTCGAGTGAAGTATTTTACTATATGCTGTTATAAGCAAGATTGTGAAACACATACAAGATCACCTAATTCTTCCACAATTTATTAATTTCCTTTGAAAATTATGAGAATGATGAGTAAATAAGGAATTAACCTTTTTGAAAGCAAACTATTTACACAAGATCAATAGATAACTCACTCTAATTCCTGCACTAGCTTAAATTTGTCAGTTTCCAATTTAATTTTTCATATCAAAAATAAAACAGTGCAGAAATTGTTTTTAACTATTTTGATTTTACAAAATGTAAACTAAATGCCTCAAATGTAAATGGGATAGCCCAAAACAGATGTTGTCAGATGAAAATATTTACTTAACATCATTGCTTCAGTTTACTTCATGCATTTCATATGACTTTTTTTAGTAATCAGATTCAATTTCATAACAACACCATGCCTTTCTCTCAAAAGCTTGGTATAAAGAATGCCTTAGAAGGAAAAACTGCATAACAAAGTAAAATTAATAAGGTTAAAAACTGGAACTTAAAAAGAAAGAGAAAAAACTAAGTTGTGTCATACTGAAAATCAGTCAAAGCTTTTTAAATGTTCTAGATGCTAGAAGAAAGCTATGCTTTAAGTAGCACTACTTCACCAGAGGCATTAAAATATTGAAACAAACATCTCTACAAGTAAAACTGTACATACTCCATTTTAAATTTTGTTTGGTTGGGGGTTTAGACTGTTTTACCTAACAGATGTTAGACCAAAGCCTCACCAGACACCAGCAGATAAAAGATAAGTTGTCACTTGGCCAACTATTTACCTTGAAAATTGTCAGCCAATTTTTTGGCCAAATTTAAAACAGCTTCAAAAGAACAGCTAAATTATTAGAACAGAATAGCTAAAATTACTTCAGCATGATAAACACTTCGGGTTCTGGCAGGAATGGAATGAAGTCCCCACCACAGTCAGCCAACCACTCCTACTCTCTATCAACTGGTATAAGTTGATCAACAGGCACGACTGTAAACTCCAACCGCAGCAGGCAGAGGAGTCCATAAGTAGCTGCATATACCCCTGCACAGGAGGAGCTGGGAAGAAAGATGAGGGAATTAAAACCTCAGTTTTGCAGTGGCACTTTGAGTCAACCCTTGAAAGGGATCCCTCTGACTTTATTCCAACTGTAGTCCAACCTCGAAAACTTAAAACTTTGTAGGCTTTTTTTATTTTTAAACAAATGAGTCTTCCAGCTGAGCACATCTGGGTTGATAAGCAGCAAAGTCCATTCTCAAGCCAATGCTACTTTCATTCAGGTCACTTGCTAGTTTCTTCAGATGCTACTGGAATAGTCAAAAGAAATATTTAAAAAAAAAAAATGCATCTAGCATCTTATAAAAAGTTAAGCAACCTAGGTAAGACCTGGTAAAATTGCCTTTTATCAGGAAATAGCCAATCCAAAATTGTGATTCAGTAAATTAATAAATTAGCTGAGACCCTACTACAGTTCCATTTTGATTAACACTGTTAAGTCTCCTCTGTCTGGACAAAAAAAAAAAAAAAAAGCAAGAAACTTAAAAATTTTTTCAAACTGAGAAAACTCGCATGATCTAAAAAACAAAAACAATGTTGGCAAT
>Ga0181612_176332_pt1 | contig 10304 bp, 6 predicted proteins | sample HoacroProtozoa21_FD_119630 | JGI IMG/M metagenome (GOLD analysis project Ga0181612, IMG submission 119630) | Hoatzin crop microbial communities from Cojedes, Venezuel. Combined Assembly of Gp0051906, Gp0051904, Gp0051908 | reverse complement strand
GGGGTTGATATGCTCTTAAACAATTTCAAATAAAGAAAGGCTGTAACTCTTAAGAGCAGTGGCGTGAGGAGTTCTTGCCGGTGACAATGCACGGTTTCTCAGGCGGTACGCCTGATGTTCGGGGCCTTGTTTTGATAAATATTTTGTCTTAAATTGTTTGCTAAATACACTGAGATGCTACCGTGTGTAGTCTGTTGTTCTGGGGAGCTGCGGTGGGATTCTGACCCTGCTGAGATTGCGATCGTGAGCAGCCTGTGCCTTTCAGAGCAGCGGGCGGTGAGTCACTCTCCGGGAAGGAAGAGTCTGAGCAGAGGTGTTGCTGAACGCTCCAGCGGGGCTTCTGATGCAGGAGCTTGAAATGAGATTGCTACATAACTGCTATCCAGTCTGAGCAAACACAGAGTCAGACAGAAGTTACGCGATCAGGGTGTAATAATATGAATAAATGATAAGCTGTATTTGGTAAAAAGAGGAGAGGAGAACTTGAAAGAAATACTAAACACCACAAAAACGTCAGTCATGCTCGGTATTAGAGAGATAATATGGACTGTTTTTTTACTCTTTTCTTGCTCTTCTCTGAGATTACTGACATGTTACAAGCTTTGCTGCTTAAATAAGCGTCTTAGCGTTTATTACAATCTCTTCAATGGAAAAAAAAATACTGCTGTGAGTTTTTAATGCTTTATATAACAGAATTATAGATTGCAGCTAACCGTTTTGGAGTTGCTGTTGAGGTTTAACCCCAGCTGGCAACTAAGCACCACACAGCCGCTCACTCACTCCCCCCCTCAGTGGGATGGAGAGAGAGTCACAAGGGTAAAAGTGCAAAAACTCGTGGGTTGAGATGAAGACAGTTTCACAGGTAAAGCAAAAGCCATGCATGCAAGCAAAGCATAACGAGGAATTCATTCACCAATTCCCATTGGCAGGCAGGTGCTCAGCCATGTCCGGGAGAGCAGGGCTCTGTCATGTGCAATAGTTAGCTGGGAAGATAAATGACCGAACTCCGAACATCCCCCCTTCCTCCTCCTTCCCCCAGCTTTACACGCTGAGCAAGGCATGCTATGGCGTGGGACATCCCTTGGTCAGCTGGGGTCAGCTGTCCCTGCTGTGCCCCCTCCCCGCTCCTCGTGCACCCCCAGCCCGCTCACTGGTGGGGTGGGCTGAGGAGCAGAAAAGGCCTCAGCGCTGTGCGAGCGCTGCTCAGCAGTAACGACAACGTCCCAGTGTTACCAGCACGGAGCCAAACACAGCCCCACACCAGCTACGGGGAAGAAAATTACCCCAGCCAAAGCCAGCACGGTGGCGTTTAACCCCTTTCCTCATCACAGATTCTATTTGCCTTGCCGGGTGAAGTACTCCAGCGTACAACATTTCAGTGATTCCCTTCTCCATCCCTTTTTTTATTCATTGCTGCTGTAATAAACAGTGTATGTGAATGCAAGTAAACTGTTGTGGAAAGGTGTATGAAAAAGAAAAAAAATATCATAAATGCCATTGTGAGGAGGTTACAACTATATAATGGTATCACAAGTGTGTATTTGAGGCTCAGATATATCTGAGCAAGTATACATCTTGCTTATTTTTAAAATATTTTCCTTTGTAAAATAGCAGATAAGGAAGAGAAGCTGGTTTTCCAGGTACAGTGCTGTGTCATCAAGCGTTGTTGAGACATTAAGGGCAGCTTGTGGTCCGACAGAAATGTTTGTTTGCTCAGTAGCTGTGATGTGGAAAGTTCATGCGAGAGATGCCACTCTAATTTCTCTGTACCTTCGGCAGTTGGACATATGTCTCTCTTTTTTGTTGTTGCAGAAATCCATAACCATGAGCCTTGTTCAAAACTCTTTAGGTAAGTATTTTCTGTTGTTTTTCCATGTTGGCTGCAGAATATAAAAATAGGTAGCTCACTGAAATATCTTAGCATGTCAGATGTACCTACCAATGTTTGCATTGTTTGCTCATCTGATGATATTACAGAAATACATGTAAATGGCACCAACCATGACAATAAAAGTATGAGTTCACACTTGCAGTAGCACTTACCTCAGGTTAGAAGGGGTGCTGATTCAGGCTTATTTCTCTTTGAATTTCCACCTCACATAGTTAGTGGAGGTAGGGTAGCAGTCAGATCAAATCATATCCCTCTGACAATTAGGCTGAATGTCAAAACCAGTTGAAACTATTGTAGTCTTAGGTTAGCTCTGGTTGGGCCTGGTGGGTCACAGAATACCTGAGTAAATCGCTGGGTTAACAAGCTGTTTTGTGGTTAACTGTACTGACTTGCACCAACTAATTATTTTGAAACTTTCAGCTTACTAGTTATTTTTGCCTTCTGATCTCCTGTACTTCAGAATTTAAATTAAATGTAGGTCTAATATATTCTATTTAGCAGCTTCCATCTATTTACATGTAGCTTTTCTCTGTAGTCTTCACTTGTCATACAGTGATGGCTTCTAAATTGCTGTTGAGAAATTCCTTTTAGAAGGAATTCCCAGTTAATCTCCTCTTGTCTCTATTTGGAGATTTCGAGCCAATTAAGAAGACACAGTACATTAGATATTATGATTGACATTGGTTACATTAGAGAGAAAAGCTGCAATCTATCATTTGCTGTCTGATAATTACAGAGAGGGTACTTTTAGCCCAGTGATTTAAATGCTAGAGACTCTACACGTCAAGATAATGTCCCAGTGTCTAGTAGACGCTTTCTGATTCCTAGCGATGCTTTGTGCAGCGCATATCAAAACCGATCACGTTTACTGCTTCTCCCCGGTCAAGAAATTGGTTGTTAGTAACTGAGCTGATGGAGGAAGGGGGAGAAGCTTTCTGCACAAGAAAACTGATGAATTTACTTGCTTCAGAGCATAGAGGACACTTGCAGCTCATATGGCTTTTATCAGTACCAGAGTGTGCTGGTGGTTTCCCTGCTCCGTCAGATGTAGCAGATGCTGGTTTTGGGGGCATTCTGCCTTATCCTTTTGACTTGCGTGTGGCCAGTCTGGGGAGGTCTGTTGCTCATCCACTCTGTGTTCTTGTAAGCTGGCACTGCGGGTGTTGAGTACGGCAGGCTTGGTTCCAGTGCTTTTAACAGCATGTGGGAACTGAATAAGAAGCCAGGATTTTAAAAGGACTGATTTCTCCGTCGGTGCAGTTTTCAACTGAAGGTGTTTCGTTACATACTGGTTGCTCGTCCCATAAGAAAATTATTCTTATAAAGCATAGAAAGAGAAAGAATTGGATATCCGCTACGAACAGGAATGTATAAATATTGTGAACATGACTTGACAAGATCATGCAAGTATTACGTAGTACCTCAAATTAGTAGTTAGTTGTAGTCTTAATATTCACTAGAACTCGGATCTTGAAACAAATTTGATTTCCACCCTTATTTACCAGCCAAGTACTGAGCTCAGGATTTTCTGTTGTGTTGTTTTATCCCCCCACACAAGAGCTGAGATCATAGAGCTCTAAACCGGAGTGCTTTCCTGCATGGCTTTAGGTGTTAGTGGTATCGGTCTTGAAAGAGACTGAGGGCTTGGCAGGTAGGTCAAGGAAGAATCTATCTTCAACTGTTTTTCCTTTTATGATGAAGTTTCATCTACTTGAATTTATAAACCTGTCTGTGTAGATAGATTTATAAATTCTTAAAACTGTTTCGTCCTCAAAATAACAACGTGCCAGTCTTTGGGCCTCAGTTCTGTAAGCAGAGCTGCGCGGAAGGACCGTGATACTTTGGATTCTTGCTGACCTCACTGTAACTGTTTTGGCTGCAAGGGTCCAGTCGTGTGGGTCTAATTGCAGGGCTGGAGCTCAAGAAATTGATTTGTAGTTGCATGTAACACGGTCCTGCTTTCCTTTCTTTTGTGGCAGGTAGGCCTCTTATTGTCAAAGCAGGGTTTTACAGAACGCTAGTCAAAATAAAATTACACAGTCAATTTATGTATGTACCCCTTGTTGTAGGGGCTGGCAGTGAAATACTAGGCATCAAACTAATGTGTGCAATGAAAGCGTTCTAAAACTAATGATTACAGGCATCTTATATTTCATTACTAGTGGTTTAAAAGCTGTTAGTTTTCACACCAGTTAGTCTTAGGCATCTAATTTAAATGCTGAGCATCTTCCTCTGTGACGACCGCCTCTATTAGCAGTGCAGTCAGCCTGGGCTTCTAACTGTGTCTATATAGCACCCGAGCTGGGTGCCTTAAGTAGGTGTTGTGAATATGGACCTATGATGATAAAGGTAAAACTGTACAAATTGCTTTGTAATGTATAGAATGCCATCTGTTTGAAGAACTCTCAAAACTATTTACTGTATGTATAATGTGTGTGTATAAACTGTGTACCTACCTTTCTCTCTTCTCTTTTCGTTCAAGCTTTTATGACTATGCAGGCAAGGTTAATGAGGAGAGTTTGGACAGAATTCTTAAAGACCGAAGAAAAGTAAGTTTTCTATCTTTTCCTCCTGTTCTAGTCAATAGAGCCTATAATGAGTGGTTTTGGAAAATGAACAAGAAAAAGTGGTTAACTAGAAGAAATATTTTCTTTTACAAATCTGATGGTTTTTTTGACCCAAGATTGATCGGGTACCGAAGTTGGTGGGTTAGTGGTACTTAGGCTGAACTAGCAGCAATGGGTGGATTCCCTGAGGAAATGCAAAGGTTTAAGTTCAAGTCTCCTAAAGGAGAGGAGAAGGGCTGGTATGAACCCACTCAAATTTCCAAGCTCAACATGTAGCATGGTGGTTGTGTACTCTGCTGTTAAGACCAACAGAAACGTCGCTGGTCTGAAAATCTGTTCTGAAGAGTTCGTTTAAGAGTTGTAATGATACAGACTTGTAATTACAATTTTTACACTGTCAGTTTTAAACTGGAAAAACCATTCTATCACTTATGTCAGATGTTGTCATAGCTTTATGTCACGCATATGTTGTTAGCAGCACAACTAGTACTAAGACAATTAAATTTTAGTAGTTATTTGCAGAAGAGTCAAACCTTTTTTCGGTGTTTCATCTCATGCCATACTTGTAGCACACTATCTAATTATTGAATAACGGCTTCAGACGTTCTCATGAACTGATACGTCGGAGAGCAGAGCCGAAGGTGTAGTTCCTTTGGTGCAGAAGTGAATCCACCAGTCAGCTCGCTCTGCCAAAGGGACGGGTGCCTGACTTGCGTGGTTCAGTTTGTGACAGCCGTGGAGCTTGTTAGACCTAGCAGGAAAGCCTCGCGACTGCGTGCGTGTGGCTCGCAAGTGCCAGAGCTACTACAAGGCAGGGGTGCTTCAAACAAGACCTTTTTTCTTGTTTGACCGATTTTGAGAGAGCAGCAGCAAACCAGTGTCGTTCCAGCTGCTGGTAGAGCTGCAGGTTGCGTTTCACTGGTATGCAGAGCTGCCTGTCAAGGCGTGACCTGCTGGGCTTTTGGGATTTCTGTCCTCCACAGGTGACCCAGGCGTAGCTGTCACTGCTCTGGTCTGAGTCAGAGTGCCTGCTGTGTCAACTGATCATCGTTATGCGCAGCGTGTGATGACAGTCGCTCGATTGCTAATTGAATTTGCAGTCTTTGCTTGCTGTTCACCTTACCCACCTGAACTGTGGACTTCTGCTGGCAGACAAGGCTTAAGTTGAGCAGAGATCTTTGGGGAAGCAAGCCCTAAATCTGTGCAACTTCTGCAGCACTGCTCATTGTAATGCTTCTTTCTTCTCTGTTTCTTCCAGCAAATGCTCTCAGAATAAACTCCTCTGTGCATACAAATGTATTTATCCTTAGTGCATAAGTGCTTTGTGTGTATATTTATATATATAGACAAGTACATCTTCATACTTGTGGAGTGAGTTTCCAGTCTCAGATCCTGAATTCTGTAAGCCCGTAACCGTACTCTAGAACATTACAGCACGTGAAGTTCCCCTTCAGGAGACAAGGCAAAAAACCATGATTTAAAAATTCTTGTCTCCCGCTAGTTTTCAGTTGAATTTTACTTTGTTAGGATCTGTGTTGCAGGGAGACTCTGGAAAGATGCATGATCAATGGTGAGAAAGCCGGCAAAACTGGAGAAATTAAAATTTGCAAGCGTCATGTGATGAAAGCACCACAGATTTAATGATGTTAATTGTCATAATGTCAAAAAAGAAAGAAATACTGTTGTCTGGGAACCAAGACAGTCTTGTATTCTCTTTTGTTAGCACATAAGCACATTTTATTACCTTGACTAAGTAATTGTACAGATTTATTATAAAAGGTTGAAAACAATGCTTCCTTTTTTATTTATCGCGGAAGTCATATTGTTTAATGTGTAGAATCTGCTCTGTTCAGCTGCGTGTATACATTGCAGTCTTCAGGCATCTCTCCGTGATAGCGCCTATTCCTGGGACTCTGCCTAAACCAAGTTGTTAATGCTGTGTCCTTTTTCATTCATCTCTTAAATTAAATGTTAGTTTACGTGAAATAAAGGAGTTTAATGCATGTTGCATTCAAAGTAATCATTGAATTAGAATAGGTCTTATCTGATGTGCGTATGAATCTGTCGCAATTAAATACACAATGAGATAATTTTATTGCTGTACACAGCAGATTACTCCTGCATGTGTCATGAACAGACATGAGTTTGCAAATATGTTTGTGAAGCACTGGAAAAGTGTCTTATAAATCCATACAGGTGAATAAGCAGCTGAAATATTTAGGCTGAAGAAAACCCACGTCTGCTGTGTTTATAGACAGCGCAAGTCTAATAATCTGAAGGTGCTCCAAGGTTTGTTGCTGAAATGAAACGACTAAAGTACGTTGGCGGTGGGATCCTGGATGCCACTGCGGACACACGGGTGTTTGTATACAATGAGGTTGCACAATTAGTAGTTGTGTTCTAACAGGATGTCACTTGTTTTGGGATATTCAGTGGGGGCAAGCCTCTAGTCATTCAGCCCGGTGTTGTTGTAATAAAGTAATCACATGATACTATAGTGTTAGCAACTTTCTTTTCAGAGGGTAGATATGTACCTCTCAATTAATACTTTGGTTTTTTTCTGTTATACTTTGATTACAGAACGTTATTGGATGGTACAGATTTAGGAGAAACACTCAACAGCAGATGTCATATAGAGAGCACATCATTCATAAACAGCTGACACACATTCTTGGAGTGCCTGATCTTGTCTTCCTTCTCTTCAGCTTCATTTCCACTGCAAATAACTCAACGCATGCTTTAGAATATGTGCTTTTTAGACCAAACCGAAGGTAAACAATCTCTGCGTATGAACCAGTCTTTTTTTTTAATTCTTCTTATTGCTACTATTTATACTCTAAACTATTTTGAAGTTTGTACAATTACATCTAAAGAAGGCTTTGTGTTTATCAAATGATGTTTTGGTATACAATTTTTAGTGAGGACAGATTTTTTTTTTTTCTGTGGAAGTAATTTATAATTTAAAGTTTTGGGGTGAGCAAAAGTTCTTTTCAATCTTTAAATCTTCAGACAACAAAACCAATATATTTTAAGAGAAATCAGATGTCAGTACTATGTTTTTTATAATAGACCTGAATGTACCTTCACCTTTCTGGTATCTGTGGTAGCGTGAATGCACAATTAAAAGGTTCTGCAAGGTACAGAGGTAGGTCCATCTCAAGGGAGTCTTTGATTGTGCATTCATTGTGAACACAATTTCTAATATTTAGCAACTTTTGTAATAAACTTAAACCAGAAGTTTTAAAATGAGACAAGATTAGAGAGAATTAGAGATGGGATAATGTGAAGGCTATTGTAAATAAATTTTTGAATATGAATTAAGAAGCCTTTCTAAACTTTCTCTGCAGGTATAATCAAAGGGTGTCACTTACTATTCCTAACCTAGGCAACACTAGTCAACAGGAATACAAAGTTTCTTCAGTGCCAAATACTTCTCAGAATTATGCCAAAGTTATTAAGGAACACGGGTAAGGATTTTTCCTTTGCAGATGAAATATGGTCATCAAGCTCTACATTCTTTACCTTCCGAAGAACAGTGCAAATACGCATTTCAAGCAGGAGAAACCTAGTTCTGGAGGAGAATGGTTGGTTCCCAGTGCACTTTTTCTGCTTAGAGTCAAATCTTTTATAAAAACAAAGGGAACTCAGTGCACTAGTCTGAAAAGCAGAGTTAGAATGGCCAGTTGGTGCTGTGGGCCTTCTGGCTGGAGGATTCTTACTGGATTCCCCCCCCAGCCGAGGAATTTTGTGCGTAGGCTTGCTTTAGAACTTGAACTCCGATTTGGAAGTGTTGAAGTCTTGTTGGTTTTTTAAGTCATTTTAATTAAATGCTGTAAATGCAGAGTAGCTTTTCTGACTGTTAACAGTGAAATTATACATGCTTAAAGATTTCTGCACAAGTTTAATCTCGTTCAGTGGGACTTTGTTATTCCAGAAGGAATTTTGGTGTTAAATATGCTGCTGTCCAAATTTTGGTTCTTGAGAGTGCAGTCCATCTTTATTTCTAAAGTGTACTTTATTTTAAAAAATTAAAAAATATAGGGATTAACTGCTTAATGTCAGAGACAGCGTGAGCTAGAAACTTGTGTTCTATTTTCTAACTAATTAGTTCTGCTTTTTTTTTTAGTACTGATTTTTTTGACAAAGATGGAGTCATGAAGGACATCAGGGCTATATATCAGGTTTATAATGCACTTCAGGAAAAAGTACAGGTAACTTCCTTTACTTACTATTGGTCAGTACGTGTGTGGCATCTGTTTGTCCTTTGCTTAAACCAGGAGTGCAGGAGATGGAGAATTTCAGAGCTCATAAACAATTTATTACAAACTGTAGGCAAAAATAGTCTTACTTTCCTTAATAACGAAGTGTGTTGGTTTCTAGTTAGCGTGTGCGTTTGCAGTGGCTGCTGTAAAAGTGGTTGATGTGAATATTATTAATTCTTTCATTTTTACAAGTAAGAGTGATGTAATGCTTAGTGATTTCTGGGAGACATTGGCTGTTTTTCAGAGTATGCACTGAAGAAAAGCCTTGCTGAAGGCTGTAGGCATGTACACAGGTTTAAAGGCTTGCCTGTGTGAGTTTAAAAAATAACTCCTGCCTCTTACTATTTAGCATGCAACAAAGAGCTCCATCTGTTAGTTAAAACTGGTGACTGTTTTGTGTAGTGCACGAGCGAATCCCGCTCCAAACCTGGCAAAGCATCTGAAAGTGCCTCGAGTGTCAAGTCTGCTAAATGTGAGCTTGTCAGTTCACAGCTTGTCCTGTGTGCAGAGCAGCACAGCCCTGCTGCCTCGGGAGCGTGCACGTCTGCTGATTGTGCGGCAGTCACAGCTTATTTCCAGGCTTTCCCCTTACATCTGCCCCGGAGGGGTTTGTGCCTCTGCTCCAGCTTGGCTGTGCTGGTGGGCGCAGACGGCAGAGAGCGAGGCAGTGATCGCTCCAACCACCCCCTCGCCCCGCTCGCACAGGGGAGCTGCTGTTTCTCGGTGGAAGCTGCGACTTTCTAACCTGCCTTGTAAGGTGGGTAACACATCAGGAAGGCAGACTGCTTTCATGCTGGCTTCAGGAGACGTGAAAATTTCTTTTCAGAGGTCTGTCCCATTAGCTAATGGTATTATTCTGTGACGCTGTTTTTGCCAAGAGCGTGTATATCCACTCATGCTCTTGCTGTTGTTTGAATTAGCGTCTGAAAAAATGGAAAATGTAACATCATCAGGGAGTTGTCTTCCTATGTGTTAAAAGTACGACTTTGTTGTATTTCACCATGTAAATTATGCTGCTGTACATTGTTTACAGAGCTTAGAAGTAACTTAGGAGTTGGCCAACATGAGGAACTTGTATCTTTAAAATGACTGTTTCACAGGGAATATTACAGGATTGGAAAGAAGTTTTCTGGTAAAGCAGCTGAGACGTGTTTGCATCATTCACCAGTTAGTTGGGAGGGTTTAAACTTTATGAACTTCTAAAAATTACATGTAGTTAATGTTTTTCAACTCTGTAGGTAAGATCAGTAATAGTAACCTTTTGGAGAAGAAACAGTAAATGGCCAGTGACTTACTGTCTAAGACTCATCAATGCTTTTAGGTTTGTGTACTCTTAAAAACTGATCATGTTTAATGATAATGACTGATAGTAATTTCTGAAGAAGTAAACAATAGCCAGTATAACATGTTTAGATTAAAAAATAAATCATAGACTCATAGAATTGTTTAGGTTGGAGGGGGCCTTCAAGATCAAGTCCAACCATTAGCCGAACCCTGTCAATTCCACCACTAAACCATGTCCCTAAGCTCTGCATCTACATGGTTTTCAAATACCTCCAGGGATGGTGCCTCAACCACCTCCCT
>Ga0181612_173225_pt1 | contig 10304 bp, 8 predicted proteins | sample HoacroProtozoa21_FD_119630 | JGI IMG/M metagenome (GOLD analysis project Ga0181612, IMG submission 119630) | Hoatzin crop microbial communities from Cojedes, Venezuel. Combined Assembly of Gp0051906, Gp0051904, Gp0051908 | reverse complement strand
ATGTCCCTGCTCATGGCAGGGGGGGTTGGAAGTAGATGATCTTTAAGGTCCCTTCCAACACAAACCATTCTATGCTTCTGTGCTTTCCAGGAACCTAAAATTTTGCAGTCCTTTTTCTCAAAAAACATCTTTCAATCTTTCCAAAGCTACACGTTTAAGGTCAGTTTCAGACCACTCACTAGAAAAATCTATGTGATGGTGAAGTCCTCCTACCATGTGGACCATGATGCCTCATCAAAGCACCTTTTCCCCTACAGGGCTATGCCCAAGAGGAGATCACCAACAGCTGTTATGCTTGATGCCCATTCAGTGACTGTCATTCTTGTTCACCTGCAGTCCCAGCACAAAGCCGAAGAGGAAACTAATACTGGGCTAGTCCATAAAGTGTCATTTCCACCCTTATTTGTGATTACTTGCTTATTATATCCTCTAGCTTTCCATTTGCAACTGAAAATACCAGATATGCCATCACTGGATATACAGGTTTACATGGCCGATGCTGTAAATTTTCCTTTGAACCAAACTGTATGTGCTGCACTTTATAGATATTTGTATAAAAGGAAAAGCTTTGGCTATGCCACAAGTTACCATGCCACCAAACCGTAGGGATTTAACTTTGACTTCTCTTTTTTTATTAATAGAGGCATAAGCATAATCCTCCAGCCATGAATGCCAGGAAGGCAAGGCAATGAGAATAAATGTTTAATGCTGTTGAATGGGCATAGCAACTGTACTCCCTGCCTGCAGCTAAATATCACTGCTACAAAGGTGTTCTTCCAGTTATCACTACTAATAGTTGTTGCTGGGCAGGTATGTGTATAGGAACTGTAGTTGCGGATGGAGGGAGGGGGGAAAGAGTCTAATCATTTTCTGCTACAGACCAGAGTTCTGCTAAAGAAATTTAATCCTTTTTCCAGCATGGAAAGAAGCCAAATGTGTACAAGTTTACTGCAATTTCAGACAGTGTGTGAACTCCAGTAACACTGATTATAATAACCCCTTCCTCCTCTCTTAGAAAAAAAAAAACAAAACAAAAACCCCACCCAAATAGGCTAATCTGACTGACAAATTCTTCCCTCCATCTTTCCCTCCCCCACAAGTTGTACCTTCAGTACAGCCAGAACTTCCCCAGATCAGAGGACACTGTCAGCGCAGGCTGACCAATCTCAGAGGGGTTTTTACTCCCTTTTTCTTTTTTTCTTCAAGATACTCCGTGTTAACAGCTTGAGGGGGTTCAATCAGCACTGCTTTGATCTCGGCTGGAACTATAATTATTTAACATTGTTACAAGGATTTCTATAATCCATCCTACCATTAAATCCCTTTTACACCCTCATCTTCTGAAGGCTAATCTGCATCCGTACACTCAGTTTGTCTCTTCAGCTGGTTTCATCAGGCTCGGGCATTCTCCAGCATCCAGAGTGATGGTTCTTTTTTTTCTAATGAAATCATTTCCTTTCAAATTGAAAAGCGCAAAAGGTCTTGTGCATTTGCTACCTTTTGATGAGATAGCTATATAACACCAATATAATCCACTGTTTGCTGCAAACTTCCTCCCAATTTCATAAAATTCATTTTCTCTGTGGTGTTTTCATTGAATTGATGATACATGTGCGTGTGTTATATATACATAACTGAGGAAAAAAAAAAAATTAAATGAACACCAGCCAATGCTCTTTGCAAATACGGCAAAGCCAAGAATAGCAATAGTGTGCTCATTTCTCTCTATACTCTCCTTAATAAATACTGTAGAAAACACTGTATCCAAACTTAGAAAGCTAGGTAAATAAATTCAGAGTGCTTGAAGACAAAATGGAAATATTTTGTAATTACAACCTATGAAAGACACATACCAAATGGAAAAAAGACTTTAACACAATCAAAGGAAAGAAATGACAGAAAGAGAATGAATACAGAGCAGAGTGAAAATGAAGAGCATGAACAAAATCAGACCAGGGATATAAAAGGAGATGATCAGAAATTATGAATGATCAAAAGGGAATAGAAAGAACAAAAAGCTTTTTTTTTTTTTTTTTTTTTTAAGGAAACGAAATTTGACAAGGAAAATGACATATTTTCAGCACGTGTGTATGAGTACAGTGGGGAAACTGCCTCTTTGCTGCACGCATTTTGTGTGAATAATTTTTAAAGAACCAAAATGTAAAGAAATCTGTTCCACTAGGCACAGCTGGACCGTCACCTCAATAGCCACCGTGCTGTGACCCTCTGCATATGTGAAGGGGAACACAAGTGCAGGCAGCAAGGTGAGGATGACAAATACAACACGTAAGGACCATTGGGCCACGACTACAAGAGAAAACCACATATAAGCTTAGGTTCTACAGCTTTCCTATGAAGTAAATTTATTCAGATAAATAATCTCATGCTCTCTATCTCATAGCATGTACCTATGAGGTTAATTAAAACCAGTGTATATGGACTTGTTTTATTATTATAAATATTGCATAAGGAAGGCAAAAGGTGAACAGTCGGTAGTGTCTGTACAAAAGAAAAACTGAAGAAATAAAATTGATGAACAATATAAACAGGATGGGCCACAATTAAGAAACTCACAAAGAGAAAATAAAAGCTTTAAAAGGATAAATTTTCTTTTATCCCTCTTAACTGCTAAGCTATGGTTTAGTTTATCAGCTGATGTTCAAGAAAATCATCAAGCAACAGTCATAATTCTAAAATACTTCTTGGACTTTGCTAATAATTAAAACAATATGCAGTAGATTGTTTCAGAAGAAGAAACTAAGAGCCACTGATGCTTACACAGGGTATTTCAGAACATCCCTTCAGTCAAATTTACGACACTGTTTTATTTTAAAAAAACTGTAAAAGATAATTAAAAAAAAAAAAACAACTCATTCCTTTAAAAAAAAAAAAGATTTGTCTTTAGGAACATTCTGGACATTATGTATCACAATCTTTTTCTGTCCCTGGGCAGTATTTTAACATCTTATCCTCTCAATTCATAATATTGATATAATCCTGTATATAGTTACAGCAAAACTATATACAGTTACAGCAAAAATCTTACTACAGCAAATAAAGTAAGATCGATTCATGTATTATGCCACCACAAGACTGCATTTCACAGCTGTAATCAGAACCACGAAATACGACAGGTTTTTTAAAATTAAAAAAAGATTGCAGAATCCAAATCAGTTATCATTTAAAAAATTATTATGTTATGTAATACCTAACTATGCCACCACTGACAATGAAGTCACCGTGAAATGAAAATGAACAGCAGCCTGAAGATTTAGCTCCTACTGCTCAAAAGAAAAAAAACAACTATTAATTCAATGAAGTGTATATGAGTCAAAATATTGTGTGCATTAAGTATTTTAATAAAAAATGTTTCAAGATAGGACTGAAGTTAGAAAATCACACAAATCCATGAAACAATGTTCTGCAATTAACAGAAACTCAAGAAGTTACAATCTGAAGTCCTTATTGTATTCAGAATTCTGAGTCTTACTGAAGTAATTTACTCAACCTTTAAGGACCTCTTACATTGTCAGAAGAGTGGAAAGGGGCCTTCAGCATTGCTTCGATTTGCATCCCTATTAATTTATGCAAGCTAACAGTTTGCTGAGTACATAGAAAGCACAATGATAAAGGCAGCTCCTTCCTGGAAGAGCTTCTGACCTAAGGCCACAGTCCTACGAACACTTACATATGCGCTTAACTTGATGCATGCAAGTAGTTCTTTGTTTAACAATGTGCTCATATGCAATCAATCAAAAGTCTGTAAATGCTTTGCAAAATGGGAGCCTAGAAGACCAAAAGCATTCTACTAGATTTTTTTTTCTTACTACCTCAAGAGAAAAATAAGAATAAAAAAAAAAGACTTACTGATTCTATCTTCAGATGCTAGGTTAGTCTGGAAAAATAGATCTAAGCATGTGTTCCTTGCAGTGTTCTGTGAAGTCTGTTTCTTAGAGACTTCAGATATTTTCAGACACTCCAAACTACATTTGTTCCTATCTACCATTACTAACAAAGTCCAGGTGGGTGAACACTCCCCTGGTGACTGTGGCTAACAGTCTTTCTGCTAAAAACTAAGTATATTTGTGAGTATTATGCAAATGATATATGCATCCACACATCCACTAACCATTACTAGACTAGGTGTTAACTCCATTGGCACCAGTGTGTACTTCCCTACTTTGACGGGACCAGAAATTTTCATGATGCATTTTCAGATCCTTAACTTTAAAGACCAAGTTTGACTCCCTTGACATAAAATGATAAGTTTCTGCCCTCTGTTAAAATTTAAATCAGCATAAGTAATTGCTGAATTTGGGCATATAGCTGTCTAGCAGTGTCCACAGTGCCTATTACCACACTTCTGGAGAGCAGGCAATGTTAAACACAGTGATCTTTGAGAGCATGTTACTCTACTGATAGTGCCCTGACATCCATAGGGTATCACAGGGACAGATGAGTACTCCAACTGAAGGTGGCCATGTTAGGTTACAGCAGTCAGCTTCAGTATTCGGTATTCTTTATTTATGCATACAGACTGCTTAATATAGATAAAGCAAGGCTCTGACTGCCGGTGAGCAAAATAAAGTCATATTTCACAGTTATGATGTCATCAAAGGACTATATTTCATGGCTATAACATCTTTGCAAATATATACATAAAGTGGTATCCCCAAGGAGCACTACTTGCTAAGTCTGCCTGAGGTCCAGCAAGGTGGACCTCCTTAAATTCCATTTAATGTACATTTAGATTTGAATATCAAGGAAGTCTAAATAGCCTGAGGGTAGAATAGGCATTCTGAGTTTCATACACTGTAGCATATTTGTGATATTACATAAATTTTTCTATATATTATGTGCTATGTTATCCTCAATTCACTTTTTAAATTTCAGCATACTGTTTTCCTTTTATGCATTTATCTGTGCATATATGCTTTATATATCATACATCATTACAAAATTACAACTCAAGTGAATCTCATATAATATATAAACTATCATTGATGCAGTTGCAGAATTTCAGATCTTGAAAATAGAATTTGATTACTTTATTCCGTCTAAACCAGTATCACTGTAATATCAGCCTTAAGCAATATGGGCTGCTAAAATCATTTGGTTCCATTTTTCCAAAAAGGAAAACTGATAGGATTATTTTCATGATAAATTAATTTTACCATGTAATTGCAATTATGACTTCTAATTAATAAATGGTTTCAGCCTCACTAACTAGGTCAGCATTCTTCTTTTAAAAATATATAATTTTTCTCTTTAGATAAGCATCATGATATGTCCAAGCTTTGGGAAAATGCACATAGCATTTTTATAGGGCAATGATCCCAGAAGCTGAGAAATGGTGAAAGTAATGTGACATGTTTTGCTACATATTCAAGTGATTTATTTGTTTCTTTCACAAGAAAAATTAAAAAGAAAGCAGATGGCAAAAGGCTTTTTAACAGGGAGGATCACAGTTTCTAAGTACTATTAGAGTATTATTTAATTTCTTAACTCAGTTTCCCAGCATATATAATACTGAACAATGTGAGACCAATGAATCAGTAGAGCAACTAATCTATTACAGCGTGCTTGTCAATATGCATATGACATTGTAGAATATATTGACAACAGGCAGAATATAAGGAGACGGGGATTTCTGTAGTCAGATATCTATCCTACAGAAAAGTATTAAAGGAACCTGAAGCTTACTTCGTGTGTCATGTAGGACAGAGTCCAATGCTCCTCCATGTCTGTTGCTCTGGCAGATCACACGTTGGAAGGCACCATGGCAATACGCAAGAACATTTCTCCTGTGTCCCCTGACGATGTCCTCTGGCAGGTATATACCATTTTAAACTCTACATTGGTCCTCTCCCATTCACATCCCTGTCAACATCCTTATCGCACCGTTTTTTGATTCCAGATGATTCACGCATTGTGGCATGAAGATACAGAAAAGAAAATTAAGTTGTAACTATTAAAACAAGGATTAGCAGGACAAGATGAGAGAAATAATTTCCTTGGAAGAGGCTCAAAATGTGATGGCTAAAATGTTATGGATATAGTAATTAGACTAAATGCTACCTCTTATCTAACTGCAACACACCAAAATACCTGTTGTTTTGTTGTAGTTTTTTTCTTTTTCTGCTGCTAGAAATAGTCACATATTTAGAGAGCAGGTCTTAAAAGAAAATTTCCGTGAAAAGTTGAAATCCAATACATACTTTGAGAAGTAGTCAGTATCAAATGCTAAGCAGTTCTGTAATTGAGGAAAAAAAAGGTTTTTTTCTGAGAATAAGTCAATAAAAATCATAAAGTACAAATCACAATAGTAAAAGAATTAAGGAAATATAGCTTAAAATTATACATTCTTTATCAGATCACAACAAACAATATGAAGCGTTGACAATGTTACATTACATAAACCTTGAAAACGGGACTGTATTACACCTGAGAAAACTCTCGGTGAATGTTTATCATGAGTGCTGTCCAGACAGTCTCATTTTTTTTTTGAGAACTACTATTTATTTATATATGCAAGCCAAGATTCAGGAACCGATTAGAGGGTTTGGCACCAGAGTGTAAGTATCAAAGTTCAGATAACTTAATGAAGTGCTTTTTTTCACACAACGACGTAATTTGAAATTCAGTCTCCTTTAAGAACCACCCAGCCCAAAATGCATATACGCAACACTCTGGAGTAGTATGTCCATAGTGCACATTGTACTGTCTTTCTAAATTATCCACAATAATCCATCATTGTCGTTTTATGCTGATGAAGCATCTTTAAAATCAGCGCAACTCTACTGCCACAAAATCAGCAAAGCACAGACCTGAACGAGCCCATCTTGGTTATCTTCTCTAAGTAAAATATGATTTTTACAGCTTTATCCTCAATCTTTGAAATACATCAGCCAATATTATTTTTTAACAAACAATATGCCAATGCATAATCCTGCAATACTCACATAAGACAAAATTCTTTAAAATACTGGAAAGTTTTGTATCTGTAATCCCCAAGAGTATGTTATGAAGTTAAATATGGTTCTTCACGTTTTCAGCTTGAATACACTGCTTAATGGTCTTGAGGGAGACAAAGGGAAGCGAAGGGAAAGAGTAAGCTATGATGGGACAATCTGATTCATTTTTTCTGTAACATATCACAAAAGATGCAACAGATACACTGGACTGGTTGCCTACACTGGCAAAACACGCATACACAAGTGGCTTCCAAACGAATATGATTTAATATGCTATATATTTAAAACAGTTTTTGGAATCAGCCCTGATTATTAAAAGGGACATTTGGAAAGCTTTGAAATAGTTGGGGGGGGGAAACAAACCAGGAGGTCAGATGTCCTCTACACAGCTGTTTTAGAAGGTGTCAGCTAATCAGCTGACTGCAGAAAAAAGTAAGAGCGGTGACCATTGTGCAGTTACAGCTTTACCAGCACCGGTATATGACTAGCTTTAACTCTGGGCCATACTTCTGAATATTTGGTTCTGAGGTTTCTTACCGATTCAATTAGAACATGTTTGAATAAGCAAAAATTTTGTACCTAAACAAAAATGATGTCTGATGCTATTAACACAACCATGCTTACTTTCGCCATGCTGGTCAATAAGTGCTGAGAGATTGTAGCATTTCTGTATGATGACCATTACTGCACTTTATAAAGATCGTTTACAGGCACCCTTGTTTGAAGCCTACATCAAAGAATGAAAATAAGATCTACTATTCTATCCACATCCTTCTTTTGAGCATGCTATGCTAACGCATCCTAAAAAATTAAACACAGTAATTAAAAACCTAAACCCAAATGTGTGCTAAGCTGGTCTCACTGAGCTGAACACAGACACTGAGAAAGTCAAGGTCAGAACTGAATTTTGCCCTTAGGATTCTGTCACAGTCCCATGACAACAATGTCCAGTTTCCTATTCCGACTCTGAACTGTTCTGAGCTGTGTAATTTTTTGGGTAAATACTAGTATCCAATTGGTCTCTCACGTCACATTAAATTTTCTGCTCTCAGCAAAAGCTGGTCCTTTTGAATGGAGGTACAAAGGTTCCTGGTGATAACATTTTTGTCGGTTTAGTTGTATTCTTCCAACTTCTACGTTATGATTTCTTAATAGAGAGTAAGTAAAAGAGTTTTCAAAGGGGTACGAGGAAAACATATTTTGAAAATCAAAATTGTCTTCCTTAATGATATGCTGAACACCGAATACATCACTGAAGCCAACTGAAATCTGCCAGTTAAAGAAACAGTCACCAGCACCACTCACTAGGTGTTTGCATCCAGCTGCTGGACTACAGCTTTGTGTGGTAAATAACACTGTGTTGTGAATATAGTTCAATATATTAACACATCCACCCTTCAACTGTTCAAGCCAGTGCTGCTATGCAGTATTCTGCATGCAATAATCTTAGCTGAATTAATGAGAAAAACACGACAAAGAATAAAATAGTTGTGGACCGATTACATGTCCCTTTTGATTCTCACTCCATCTGTTTCCAAAACCAGACATTGTCTCCTAGCCCTCTGCAATTACCAGGGTGTTATATTGCCTTTACAACCAAACTACAGTGGAGACAGCTGAAAAGTGCAAACCTTTCTGCCAGCCTCTGCAGGTCCCTTGGCGCATGAAACTACAAGAAACAATGTATTGTAATGCAGATGTTCATTGATTCCCTGCAGAATTTCATAGACTAGGAGTCCTTCACTGCGTGACCTACAGGGATTTGTACTTTACATAATATCCACTATATTGTGTATCATGTCCAAAGCGAAGTACCTAGTGAATCTGATCACTCATCCCTTGCACATGCCTTTCCCAGCTATCAACTTTTTTCAGAGAACAAGAAGTCTTTTGTGCTTGAAACGTAAATGCCAATCAAAATAGAATAAATTTCTAATGTGTATCACCTTTCATTCAGAGTTCAATGCCTTTTACAAGTCAGGCCAATGTTCTTGCCTCATGCTGGATACACAGAAATACAAAAGAGTTTAGGAAGATATGGGATGAATTTCAAGTCTACCTAGTCTAGAAACTTGCTGACTTGCAGATTAAGATGGTTTCCAAAGAAAACATAGCAAAAACGAAAAGCTTTGCTATGTCAAGTAAATATTTCACATATGGGTAAATAAAGGCTCAGGAATAGTAAATGAATACCATCAAACTAAAAACAAATAGACTTTAAAGTTTTAGATAGTTTCACTTTCCTGAAGCATTTTGACTAGTATAAAAATGAAGTTTTGCACTTGAAAATATCCCAAAAGGCTAACTGCTTGAATAAAATCAAAGTTCTCCAAATATGAAACGTACATACAAAAAAAATTACTTCTAAACTAGGTTCATTTCTATAGCAACTAATTTTGAAATTAAATTTGAATTCACATATATGTTAATTGTGTGAAACAATGATAAGGAAATGGCATCCCAACCGACAAAACAGTTGAAGGGCTCCAGTATTCAGTGATGAACTCACTGCTTTTTGATATTTTAAGTTGCAAGTCAAATGAGGTAATGCTTATCTCCAAATTTACAGAATCCTACTATATTTGCACCTTGAATCATGAAAGTGATGCTACAAGAGCCACCATGAAAGTGACGTCCAGACGGGAAATCTCTTAGTTTTCAAAATTTAGTACTGCCTGTTCACATGATTTTCGGGGCATTGTATTACACCTCAATTTTCTCTTGGTCTTGGTGACCATTATTTCTGTCTAGTGGACATAATTTCGTTAGCTGTGACCACAAATTAAAATTCTCCCCATGACTCGATTTTATCTATCATACTTGCTCAGTAGGTCATGTTCTGTTTCCCACGTAAGTCAAATCTGCACATGGCAAAGAGGACAGCAAAGGTCTGGTTGCTGCTTCCATGTGAGTTCACACAGCCACTCTCACCTTCTGATCTTTCAGGCCTGTACAGGGAACAGTCCACCAACAAGATGAATTGCCCTGAAGACCAGCCAGTTTCTGTACTAAGTAGGTCCGTTAAAGGTAAAGGAAGGTTAATTACGTGTGCCAAAGAATGGCTCTGGGCATTGAGGCCAAACAAGGCCATATTTATCTGCTGGAAGACTTCCTTAGCCTTTACACAGATGACTGCACACAAACTACCTCTCAAGAATGCTCCCTGCAACGCCTGAATTCCTGCACCTCAGAATCTACTTGGGAAGAGCAACAGCTGGCCTCAACCAAAATCATGCCAGGGACCATGTTAACACTTCACAAGTACATACTACTCAGTTTCTGTCACTACTGAATTTACTAACACAGGTGTAGCCTATTTTTTCTTACAGT
>Ga0181612_169419_pt1 | contig 10304 bp, 5 predicted proteins | sample HoacroProtozoa21_FD_119630 | JGI IMG/M metagenome (GOLD analysis project Ga0181612, IMG submission 119630) | Hoatzin crop microbial communities from Cojedes, Venezuel. Combined Assembly of Gp0051906, Gp0051904, Gp0051908 | reverse complement strand
GCTGGGGCTTTTTTTTTTGCCTTTCTGTGGTAGATCAAGGCCTTTCCCAACAGGCCGTGCCCCAACGGAGCATCATTCTGGCTCATTGACGCTATGGGCTGTCTTCTGTCTTCCTCGTGTGACCATGCTCCACTTTGGCTTAAAACATTTTGGAGTAGTTCACTGCTGCTTCAGGTGTGGCACAGAGTCCTCTGGCTGCCCACCTCCCGGTGTGGGGCCGTCTTTACGGAGACTGACTGCCAAAGTCCCTGGTAGCTGAGGGGAAGCCCTGTAGAAAGGAAAAGGCGTTTCTCATTAACCTCACCTTGCTCATTGCTGCACCACGAGAACTTAACATGCACGCAGTAGGTGAATGCTCCTACTTGAAAGGGGAAACCGAGGGTTTAAAGTCAGTTTTAGAGGATTCCACTTCTCAAGCCATTGTTTCCCCGGTTGTTCTCCAGGGACGCTGCTTCTCCGCAGTCAGGGAGGAGCTGGCGGGAAGAGCCAAAGCTCATCGAGCGCCCGAGCTCAGGCGCGGCATTTAGCTTCTGATGCAACAGTCGCTGCTGAGTGCTGCCGGCGTTGCTACAGCTGTTTGGGGGCTAGGCAAACGAGCCTGAAATTCTGCTGGTTTTGCTTTAGGAAGGTAAGAATATGGAAATTCTGAGAGATATCCATGAGTGAAATTACAAGAAAAGCTACTGTTTTCCCATGGGAGTGACTGCTGAAAACAAATGACCAGCCAGTCACCTCATCGAGCAGCACAAACTGTTCCGCAGCAGAGACCCTTTCTCTGCCCAGTACAACGCTCGGTGAAGCACAGGGGTGTAAAAGCAACTGACGCACCTGCACGCGTTTCCAGCTCTTCAAACATTTAGACTCAGTCCTCCTATCTAGATCGCTCAAACGTGCATTAGTTTAATTTTTAACCCTGGAGCGCCTCAGCGGATGTGGGCTGAGGCAGCTGGCTCGCAGAACGCTGCAGTATCGCAGCACGTACCAGGACCAGGAGCAGCCAAATCCAGCCGCAGTTGGCCAGGATCAAGGAGCAGACAAAGCAATTCCTCGAACAGGGAATTGCCAAAGAATGCACAAAGAGGGGGGGGAACTGCTACGTCCTCAAACAGTTTAGACCTTGATTCTGAAAGATCCTCTCGCCCCCACGTTGTGCCTGTTTACTGTCGTTCCTGCATTGGTACCACCGCTAATTGCACCCAGTGTCTTATTTCTTACCATCCTCCAGCTTTCCCTAGAGCTTTGTCAGCCAAATGTCAGCTGCATCTCATCTAGCTGAGATCAAGGTACGCCGTGCACAAGCTCCTAATACAAACTTCTCATGCAGCATTTTCTGGGGATTGCGTTTGCTTTGCTCCCAATTAAAAAGAATAAATTTACTTTGCTGGGTTCTTAGCGCTTGTTTTTTCACCAGCACTCACGCAATTGAATTTTTCATCTGGGAACTGAGAACATGTTAGAAGAGCTGGAACATCATTCCTACCCCTGCTTTGCTTGAACACCAGCGTAGAAGCAGTTTAAATGAACCAGACAAGAATCTAAACACACCCTTCAAACTAAGTCTCATGTCCAGACATACAAGTATTTTATGAATGGGAACAATATTAAACACAATGCTCAGACAGTAAATCTTGCTGTGGTTACATTTTTCTAAGAAAAGGGTGTTCTAGGAAGGGCTGTTTAGCGCCAAGAAGAAAAAAAAAAAAAAAAAGAAAAAAAAAAAGGAAGGGGGGGGGAAGATTTATGGCGATGTAAAATTTCCCAGTAGCGCTTCTCTGCCACCGCTCCCACGAGATTCCCCTGGTGCTGGCTTCACTGGGCAGGCAGGTAGCGTGGGCCTCGGACGCCTGGTCAGTTAGGAAATGGGGAAGACAACACGCAGTTAGCCTGAGGTTAGCTTTACGGCACAGACCAAGTTCTGACAAATAAGCACTTGTAGAATATTGACTTTATAACTACACACATTTATATATTGATGTATGCAGGGAAAAAGTTGGCAAGGAACTTTGAACAGCAGCCACAACATTGGAAAACGTGATCTGTTTGTGCCTGTTCCAGGAGGTGAAAGCAAGCAGCGGTCTGTAACTACACCTGTCGTAGCTGTCAGTTACCCAGAACACAGCTAAGCACACGTTCATGCTTTTGTTAACGAACCCTCCACCTTTAGGAGGATTAGCAGGGAAGAAACAGCAAAGCACCCCTTTCTCCAGGTGCCTCATTCTTCACGGGAATAAAACTGAGTTTTAAAAATTGAACTTGGAATAACTCAGTTTCATTTGTTCTTTGTTGAAATCAAGAGCTACCTCCGTACTGAAAACCTTCCTATCTGCACGTCCTGGGGACGCTCCGTCACCAGCTCGGTCCCACGCAGCCGCCTGGCCCTGGGCAGCGGCGGGCACCGGAGCCTCCCGGTCATCAGTGGAGACAGCGGTTCTTGGGGACCAGCGAGGTTAGGCAGTGGCTGAACAACGGCTGGACACAACCATCTAAGCAGAGGGTTAAATCCCTGAGGAGGTAGCCTCTCTGGTTTTTTTTTTTGAGAAAGCTGATATTTGCACGCTACCCAAAACGCAGCTCAGGAGCAATTCCACCAACTCTGGCAAACCCCTCAGTAGAGTCACTGCTCCTCCACTCAGCAAAATGGAAACCAGACTTGCTTCTCCTTCTGCCCTGGAAGCAGGCAAAGAGGAGGAAAAGCGTGGCTTTGCTAGCAGTCAGGAACCTGCACTGCTGCTGCCCTTTGGGTCGTGCTCTGCCTCACAAATGGTGCTGGTGGCGAGGCCGGAGGTTTTGGGGTCTCCTCCTTGCCGTGCTGTGCACTCGGCAACGTTGGGTGTTGTCTCGCACCAGCTGAGGTGGATGGTGTTGCTTTTCACCGACCCTGTGCTGCTCCCAAAAACAACCATGCTGAGGTTTCTGGAGAAATCGTTACTATTTATATTTTTTTAAATGCATCTAGGTCCACAACACGCTGCTCGCACGCCAGCCTCCCCCAGCTACTGGCCACACTCTCCCTTGCCCTGCCCCAGTAACACAACATGCAACGTGCAACGAGCTGCTTGCTCCCAGGGAGGTGAGTGGAGTCCTAGAGGCGTATTTGTAGGAAAGAAATGCATGAGGGTGGTGCCATGGCTCTGTGTGACCTGCATCGGGGATGAAGTGGAAACCTCAGTGCTGCAGACAGATCCCAGGGTCGCGTTCACAAGGCAGAGGGAAGCAGCGGGGGGAAGGACGCGAGCAGAGCAGGAGCAGCTCTGTTGCTTCATCTGAAAATAAACTCTAATAGCAATTAAGAGAGAGGAGCAGGAAATTAATAAGGCAGTAAAGATTTTTCCAAATTGGTCACAAACCATTGGTTTATCCCTTGAAAACCTCAGCTGCCAAGGATGCTCTCATCCCTTTGTCCCCCCTATCTCTTCCAATAATCATCCTTCTTCATGCAAATATAGATGGAAAGGGGAGAACAGTGAAAGGTTAAAATGGAAGCAGGCTATCTTTCATCGACATGGTAATTTTGCTGCCTGGCTCAGTGCCAAGCGCTCACTGCAGCCACTAGCTGCCATTCCAACATGAGTGAAAGGATCTTTAATAAGAGTGTAAATAAAAGCCAGGCTGAGAAATGAGTTTTCCATCCCAGCAATCTCTGGCCTAACCTCTGCTGTAAATAGTCTCTCAGAGCAGCGCAGATGGAGTATCAGCACCTGGGGATCAAGGCAATCTCTGCACAGTGCAATTTAAACAGCTGGGTACAATAGAAACACGAATTAGCAGGGATAGACGGAGGGATTCCATTTTGTGTGCTAGGTAAAAACAAATTATTTGGTCCTTTTTCCCCTTTAAAAAAAAAAAGCGGCGTGTGGGGGAGAGAACTTTTGACATGATCTTGTGGGAGGTGCTCTGCGCTGCAGCTGTTAGATTAATTTAACCATGAGAATTTCCCACAAGGCGCTGTAAAAACAGAGCCCTAATTTATGATCATTGATTTAACAGCTTGAAAGTGATTTATCTGACCTCGGTAAAGATAGCGAGGACACCAGAAGAATGATCGGTCATTCTGGGCTTTGTGTGGCTGTGATTGGCCTTATTAATTTCGAGCAGAAGGTCTGTTTCAGTGTCTTACTGAGACAGTCAAAGGCAGTTGGCAACTGAACCATTTTAAATACTTTTTTTTTTTTTAAGCATTACTAATGCTGCTAAGTACTAAGAATTTATTCCACATGGAAAAGATCCTCATTAGTTAAGAAATGGTAAGGCTTCATTTAGACCAGCGCACAAGCAGACGCCTGGTCTCGGATTTGCAAGTTGTTTTTTTCTGAAGTGATTTTTTTTTTTTTTTTTTTTTGCTGCTGTTGGGAACCTGAAGCACACTGTGAAATGGAATTGTTAAGCATTACAGTAAATGAGAAATAGCTTTGGAAGAGATAAAAGAGGTTGGCATGAGGGCTTGCTGGCTCTTGCTCTTTTTAAGGGCAGATTTCAGAAACACCTAAACGCTTCACATATTTTACTATTTTTATCATTCAGTCCTCTCTATGGAAGTTACAGCCCATATCTGTTGACAAGTAAATATATCTAGGTTTCATTTCAGAAGAATATGCTTTTGGTTAAAATGAGTGTAGCATCCACTGCTGAAATGTCATAACTGAGTGATGCCATTTCTCCGCACAAATAAGAGGAGAAAGGATGGAAGGCAGAAGGACAGGTGAGCGCGCTCTCTCTCGCCAGAAAGAACAACTGTTTTTTTTAAGAAGAGGAGCGTGAAATGAAATACAGGTGCTTTACAAGTTTACCTACAGCAGAAAATGTGACTGCAGCATAAAGTGTGTTTGCACAAGCGTGTGCACATGTACAAAGAAATCGCCCAGGAGGTGCCAGAACTGTCTCTGGTGTTTGGGGCGCTAACCAGGAAAATGGGCTGGGAAGAGCGGAGTGCCCGTCTGTCTCGCCGCCTGGACTGACGGGCTTGGGTTAAATCTCACCGACTGGGATGGTTCCGCACTTCACTCACCACTGGATTGTGCCCAGCTTTAGAGCCCATCTGCGAGGGCCTCAGTGATTGTCTTGCCACTTTTCAAGGTGGGAGACAGAAACGCTGTGGGCTAGGATTTCATCTGCGGGGGATGAATGCTCGCAGTCACTTCGCTGTCCTGATGAAATGCTACCTGACCTGAAACCAAGGTAGTCCACTTCGACTCCATATAGCAGGGGAAAAAAGCAGAAAACAATATTTCAGCCATCCAAAATATGAAATAATAACAGTTATTTTAAAAAGTGAAAAGACAACATAAGACAATAGAATAAATTATGAAATAGGTAGAAAAGCCCCCACAAAAATCTCTTACGTATTGTCAAGCGATTGAAGAATAAGTGCACAAACAGCCATCTGTCTCCCTGAGAGGCCTGGGGGGACCAACAGTAACCACCAAAACAGCCCCCGAGCCCCGTACGAACAAAACAGAGCTGAAGGCCACACTGTGGGCCTGACGAACACAGAAAGCTGCACGTCAGCCTGCGTGGCTTCTTGCCACCATCTTGTGTTGCCATCAGTCTCGTGTTGTTCCCCATAGCACACTGCAGAAACATTAGGAGAATCTAATAAATTATGTGCAGTATTACTTTGCTTAAATTCATATTTATGGGGGAAAAAAATAATCACTAAGGCAAGTAACACACTAAAACATTTCTATGCCCTATGTTTACCCATAACAAGAGTTTCCTAAATAAAATAAAATAAAGCTGCTTCTTCAGAGTACTGACCTGCATACCAACAAATCTTTGTTCCTCCCAAAATTACGCTAGATACTTCTTCCCACTCAAAGCCCATTCTGGATGGGTTCAGATCTAAGTCTGGAAAATTACAAATAAGCATCCCCAACAGCACAGACACCATGGACACTTCCAAAGGAAAGACTGCTCTTCAGCAAATTGATGGCCTTTTTTTTGATCCTTGGATTTACCACTGACTTCCTTCCAGCACTTGACGCTGTTACATACGTAGGTGTAAATGAGTCTCACAGGTTGGTTTAAAAGCGCAACAATTTTTCATTTATCATCACAGAAAACACAACCTGGAAGACATTATCTTTCAGGGGCTGTGTTCCACATGACATCCTGGAATATTGTGCATTTCAGAGTTGTCTTGTTTAGAATTCCTAAGGCTGGTTTAATTAGCATCTCGGGGTCCAGACTATGTGACTTGTTTACTGCTGATGCACCAGCAGTTCAGGACTAGAATAGACAGAATCACAGTTGGCTGCTTTTTCTTCTTTTTTCTTTTCTTTTTTTTAAAAAAACCCCTTCAGTTACTATGTTTGAAAAAACATTCCTACTTTAGCAAGAGTCAGAGAGACCATTTGAGATGACCGAAACTTTGAAAAAAATTCTAATAATTGACGAGCCCAATGAGGTGATCTTTTACATGTCCTCCTCCTTTTCTTTGAACTTCTAAGAACTGTTTGCATGAAAAGGTGTCATTAATTTCTGCAAAAGCTCTCTGCAGACAAAGATGCTGAAGCGCCAAGGTGTTTACCATTAAAATAAGGAAAGAGACAGCCCCTTCCTTGGAGGCCACGTTGTCCTGCCTAGCTCTGGACCAACCCACAGCCCTCCCACTCCTGCTTACGGTGTGCCTGCTCCCAGCGACACAGACCAGAAGCAGACCTCCCTTGAAAAACACTGGAAGGAAATAATTGACTGCCCAAGGCTGTGCTTAAAGCTGCTTTTAGATATTTGCATACAAAACACAACAAAAAAATGGTGTTGCAAGCCTCCTAACTGTGCCCATAGCTGAAGAAAAGACAGCGCATGGAGGCTTGCTGGACTCAAATTATGCTGCATGACCAGAAAAAGTCCAGTTCCTCTCCCGGCATGGACAGCGTGAGCAACACCGGCTTCGCAAGCGCCTCTCCGCAGTCTCCAGTCAAGCCGCTGCACCTCTCGCAGCAAAGCAGGGCATCCACAGAACCCCGTAAAGCACTCGCCAGACTTGAGCTCGTGAGCCAACAGTGCATGGAGGTGGCGAGGGCTGTGGGCATGAGGAAGCGTCCGCAGCGAGGTCGGTGGCCGCGCGTGCGCTCGGGGACACCCACCGCCGCGGGAACACCGTGTGCCCAGCCCATGCTGCTGCGGCTCCCGTGGGTAAATACCACCGCGGGGGACCGGCCGCCACCACCGCGGGAGACAGCAGCAGCATGGGGCGAGCCACGCGAACGACGGCAGGTCAGAGACACGGTGCTCTGCGTGCCACCCTCCACAGGGTGCTGCCCTCATATCCACAACGCTGCACTCATATCCACTTCGGTGTTAAGAAAATCACTAGAATGAAGCTTCAGGAGCTGACTTGAGATAGGGGGGTGTTTTTGTTGGTTTACCTTTACAGAAGATTTAGCATTACTTGAGATCTCCTTGAGAAAGGATCAGTTCTGATAATGCACCCAACCTGACCCAGTCCTCAGAAAAAAAGCTGTCAATGATTAATTGGGTGTACAGCATATTGCTTATAAACACAGAGGTAAGAGAAAGCCTCCAAGTAGAGTCTTGAAGCTGCAGGACCACAAGAAGGAAAGTCAATAGCGAACCGCAATTTGGCTTCCACGGAATGCACCACAAAGTCAATGGCAATTTTGTTCAACATCGAGTGATGCCACCAACAGCTCTGAGAGGAGGGGTCGCTGGAGAGAGTGGTTCTAAGTTGTCAGTTGCTAGTGTGCAAACGTGTGATGTTGCAACAGATGGAAAGCAGTACACAACTGCCTGGGGATTAGCAAACAAAGTGAAATCAAAGATGTATGACCAATCTTGTTTATCTTTAGGATGAAGGCACTGACTCCACCTCACATGCAAAGAACCATTCGCTGGATTACAGCTATTACCTACAGGTATGAAAGTGTTGCAGAATGTATGTGTGAGTGATGCATAAAAGCAGTCTTTCAGACGGGAGGGAAATAGCTCTTTTACATGGAATGCATACGTGTAACAGAAAAATGCTGAATACTCTATTTCCTGCTTTCAGTCTCCTTCCAAGGGAAAGGAACTAATTGCTCGTTATCGTCAGTGGTAAATATAGTCAGAGCTATTTAACTTAAATTTCAGTCCTTAATGGCAACATGCTTCATCTGTAATGTCATCACTCCTACCACCATTGCGTCCCCAGTTGTTTCTTGTGGCTAGCATTAGGCCCCCTTCCGCCATCTGCACTGACAGGCAAAGGCAGGCACACAGGTTCTCAAGAAATTATGCAGAAGAATAAAATTTGCAGAGTCATAACTTCGACATAATTACCCTATGTTCTTAAAAATTGCACTTCATGAAAAAACCATCATGAAATATTCTTGTTCTCACCATGTTTTCTTTCCTACTAACAGCAGAATTTTTATTTTTAAACAGAGACTGTTTGGATATATGTTCATCACCCACTATTGCTGAGAAACCCCATGCTAGTTTTTTAGCAGGCTTTCTGCAGGTATTTTCTTAGACGGGGCTGAGCAGTAGTCCTTTAAAACAGGGACCAAGAACGAGTCATGCATGTATCCCATTAGTTTCACATGTGTTTTCTTACATTGCTTTTTGTCTTCATCATGTTTTCTGCCCCGTCAGACTAATTAAATTTGGAAACTATGGAACAGTGAAACCAGGATTTGCCAGGAAATAGAAGAACATGAAAAGAGTATAGTTACAGTAGCAACATTTCGGAAACCAGGAGATGAAAACCACCAGCATCTGGGGGACAACAGGGACAGAAACTGTAGAGCAGCTCAAGAAGGTAACAGACACTCAGAAGCACAGTCACAAAGATTTAATTTATGCTAACTATTTTCATTATACATCCCACCATTTCACCGTATCTACACTAGCATTACAGCAATAGTGAAGTGAGGCACCTGGCTGTCAGCTGAGGTTTCTCAACCATGTCTCGAGAACACCAGTTGTCCCAGGCTGAAGTCCTGTGAATGCCACCACTGGGTGCCACTGCGTGGCAGGGGCTGGGAAGTCTGAAGGATCTGAACCAGTAAAGCCTGATTTCCTCTGGATTTGTGCCTATAGGATGAGTTCTCACGTGGATTTTAAGGTAACTGGTGAGTTCTCACAGTCTTTCCATTAGTAGGCTCTCTTCTTTATCCAGCTGCCTAGACATAAGCATAATTTGGCATAATCTTTCCAGAAACTTAATATTTTTAATTTCTCTTTCTGTTGGTGAAATCTGGATTAAATAGGCCAATGGATTCAAGCTTCATAAGGAAAGATTAGCAAATGCACAATCACATAAACCTTGTTTTCTTAGAAAGTCAGGTTAAAAGTGTTCAGCCATAGAAAAGTAATCGGTAAAAAAGCAAGTGAAATGACCTCATGAAGCAGAACAAGATTTTGAGAAAGAAAGAACAACACAGTAGCATGCGACTGTGGATTTACCTTCTGGTTTCAAGAGACAGGGGGAAGGTTGAAATGCTTAGAAACTGCTCCTCTGCAATGTTAAGTGCGTAACAGTGGCATAGCACCACAAAACGATGGTTAACAGGAAGAAGCTGTCTTAAGACAGGATCAAGAGAAACAGTGAAGAACATCTAGACAAACATTTAAGAGCATACAATAGGAAGGGGCTCTTGGAAACCCAGATTTCAGTCCTTGCTGGTTTTGCAACTGTCCCGCGTAAGCCTTCTCACGAGTTTACAAAATGCTTTCTTAAAACTAGCCTTTTTTTTGTTTTTCCTGATCCCAGAAGTCTGTCTAGGATCACTGTTGCTCTAACAGAACTATGTCTGGCTTTCTCCATGCCACTCTCTGTGATGAGCCTTCACATCCTACACCCTTCCTCCCTCTTTCTGTTCATGTAGGCATGGATTCCATGTAAGTACAGCTCTACCTCAACTTAATTGCCCCCCTACACAGGTCTAAATTGAATCTCAGAAAGTCCCCATATAACTAGCATATCCATTAATATTCTCTTCCTGTACTGTTCTCAGTGATCCATCAGTCTTAGCACCAATTCTGGAGTTATCTGTTGACCATCACATCTCTGCCCTTCCTTCTTCAGAAAATCAGAAAATTCCACTGGAGTTTCTAGGAAACCTGCACACTTCTGTTCACTGGACCACTATAGTTTTCAGATCCATATCTATAATTTTTACCTTAGCAAATATACTTCTGGATCCATTCTCATGACAGCCTACCAATTTTTCACAGAATCACAGAATCACAGAATCACAGAATAGTAGGGGTTGGAAGGGACCTCTGTGGGTCATCTAGTCCAACCCTCCTGCCGAAGCAGGGTCACCTACAGCAGGCTGCAGAGGACCTTGTCCAGGCGGGTC
>Ga0181612_144883_pt1 | contig 10304 bp, 7 predicted proteins | sample HoacroProtozoa21_FD_119630 | JGI IMG/M metagenome (GOLD analysis project Ga0181612, IMG submission 119630) | Hoatzin crop microbial communities from Cojedes, Venezuel. Combined Assembly of Gp0051906, Gp0051904, Gp0051908 | reverse complement strand
GGAGCACCTCTCCTGTGAGCAAAGGCTGAGAGAGTGGGGGCTGTTCAGCCTGGAGAAGAGAAGTCTGCAGGGAGACCTGATTGCAGCCTTCCAGCACCTGAAGGGGGCCTATAGGAAAGATGGGGACAAACTTTTTATCGGGGCCTGTGGTAACAGGGCAAGGGGCGATGGTTTTAAACTGAAGGAGGATGGATTTAGATAGGGTGGTTGCAGCATCCTCGGATGGTTCAGAAGGTTGAATCTGAATATTTTTAAGTCAGTACCTGTCATCTCTGCTTCTAAAAGATCGTTGATCTTGAGATACATAATTTATGCTTCCTGGTTTGCAATGGGAAAGTGTGACTACATTTCAAACGTTTGAACATGTAATCAACGACATAAACCATGCACTATTTCCACAAAGTAGTACTCTTGTAGAGACACAAAACTTGGCTTTTCGTGTCATTACAATGAGTTGAAAGAACTTTTTTTCAGGGTAATGCAGATGTGGCCATCAATGCCATTTCTAACACAAAAAAACCCCTGTTTTTCAAAGTAGGCTGTAGGAGGCGCATGCACATCAGAAACTGAAGATGATTTGAATTCAGCCTCTCTAACTATAAAGTCTAAATATCAAAAGGCTGCCCATGTTTTTAAGGGCATGGGCTGCAAAAAGTATGTTATGGTGATGTCAGTGACAGGGCTTACTGTTTGTCACTGTATGTTTTTAATGGAGCAGCAAACATTCTTTTGATTTTAGGTCAAGGTGGTCATGCATACCTTAAGGAGTGGCTGTGGTGGGCTGGACTTCTTTCAAGTAAGTATCAAAAATATAATCTGCATTATATAATTTAAGTAAAGAATTATGCCACAGATAGCAGCACCAGTTACAAAAAAGGAGTCAGATGGGGGTTCTACAATGTATGGTAGTGCTGTCTGGTGATTTGATGGGTGCAGCTCTAATAAATTAATGAAAGAACTGGTGTGAGAGAATTATATTAAATTCAACTGACCTCTTTGGGCAGTGGAACTAGGCAGACACTGGTCTTCCTGTATCTCTTCACTAGCATACGCATTCTGGTTTTTGTCTTAGCAGAGGAGCGCTTAGATATACAGGATTCTTTAGAGGGAAGCGTATTTTGGGATGATGTCTGTTTTCTGAACTTTGTTTTTTTCCATTGCTGAAACTCTCAACTTACTTTCTGGCTGTGTTCAGGTAACTATGGCTTAATATATGCATTGCCCTGTAGCCTGCTATTGCAGATTGCTCCATGCAGGAGTTTGTGAGTCAAGTTGGCAGGCTGGGGAGCTACAACACAGACACCAAAATAAAACCTTCTGATTTGACTGAATTAATTTCAATACCTGTTGTAGTCCCCCAGCCTGTTTTTAAAATGTAGTAGCGGGGGAGGGGTGCGAGTGTTCTGCTAGTGCTGTTAGCTGAACGCTATAATTAGAATTTTCTGTTGTTCCCTTACTGCATGTTTGTGTCTGCAAGAACACTTGCACTGATTCACAGGTTTGTTGTGTAAGACAAGACAGCCTAACTCCTATTTTTTAATTGTTATTACTCTGCAGTGGGAGCTGGCGAAGTAGCTAACTTTGCTGCCTATGCTTTTGCACCAGCTACGTTAGTGACTCCTTTAGGAGCTCTCAGTGTTCTTGTAAGGTAAGAAACACTAACAGAAAGCAGTGTGATTTCAGAGAGAGAAGTAAAATATTTATTTAGAAATATATTGCGGAAATATGCTGTAATAAGTGTGGCTTGTTCTTAACAGTAAATAAAGAGTGCTTATAAACATCAGGAGTAACTAAATTTCTCTGAAAGCAAAGTGACTGCTATTAAAGAGTTCTAGCAATGCATCTGCACCTTGATCTGTGAAAAGCTATCATCTTCTGCGTTTCAAAAGATGTTGTATACAACAGAGTAGTATTTTCATTCCTAAGTAGAGTTAAAATTTTTGTTTTTAAAAATTATTTTTACAAGTGCTTAGATACAGATTTTTTTGGGGGGGAGGCAGCATAAAAAAGGGGTTCTGGGGAGAGATGCCCAATATTAACAGGTAGTTCTGTCCATAGCAAGCATCTTGAGGTAGAAAATCAAGTATGTAGCTATTTTTAAGTTGTGCATTGTGTATGCAAGTGACCTGTACAGTCAAAGCAACCTGTAAGTGAAGTTGTTGAGCAAATGAATATTACCAATTCCATGTTTGCTGGTGCATTTTTTTCTTCATAGTGCCATTCTGTCATCCTTCTTTTTAAATGAAAAACTTAATCTGCATGGAAAAATGGGCTGTTTGCTAAGTATACTGGGATCAACTGTGATGGTAATTCATGCTCCACAAGAGGAGGAGGTAGAAACTTTGAATGAAATGTCTCACAAACTAGGTGATCCAGGTAAGAAAAATGCTGGCTTCATATGTACGCAGTCCATCATTTCTTTATTATAGTTTTGTTACTGCTGCTTTCAAGTTCCAGGAAGATAGTCCGTGTTTGCTTTGTGTTGTCAAAGTGAAGTAGAGATTTGAATTCTGTGACATAATTCCGTAGGGAGCTTGGCATGATGCCAGTGAACTTGTCTGGCCTTGAACAGAGTGTCTTGCTGTGACCCAGTGAGATGACAGTTTAAACAAGTGCAGCAGCGCTGTTGAATAAACACAACTTCTGTAAATTTTGATTGAAGTGTGTCAGTTTCTAAGCCCAACTTTGAGCTACCCTTAAAATGAAAAAGTAGGTGCTGTGCTGTGTCTGCTGAGAAGTGTAACCCTGGAGACTAGCTCCTATGCTTATGTGGAGGACGAGGCACTCACAAATACACATCTGCAAAATGCTATATATGCAAAGGCAAATCTCACTTTAAACACAAGGAAATGGCCAGCACGGAGATTAAAAACCTGATCTTAAGGAATGGCCTGATGATTGGAAATCTGCTGATGAATGTCTCAGCCTGCCAAAACATACTTCCCTAAACAGCATTTGGACACAAGCCGGTATCCAGTGGCATCTGTACCTCAGTGAGCCTGTGTGTAAGGCAGTAGAGCAATCTAATCCTGTAGTCACCTTGCTGCTAGACAGGCAAAGTCATACAAGGTGCCTCAGTTCCGGTCTTTGTTTTAGCTAGCTCACTCTCAAATCATTTTAACTTTGATATTGAAAGAGTAAGGAGAAACATCCTCAACTCCTTGGTTTAAGCTGAGCTGACTGCATTGTTTATGAGTGTTTTCTCGGTACCTCTAGGATGCTTTTGGTAGTGTAGATAAATAACAACTTTCTTTTTGTCCCCCCCCCCACAGGTTTTGTGGTCTTTGCAACTCTTGTTGTCATTGTGTCTTTAATTCTAATATTTGTGGTGGGACCTCGCCATGGACAGACGAACATTCTCGTGTACGTAACAATTTGCTCTGTCATTGGAGCGTTATCAGTCTCCTGTGTAAAAGGTTTGGGCATCGCTATAAAGGAACTTTTTGCAGGAAAACCAGTGCTGAAGCATCCCTTGTCTTGGATTCTGCTGCTAAGCCTTATTGTCTGTGTGAGCACGCAGATCAACTACTTAAACAGGGCTCTGGATATATTCAACACTTCGATAGTGACTCCGATATATTACGTAGGCTTTACAACATCTGTTTTAACTTGTTCTGCCATCCTTTTCAAGGAATGGCAACACATGGCGGCTGATGACATCATTGGCACCTTCAGTGGCTTCCTGACTATTATTGTGGGGATCTTTTTATTGCATGCCTTCAAAGATGTTAATTTCACCATAGCAAATCTGCCCCTCTCTTTGCGGAAAGACGATAGAGCAGCAAACGGCACCTTGCCGAGCACGTACGACTGCTTTGATCACGATGAAGAAAGTTCTCCCTGTCTGGGTGAAATACAATCCACCGAGAGTCTCTCGGCCAGGAGAAATGGAAGTCTGTCAGCCTTCTGAAAATACCTACGTGTTACTTAAGAACAATTCTGTAACTCTGGAATTTTTTTTCTGCTGTGGAAGTCTGAGCTTGTCTGGAAAATCATGTACTTTTTAACAGTATGTGTAGACAATCGTTAATTTTTAAGTTAAGTTGGATTAGTTTGGGTAAAGAACACTGAAGGGGTTTTTATTTGCCTTATTTTTACTGCAAAAGATACTAAAATGACCTCAGACCACAGTTGGGTGTGTTGCTTAAGTTATATGTAAATACTTTCATTTCATTCTTCTGTTTTAAGATGTGTTGCACTAATGATGATTTTATCAAAAATAAATTGCTTTATTTCTGCAGTGGTGGTGAAAAGATTGCAGCAAACCTGAATTTTTTTGTACTCGTGCCCTGACTGAACACTGAGTGACTGTCAGCACCCTGACACAGGAGCTGCAGGAGGTGCTCTTGTCCCAGTCTGTAAGAGGGAAGGGAAAGCTGCCTCTAAGCAAGGCTGATGCTTTGAAAATACTGCTCAGCTAAAGCAGTGTGACATCAGAAAAACCCCAACCTGACAAAATCAGAGAAATGGGCTGGCAGCAGCAACAAGGCAGGGGCTTCTGCTCTGCGTGGAGAGGGGGGCAGTGGCGCCTGCTGTGCCGGTTTAGGTGGGGGGCAGGATTTGAGTGGCTAATAGTAGCTGAAAAAGCCAACAGGTTCTGGCTGCCTGCTGTGCCCCCCTGGCCCTGGCTCTGTAGAGCTGCTCTGTGTTCTTGATGTTACAGCCTGAACATGCAGAATTGCAGTTTTGTTTCCAGTAACACTGTTACTGGCTGGGATGCTAAGTGTTTTAAAAAGTGCCAAAATTTGGGACATAATGTCATTGTGTAAAAAAGGGGCGAGGCAGGTAGGTGGTAATTTAAGTTCACAAAGGCAGAAAATAAAATCCAGTGCTACAGTTTTTATAAGAACATTCCTACCGTAGATGTGAAGGTTAGGAATTAATTGGGAGAGAGGCAACTACTGCTGGAAGTTGTCAGTTTGGGTGCGTGCTGTTTAAAGAGTACAATTTAAGATTATTACTAGGACTCAAAAGCAGTTCCCACTTGTGACACTAACTCTGTTGCCTGCCTTTGGTACATGTCATACCTGCAGGAAGGGGCCAGGGTGTCAAGCAAGAAAAAGGTTCTTTAAATTCTGTTTGAAGAGTGGGATTTGAACTTCTACCTAATTGTAAGGAGACATCACTGCAGCAGTACTGAGTGTCAAAGGCGTCCCTGTAATGCTTACGGAACAAAGAGCTCAGTAAACTGGGCGCAGCAGGGACAAAGTCAAGCAGCTGAAGGGGTCACTGAGCTCCAGGCTGCCACTTCAGGGGCAAGGCAGCAGCCTGGCCAAGGAATGGGCTGACACTGCATGCGGTGGGGTCTGTTCCTTTATGTTGTGACAGGCGCTTTGGCCTCCACACCCACCATTTTCGATGAGAGAGAATTAAAAATGAAGAAGTTACACCTTTTGTGCACGTTGCTGCCCTTTTCCTTTTAGGTAGGTGAAGCCGTTATACCAGGTGAAGAGGTTTTTAGCTCCCACTGAGTCTAATAATCCTGTTGGAAAAAAAAAAAGTAACCTACCATGGAAAAATGTGAAACAAACATCTCATAGGACTAACGTCTGAATTCTCTTAAACTCATAGTGAAGGGAAAAAGGTAATCATAAAAATATGTATTAATAGTTTTAATATGTTAGAGACTAATTTTCTTACTACTGAAAGGCCACTGGTGAGAATTAGAGCTTATTTTCCTCACACCATAATTAGTTATTTTAAAATAGTTCTTAAACTAAAAATCAGGCTTTATTAATTAACCATTTCTGCAGCACAGTGCCAAGCCAAAGCCTCATCTGTGTCAGCCTTATCCCTAAAGGAATGATTATCTCAACAAATTGAGAAGGTTGTTCATTTCCTTAATTGAAGCCTGAAGCACAGGGAAACATTTGGTTGACTGTAAGACATCTCTGCACAGTGCCATGAAGAACTAAAAATAAATGTTGCTTAAAGAAAACTGTTTGCTACCATCACCTCGTAAAAGCACTCCTGCGACGAGCTGGCGTGACACAGCGCAAGCGTTCCCGACGTCCGTCTCCCCCACAGCGGGCGGCCTTGCCTGCGCTCCCACCACAACAGAGAGCACTCCCCAGCAGCGGCTCCCAAGCACAGGTGGCCTGGGAAAACCTGCGGCAGTGGCGATTCGCCTACAGCTTGCCTGGCAAAGCTCAGCCCTCTCTTTTGCTGAGGAATTTCAGTGAATTTCTTCTCTTTCCACAAAATCCAGTTCCCTGCCGCCCCAGCACCCAGGCATTCCTCATCTCCTGCATACCTCCTCTGGCAGACGCTCCCTTCTGCCCACTGTGGGACTCCATTCCGTTACTGTGAGACATCTGGAAAGAGCTGGGCAGGAGGAGAGATGTGCTGCAACCCTACCTTGAACTAGCAAGAGGGAGGGGAGAAAAACAGGTGCTCGGTTTCACGCTGTGGTTGTGAAACACTAACCAAGTAACCTCTCCAGATACCCGTATCCCGGGTGAAACCTGTGATTATCCGTCTGTGCCTGTTCCAGCCATCTTAACCGACATTTGCTTTGGACAAAGTTTGGGGTTGATCCGACCAGCTGAGTGAGTGTCCAGCACCACTGCAAAGCGCCGTTAGGATCCTGCAGTAAGCACGCAGGAGTTACTGCTTTTGGCTGAGCAGGTTGCTTTAAAATTCAAATTCTACAGTTGCCAAGTTTTACAAACAATTTTACTGATGGAGTGTTTGCATAATACAGTAAGTGTAATTAAACAAATACTTTCCATAAGTAAATCATGAGTAACATCATTAGAGCTTACGTACTGGGATAGATTACACCTGATGATTGCCGCAGTCAAGATTCTTGTAAACAAGAATTCCTTACCACTTGTAAACATGTCTGTGGGTACTCGGGTACGCGTCGCCAACCAAAACAGAAATTGTGTTAGAAGCCCTCATTAGGAAAGTAAACAGTCCCCATTCCAATCAATCAAACTACTGCCTTTTAAAAAGATCAGAATACTACCAGTCACCTCCATGTTAAATAACTTTGAAACAATCACCTTAATTAGCCTTCATTTCCATAATTACTGATCTCAGAGAATACTTTTGCAAAGAGGAAAAATAATCAGCAGGCTAGAAAAATTACTCACAAAGCACCAGCAGAGTTTGTTGGTTGGGTTTTTTTTAATAAAGGCTAATTAAGCGATTAATGCTCTAATACAAACAATTAGGAATTGATTTGTAAAAATTCTTTTCTCTAGAACCCAGTTTTTTATCCTCCACAGCTATTATTTTGATAGCTTTGGGGGAAAATTATGCCAGTCCAGACTAAAATGGCCACCTCAGTATAGGAATGCAAAGAGACTTCAAAAACGTTTTACAGTCGCAGGTTTTTAGTCAAAGTGTATAAAATTTTAGTCTAGAAAAATAAGTATGGATTGTATACAGTTACTGTGCTCGGAGGCTGAAGAGGACAGTGCACCACTCAGATGGCACAGGCATACTGAAAAATGCAGCCGAGAGTATTCCTTAAAAAGACTCTTGGTGGGGGGGTGGTTTGTTGGGTTTTTTTCTCGCACTTTCAGCCTAAATCGGTGCCAAAAGTGTCGCTGGGTGGGAGGTCTAGCTGCTGGCCAGGGACTGATGAATAGGTGGCTGGAAGCAGCGCACGTGTTCCACGGGTGTGCTCTCTCCATCGCCGGACTTCAAATACTTGTCCAAAATGGCAATTATTTCATCATTCAGAATCTGGAACTTGCGAATTCTCTCAACCATTTTCTTCAAAGGCTGCAAACAGCAGAAAAACAGACGCATGGGAATTAGCTTTGGAGATAATAAGCCTTAGACGCAAAAGCAGCAAACGCTGTTACCGCATCTCTCCCAGCGATGTTACGAATGCTTCCCTGCCGCTGCTGAGCCAGTGAAAATCCAAGGTGCATTTGGGTTTGTGACAGTGCTGCATTTTGTACACAAAAGGGCAGTGTACAGCAGCATTGTCATAATCTGAAAGCACGTATATGAGATGGAAAGCATTAAGAAAATCCCCCATATTCAGGAAATCAGAATTCTCACCGACCAGTCTTCAAACAGTAGTGCTAATGCCTTAATCTTTTGTTCCCAAAACCCCTGGTGCCCTCATTTTCAACATTTCGTTCTAAAAAGCGATTGCTACATCAACACTGCTTCCAAGTACAAACAGCTCCAACTTATTGTTGTCTTTATTACTACAGCGAGTACAGAAGAGATGTTTTCAACTCACCACATTCTTTATAACCTCGTCTTTGCCATCGTGCTTTTGGACTTTCAACAGGTGGTAGCAGAAATCCAACACATCGAAGCGACGCTGCTGTCCCAGAAGGACAATGATCATACAGCCAGCCCAGTGCAGGCCGTCCCCAAAGCACTGCCTGAAACGAGGAGCACACCACATCAAGCACGTTTCACCTAAATCTTCAGAGACACGTCCAGAAGAAATGCTCGCTAATCGGCCATTATACTAAATAATTAATATGTTAGACATGAATCTAGGAAACACCGCGAGAGCTCTGGTATATCAAGTTCGTCTTTCCGGATACCACAAGCGATGCAAACGGATGCTTCACAAAAAAACAGAAGCCCCCTCCCAGTTTTACACAACGTGGAGCTACTCCAGAGACATTTACTCCCCATTAGACCCCAGCAGCATTACATTTCATTTTCAAAGGAAACAACGCTTTCAAAGAAAACAAACTGGGCATTCAGCACCACTCTGCTCCTCTGGGCTGCAGGCATGAAAGGAAGCAAACCTCCTGTGCTGCTGCCTCCGTAACTGCTCGGTGAAAAGCACGTTACGCAGTTTTTCAAAATAAGGGTATTACCAAAATTAACAAACCCAAGAACAACAGTTCCTGGCTAACTCATGTTAATCACGTTAACTTGTAAGTGCTCATTCTTGCTCTTCATGCAGAGAAGAAATACTTGTTAGAAATACACGCACCAATGTTCAGTTATTTTACGCAAGCTCAGCGTCCGTAGGGGTACGACTGCTATTGGAAGGTAAGTGCTAGGGCCTGTTTGTCATGGGATCATTCACTATACACGGACAATACTTAAAATAGCAGGTTATTTTTGTTAAAGATACAATAATAGCTTTTGCAGACAGGCAGACAGACGCCTCCATCCCAGGCCCCCTCCCAGCTACGGGGAGCATCAGCAGAGCCAGCAGTACGTACTCCACGGTGAACTCGTGCGTTCCCACGGGGATGCAGTAGACGAACTGCATTGCGCTCCAGAGGCGATGGAACTCCACGCACTCGTCCACGTGCATCACCCCGTTGCTGGGCAGGGGCCCGCGCCAGATGGGATCGTCCAGGAAGGAGCGGATCCTTGTCAGGATAACCTCAAACATGGACAGGCCGCAGCAGAGGCGTTCTTTGGTCAGCAAGTCCCCTTCCCTTGCAATTGCTATTTGCTAAGGTGGAGAGAGAAAGAAAGTACAAAATCCTGGTAAGAGCCACTTGACCGCCAGACTTTATTAAAAAAAAGTAAAATACAGCACCACATTTTTCAGCTTCACTAGGTTTATTCTAGGAGAAATATCTCCTGAAGTGAGGTCAGAGGCCACTAACCTGGGGTTCAGCTTAGTGGAAAAAAATATTCAGAGAAAATTGTAAAAGGCTTCTCAAGCAGACAGGCTTGAAAGTGAGTAACGCTGACTGCACTAATGCTAATCCTGGACTAGTCCCAGGGAAGTTTAAAGTATTCTTTGCCTGCGTGGAGGCAGAAAGCAAAACCAAAGTTCAGTGCTCTGCTGCCAGTATGGGCAGAGCCTGTGCTCTCCTGCACATCTCCCTGGCTGCTGCTGTTAGAGACGGGAAGGCTCCAGAGGCGGCACAAACGCCCTCAGACAAAATCATCAGGAGGCAATGCCGGTTAGGGCTTGTCCCAGCCTGCGCCATCACGCTGAGAGCTCTCCCCTATGGCAGCGGCGCCCACTGAGCCACAGCACCTGTGACAAGAAGGCAGTCTGAAGCCTGCTTCAGAGCACTCTGCTCTTGGTTTCCATAGTCACATCCCCACTGCTGGTAAACTGCTACGGTCAGCAGGGGATTAAGGTACCCCTTACACGGAAAGAAAGCAAAATCATGCTGAAGCTGCAAGAGCAGTTCAAGAATATTCTCTTTGGTCACTGTTTCCAGGAGAGCTCAACTCAAATGACAGCTCACTTCCCAAGAGTTTCTAACCATCTGGCTGAAAGAGGAACAAATTGTTTTAAAACTATATATACACATGCACAAGAAATCTGATTGCTTTTGGTGGGATTTGCACTGGGACCTCCCAGGCTGGCCCTTACCCTGAGAGAGTATCCCACAGCAACG
>Ga0181612_135612_pt1 | contig 10304 bp, 3 predicted proteins | sample HoacroProtozoa21_FD_119630 | JGI IMG/M metagenome (GOLD analysis project Ga0181612, IMG submission 119630) | Hoatzin crop microbial communities from Cojedes, Venezuel. Combined Assembly of Gp0051906, Gp0051904, Gp0051908 | reverse complement strand
TTAGCATTTAAAGCAGGCTACAAAGATATTAGCTAAACAGACAGCAAATTGGTTCACTAACAGCTATATTCAACCTGATGGTGCAACAGAAACTCTCCCTTTGGAAGTTCTTAAAACATGAATTGCCAGAATCTGGAGTGTAAGGCTGGAAAAAGATGGATTTGGATATATCGAATTTCTTTGAATCTCCCAAATGTCTCTAGTAGCCTCTGTAAAGACACAGGATACTGGGCTAAGTAGATCTTTGCTTTTTGACTAGTCTGGGAGTTCTAAAGAAAGGCAGTATGACTTTAATTAAAGAAATTCATCTCTCCATCTGCACAGACTTCACAAATACTTTTCAAACTTGAAGTACTATTTGATAGTCAAATTTTTAGTTATCATGAACTCTTGGAAGCAAAGGAATTAAATGGAAAGGAAATAAATACTCATTTTTGTAAGAAATGATAGTTCATGGACAGCAGAGCTGAGAGGTGGTTCTTCCCCCTCTCATCTCCCTTTCCTCGTATGCTCCTAATGCCCACCTTGTGCTGATTTACAGATCATGAATTGATTAAATTTTCTTTATCTAGATGGTTCTTTTCATGGTTAATTGAGTGAACACAACTGAAGAGTCTGAAGAATGCACAGAGAGAGGAGGGGCCACAAAGACGTGAGCAGGACCCATTTTGGTGGCGGAATTTCATTTGGTTAGTTCTGCTGCTCATGGAACTGCAGCCTTATAGCCCATAGTCTCCTCTCTCATTGAAAACACACTTCAGTACTCCCTGACACTTGGAAAACTCGGTATCACTCTAGTTTCATGCACACAGCCCACCTCCCAGACAACCCACTTTTAGAAAAGTTACTGTTCCAAGAAAATACTCAGAAAACTGTATTTCCTGTTTGAACTAGCTTATACTCCACATCGAGTCACAATGCACTAAGCAACAGCACACTGTAAACTTCTGTCATTTCAAAGAAAATACAAATATAATCAAAATTGTGATTACATGTCACAAATTTGGCCCTTCTAAGGAAAATTCAAGGAAAATGAGATGATAAAAAATATCAATTGATGCTTAAATCATAACAAATCATCCTTCCATCAAATATTTTTAAGATTACTAAAACTGTTCGGCTAAAGCCTTCACACGCCTCATGTTTACTCATGTAACCACGAAACACCTTCTTTCCTTCCAGTTTACCACCTATGTAACTGCACACCAGAGAGCAGAGATGTACAAAGCAAGGAATGCTACAATATGCTACAGTGACTATGACCTCAGAAAGGTGACTTTTGATACTGTGAAAAACAACCAAACAAGTGCTCCATCTGCTCTTGCAGTACACATTGCAGAAGAAAAAGCAAAACAAAAAAATAGCACTACGGAAATTGGTAATGGCTTCACAGATTCTCCGGTAGAGCCTGATTCACATCCATGTAAATTAACAACACCACAATTTAAATCTAATGGAACTTTACCACTAATAATAATATCAGAGGTTACTGAAATCCTTCTCTCTTGCAACTGGAATTACTGAAGTACTGAATATTAAGTTGATTTTGTAGAAAATGTTGAGCTACTAATGAAAAGTGAAGGATAAAATGAGAAGTAAAAATAGACTGGAAAACTGTTTTACAAAGCAAAGTAAAACTAACTTTAATTTAGGAGAAAAAAAATCTTGCCAAAATACTGTCTACTGTCACAGTTTCTACATTAATATTTATAACATACCTGTTACCTGTTTCTTCAACTTTTCAATTTCTTCTTTCAAACTTTTAATTTCTAAATCTTTGCTTGCTGTTATTGGGCCATCCACTGTTGAATACTGCAGAGCCTGGACTGTCTGGGTGGACTCTAAAAAAAGACGGAAGTGAGGGGGACAAATTACATGCCTGACATCTGAGGAGGTCAAAAAGGTATCACTGATAAATGTAGACAAGCCAAAAAGCTCCCCTCACTGAGGATTCTACAATTTATAATATCCAGCTACTAAGTAACAATTTTTCAGTAACTGTCAGCTGGACAAACTAAGTTCTTAGAGATTTTAAGAATGAAATCTTTATGCCATAGTAACCAAGGCACGGTGCAAACAAAGTCCGCATGTTCTAAGATGTTGCATACATCAAATATTTTGAGCATAAAAAATAACAGAAGTTAAATTTGTCAACAGAAATAATGAAGAGAATTCTTTTCTGCTAGAAAGCATTCCAGGAGGGATATTTCTTTTCTTCCACGGTATAATCCATAGCTTAAAAAGCTGCAAGCTAATCTAAGTCAAAAAAATGACTGAATGACTTTTTTTTTTATGACTATACCTTGCAATTTTCTACTAAGTTCAAGCTTTTCCTGTTCTAGACGTCTTATTCTCCTCTCATAAGCTTCTGTTGCTAAACTATCCTCCAAAGTTCTTTGAATGCTGGCATCAAGATCCATGGAGGGTGGTCCAGCTGTCAGTCTTAGACAGCTGCGGTCTGAAAGCACACTAGGGGAAAAAAAATTAAACAGTATTGGATTTTACAACAGGCTGTGTTTAAAATAATTTTTAAAAAATTGTATCAACCAATAAATAGTTGTTTAAATTGTTAATTACTATGTAATTTAATATACAGTCCAATAATACCTTGTTAGTATGTGCTCATTAAAAACTAAATTAATTTTTACGTAGCATTACTGATCTCCTCAATGCATTTTTTGTTACATAAAAGTGAACGAACTCCTGATTAAAATGATCATTATGGAGAGTGTACATTAGCCAGATAGCAAAAAGCAATGATCTAGATAGTAAGAGTACAATAACAGTTTATTTCAAAATCATTAATCAAGTTTCCCAAATACTTCAAACACAACAATCACAACAAATGATGTGAAATTATCACATGACAACTAGGGCACAAACATATCAGAAATGCTGTGGCCCTGATTCTGTGGATACTCATGTACACATACTACTACTTATGCAGACAATCCTTTTGAAGTCTACAGGACATGTCGCATAACCAGCGTTAAGCACATGTGTTTGCAGAGACATAGGCCTGTTTTTTTAATGGTTGTAAACATTCTTTCTACATTTATTTTTATAAATGATGAAGGAACATACATGGACTTCCGTGTTACCGTTTAATTTAGCAGTAGAGATGAACATAAATACCACATTATTATCAAATATCAACAGAAGCAAATTTTTTTTTAAACTTCCATTCAGACTTACAAGAGTGTCAAACGACTAGAAATAAAACCATTTGTAAAGTCTAATAAGCTCAGTTCTCTCTGCCTCCACACATCGGGTCTTAACTTTGTCATAAGCAGTTAACTTCATACATTGTCTGAAAACGACCTTTCTCAACAGAACTCCTTTGAACACAGGTGCTGACCTTTAAATTCACATAGATTTTACCTGCAGAGAGCTCATTCTTTTGGAGAGGCAGCATTTTAGATTATGTCCCAGTAATTTCCTTGATAAACCACATTCTTTGGTATCTGTTTGCAGCTGGCTTCAGAGACAGAAACTTAAGATATTATGTAACTATCCTACAGACAATTTTGGAGCTCTTAACTTACCAGCTACTTGTATATGTGAAACCCACAAATGGTAAATGATGGCCAGAAAATGCGGTGTGTGATGGTGGAGGCATTGTTTCCTAGAAAAATAACAGGACAGTCAAGTAAGCAATATCCTACCAGACTTAAAAGAAAAAAATATTTTAGTTTAATCATATGTGAAATGTTAGTGATAATACTGTATTAACTATAACCACAATCATCCTTATCTACAGCCCAAATCTGAAACAGCATCTCCTACATCTATTTATAATAGCATTGCAACATACAAAAATACAGCATCCTGACATACAAATGCTTTTCTTCTTAAACAGGCTGTCGTTGGAGGAAAGCAGAGTATTACACATACGAAAAGCCAACTCATTCCTCCTTTTTTCCAAGAAGCTCTCAGCACAAGGAGTATCACCTTTTATTCTCTCCTATATTCCTGTCTGTGATTTAGTCAGCAGGGCTTCCTGCCTGTTGATTTACCACCCCCACTTCTGAACAGGCTACCTCTATTTGCAGTGAACAACAGTCACACATTTACTACAAAGAAGCAATACAACAGGGTTTTCGAATCCTATTAGTGCTTCGACCATTTCTTCCTTCTTTGCTCCTTTTTCCTGCCAGACAAAGAATTACAAACCAAGACAAATCTTTGAGCTTCTCCTCAGGCTAAAACAACGCCGTTGCTATATTACTCGAACCACTGTAAGTTCTAATATTCTTAAATAGCCTATTCAAAGTTTCATGTTTAACCCCAAGATGCAAGGTTTATGTTGCTATATTAGAGATGGCCTTAATGGTCATAAAAAACCTCACTAAGATGATGATTATCACACTGAAAGTGCTAAAAGGTTCTGAATTTTAAGAAAAGGTAACATAATGATTTTTATCAAACAACAACAACAAAAAAGAACTAGTTGTACATTTTCACATGTAAAACTCAGCAGGAGAATGGGCCTGTACTGAAAAGAAATCCAAAATTACCTTTTCAGTGGTGGCGTCAGCTATATTACATCACAATCTTGACCTTTTAGCAGACAAAAAACTTCAAAACTTCACATCGAGAGAGAGTTCTCAGGATAAAAAGCAACACCAACAACATGGCTAGATTGTGTAATTACATCAAGTCTATATTGGTGGGCATTTCGGAAACTAAGAATAAGACCAAATTGCAAAGCCTTAACTTTCCACCAATAGAGAATAAAAATACCAGGTTTCGCATACTATGGTTCAGAAAAGTAAAATTCTTTACTTCTCCTTTATATTTTATTTTCATATTTCACAGATTTGAGTTTCAAAACCATCTTTACAAATAACTTTAAAAAAGACCAAATGTGCAATTGTGTGACTTTAACAGCCCAAATGGGAGTTTTCAGTTACCACACAGGTAACAATTTTGGTTCTAAAATATTGTATCTATTGACAATGATGTAAGATTCTGTAAAAGAATTTGTTTTTTTTGCTGATTCTGTGGCAGAGATCAAAATACTTATTTCCTGCTACTTGTGTGAATTCCACTGTATTATCACACCGAAAATTAAAACTGAATCTATTGCTACCATGCCTATTAGTAAGCCTACTAAACCAAACAGTTAAAAGCTAAAAACCTGTAGAACTTAGGCTCCCTAAGAATACTGTTTCACCCTTTGCATTTATGTGTACTTTTAACATACTGTTTAAATTTCATTATGACGTATATGATTCTTCCATGGGACCTCAGTCTCATTCCTAGTTCAGGCAGAACAATAACAATCATGGCTTTCCTACATTGCCTTTCCTCTTCAGCACTGCGCATTCCTCATTTGCTGTATGCCATTCAAAACTTGCAAAGAATTTAAAGGAAAAAGAGTCTCATGGGCTTATCTGTGGTGCTGACTTCTGTAATAGCAATGCAAGCATGTGAACAGTCCTCACAAGATGCGCAATGAAGACATCAGGGAAAACACCTCCAAGTTACACACAAGAATTTGAGGGGAAGCAATAACAAATACAATGTCTACTAGTTGAAGCAAAAACATAAAATATCCTCAGTTTGCAATCCCTCAGGCTAGGTTATTTTCAGAGATGTTAAGTGCAAAAAGAAATGGTAAATACATAACCTTATATTAAACAAAACAAAAAACTACCTTCACATGTTTCAAATAAGGAAACTGAAAATGAAGCTCCAGAAACTACTGTTCATCTCAAACAGTCAAATGGCATTGCTTTTCACCCCTAAAAGTCTAAAGCAAATTAAGAATCTGACTCTGTTTTCATGTCTGAGTCAAATAACTCATCACAAGGGAACTCTCTCCTCACCTGCAGCTCCCTCCTTCATTCCAATGGGAAAATATTCACACTGCACAGCCACCTTTTGAGTGCCTCAGTTGGGAGACTAGGCTCTAAAAAGGAAGAGACCCCTGGACTGGCCAAAATGAGAATGTGTGAATAACCTCCAAAAACCCTTTTTTCAGCTTCACAAACATGGCTTCACAAAGACTCACTACACAAACATCCATTTGTGCCACCCAACCCTGACAGCTGTTGCTGGACAAAATAACGTGCAAACAGGTATCTGAACTGTATAAAAAAGTTCTGAGATAAAAATACTTTAGTTGTGAAGGGAGATGGTCAATATCAGATACAAGTGAGGAAAAACTAAGGAAAAAAAAGAAAAAAATGTCAGTTGTCCTATGCAGCTAGACTGATTTTCTTAATATGCCTCCATGAAAGGACTCTGAGACCTAATGCTCCACACCACGTACGCCTACCACTTTCACCTAGATTTCATCTAGTCAAAGTGTTTTCCATGTTTTACTGTGCAGTTGGAGGAAAGGGAATGCAAATAATGACCATCCTCCCTCTATCAATGCATGCTGCCTATGGCTTCTCTGAAGGTCCAGGAAGCTCAATGGAACCGAGATGCAGAGTCAATTCAGAAAACAAAAGCAAAAACAGTGAAAATGCTCCACCTCACCGGCAAATAGCAGGTCTCTGCATCTTTCAGCAAACACTCAAAAAAAAATGTATTTGCAAGGAGACACCACAAGGCATTTCTCTGATGCTAACACTCTTATCATCTGTCAAAGTTCCTGTTCAGTAACATAGAAACACTCAGGCTGTTAAAAATGAACAGTTGCAAAGCTTTTTAAGCAAAGGCAACATCATTTCTTTCTCACTAAGATAGTTCCTGAAGAAATGGTTGTAACATTTCTCCTAAATTTCTCAACTCGAGTCAGAAAACAAGCTGGAAAAATTTTACTGGGAATGAACTGAATGGAATCTGACAGAGATATGAACAATTAGAGTAGAGCACTACAATAATGCATTTATGAAAACCTAGTACAAGTCTCAATGATGCTCTGCTAGAAATACTGTGTCTTGCAGACTATCTACATGTACATATATTATTCTTTACAAGCCATGAACACTGAGTACTTGTTACTGCAAATAACAGATATGTGTTAGTGAAATACATGTAAAGTTACAATAAATTTACAAAATTGAACTGCAGTTATCCTTACACATACATGTTTGGAGGAAAACCCTCTGAACTATGAATGTGTTCCCCCCACAGTTCGTCAAAGCAGCACTTCGTTGTTTATGCAGAACACTGTGAACACACTGAAATAAACTGCCATTTACATATATTTTATTGTAAAATATACTACAAAAGCAGAGTTGTCAAGATGTTAATTCTATACTTACAGAATTTTTTAAGCAATCATCATCCACATCAAAGTTTGATGTATCAGTGGGGCTGCTGACTTCTGGGATGTAAGGCGCCTCACAGTTTCTAATGTTGTCCCAATCAATCCCAGCAAAAAATGGATGATTCTTAAAGTCTTCTATCCCATTTTGTCCAAGTCGATGCTCTCTGCTACAAATGAGCCTGCGGATGAGGTCCTTTGCACTTTCTGAGACATCTGTTACTTGAGCAGGAAACTGGAACCTCTCCTTAAAGATTAAAGTAACAGAAAATAGTTTATTACCAAGAAAAAGTTGGAAAAATCACTCTTCTTAGTGAAAATTATTATGCAGAAAAAGAAATGTGCGAATGCTCCTGTTCTTAAATACACGCAGTAAGGTTTCTAGGAAAAAAACTTCCCCCCAAAAGATAGAAACTATTGAAATTTTTTTGTCTCCTACTTTTTCTTCTTTAATTAAATTTCTCTTACACTCTTTAATTCTACAGCTACCTCCATGTGGAAGAACAGTTAAGAATCTTCTGCAGAAGCCAACCAACAGTTCCCAACAGAAGAAAGCAATGCAAAAGGAGTGATGTAATATAGCCAAGATTTACTCCATAGAGTGAACTAACAGGCATGTTTCCAAAACCAGATTTTTAGTTTTGAACTGGTTTATCCTAAAGCAAAGCCATCTGTAATCCACAACCATAAACTTACTGCATGGAAACAACTTTTTTGTTGTACATTTATAAACATTAACATAATTAGTACATAAAAATTCAGTAAGCCTCCAAGTTACCCTATTGCTTATTAAAAAATAGCTTAGAGAGAGACAAAAACAGAAAGTACACTAACTTTGTGGTTCATTATTTTCCCATAGGTCTCCACCAAGGACTCGGCATAAAAGGGCGTTTCTCCATAAAGCATTTCATACATGCAAACGCCTAGGGACCACCAGTCACACTCGGGCCCATACTTCCCTTTTCCATCTTCCATGGCCTGCAAAATTTCTGGAGAGATGTAGTCTGGTGTCCCAACTGCCACTGAAGATTGGACCTGTAGAAGTCACATTTCCAGGACTAAAATCAACTGCCATCATTACAGACACTGCTGTTTATGGTACTATGCATATATAGACAAGTTTAGCCTGGTGTTCTGGTTACAACAGTAACAACTAAACACAATAAAAAGGCTTCTGAATTCATAAAGATACTTACAGTGCATCCAAGGCACTACATTAATAAGCATCCCTATAACATACTGTTGCTCTACTCTTACAAATATTTAATAACAGAGAAACAATAAAACTGTAAATACTTAGGCTTAGAGTTGTTATTAAGTAATTACAGGTTAGGTAATCACACATATTAACTCAAATACTTTGTAACACTCTGAGACATGATTAACACACTGGAATTACATTCTAGTCACACCTACTATATACTGTGCAAGTTTAAATATACTACTAAAATATGATGATATGCTAATTGTATCTCATCCTGCTTATAGTAAAGCTTACATTTTCAACAAAGATTAGAGCTCAGAACTCAAAACTGAAAGATTCATAGTTCATCAGCGGATACCTACTCAGTACTGACAGTGCAGCTTCCCTTTATTTATTCATGAGTTGACTACACGCATCTAAAAAACTTCTAATATATAGTAAACCCAAGCAAAGCGCAGTCATATTTTGAAGTGAGGTTAGTTACATAACAATAGTATTACAATTCCATTTCGTTTGACATAAGGCACCTTTTCTCTTTATTAATACACATTTTAGCAGCTAGCAAAAGACTGATAGAAAAGGTATTTAGGAATATATCATTCTTTGTAATTTACCGTTCCATCTTCCATCAGCTTCAGACAAGAACCAAAATCTGCTAATCGAATATGTCCATTCATATCCATCAAAATGTTGTCTGGTTTAATATCCCTGCAGATAAAACACATATCAGAGTTAGTACAAAAATGTATTGCATAATTTATAGTCCAAGCATTAACTCTGCAACGCCCTTATCCAAAACCAGCAACAGATCAGTAGACGGAACACAATCACTCATCACATGATGAAATTCGCACGAGGGACATTTTGTGTCTGGGGCTGTGGATCAAATCCTCTACTGCCTATTCATTTTAGTAAGAATTGTGCGGTCGAATTCCTTTCATCTCTCACAGGTAGACAGGAGAATCTTACTCACTCTGAACTTCTGTACATAAAACTTTTAAATAATCTAAAAAATCTTAGTGGAGAACTCTCAAGTGAAAGATGCAGGCTTACTCTCAAGTGAAAGATGTAGGCTTACACTGGAGCTGTAAAACAATCTCTAGTCTTACTAAAGAACGAAGGCCAATGAAACCCTAAAATAATAAACACGTTTTAAAATTTAGTGTCTTTCATCAACATTTTTCTCTCACTGATATCTCAGCTCACTATGTGCACATCTGCCGTGCTTCTGCTGAAATGACCAACAAAGCCACTGTACACACTGCTGCAGCTCTGCTTGGCCAAATTCTGCAGCTATCTCATTTAAGCCATCATGAACATGGAAAAATCTTTCTAAGCAGGCAACTTAATATATACTCCTTATTTTCCAAATTTGATTTTTTTGTGTGCATTTCGTGCTTTATGGCTACCTAAGTGTACTAAAACAGAGATAAAGCATACGCAGCTGACTAGGACAAAAGCATCTATGCTCTCTAAGGTACCACAGGGGCATTTATTGTTCAACTTGCAAACTAGGTTCAAATGTTGAAATTCCTTTTCATTAAAGTACAGTTATTAGAAATATCCATTAAGCTACATTTTTCAAATATATGACATCATTACATTCTTACTCTAACCATATGTATTATATTCAAAATGTAAATTACAACTATATGAATAAAGTACTATGGATACTTTCTCAGTAAACAGTCATTTATAAGACCAAATCCCCTAAACCAAACAAAAAACATGTGAAGCCTCGACCTTGTTTCATTCCCCTAACAACTTATAAATGAATGTCATCAATTGCTTTGCAGACAAATTTCAAAATTTTCACAGGCTAAGATATTCACTTTGCACATGAAAGCAAGGCTTTGCTTTTTTTTCCTTTTTTTAATT
>Ga0181612_106633_pt1 | contig 10304 bp, 6 predicted proteins | sample HoacroProtozoa21_FD_119630 | JGI IMG/M metagenome (GOLD analysis project Ga0181612, IMG submission 119630) | Hoatzin crop microbial communities from Cojedes, Venezuel. Combined Assembly of Gp0051906, Gp0051904, Gp0051908 | reverse complement strand
TTTAGTTGTTGCTAAGAAATCAAGGACTTTTTCCGGTCTCCCATGTTCAGCTAATGAGCAGGTGTGCAGGAGCTGGGAGGGAGCATAGCCAGGCAGATACCCAAGCCGGCCAATGGAAATATTCCATACCATAGACATCATGCTCAGTTTATAAACAGGGGTTGGCCTGTTAATAAAGGGGGCAGGAATTATCTTTGTTCTTGTTTTCTGTGAATTTTCTTTTTCTGGGGAGGCCAAACTTTTCTGGGAGTTTGGCCTTTTTTGGGAGTTCTGCGAAATTCACAAAATCCCAAGTTGCGGGTTCTGTGATTGCCGCTCGGGGACTGGCTGCGAATCGGTCATCAGGCAATGAGAAAATTGTGTTGTGTACAGTTTCTTTTGCATATTCTTTAGTAGTAGCAGTAATATTTCCTTTGTTGTCTTACTAAACTGTCTTTATGTCAACCGACGAGTTTTAAGTTTTGTTCATTTCTCTTCCACATCCCACTGGGGAGGAAGGGCAGGGGAGAGCGAGCGGCTGTCTGGTGCTTAGTTGCCGGCTGCCTGGTTAAACCACAACAAAGGAGAAGACAATCATCCCAGCCCTTTAAGAAGTCTAGGGAGCTTAATATGAAAGATGGTATAATATAAAACTATTTTGGAAGACAGTTTTGGAGAAAAGTGGCTGTTTAGTCAATACCATGACTTCGGATCTGATAACTCTGAGCAAATTTTAAATATATTATTTGCTATGTTCCTGAAGCAACAAGGTGTGTTAGCCCAACCTCTCTCACTTCCAACCAACTTTAATAATACTATTACAGCTTCTGAAGTTGGACACCTTTATAGATAACTGAAGGTGAGACAGATTCAGCAGCGAGTGCAGAGACAATCAGTGTTTTCAAAGGACATTGCATCGTATCTCAAGGAGGTAAAAAAAGAGCTTCTGGCAGCTCGTGAAAGAAATACAAATTCATCGTGGCACGGAAAGAAGCCTCTCGTGAGAGTTGTAGAGCTGCAGCTGCTCCACTATACAATCAATGAAAAAAATCAAGTCATTCACCAAGACAAAAGCAGGCAAACACCGTGCTAGTTAAGAAATGCCTACCTGGCACTTCACCACAAAATTTTATCTTTCCACAGTCAAAGAACCTCAAATTAGTGAATGTTATTAGTTTCTCTCCTGACACAAAAGACAAAATCGCAGAAGCAGAAAATGCACTCAACTCCCTTTGCACCTCCCTTGTGTCATGTTGTAATTCCCAACTGTGATTCTTCTTTGTGTAAGCAAACTGTAATTGTTTTCTTTTTCCATTTCAGTGGGAATAGAATTAGACCCAAGGCTGCTTGATTATAAATGTTGCCCATGCCTCACTTTTCTACCAACCATTTGTGATGACCTATCAGTGTGCAAGTGCCCCATTTGTGCCTGAAATATTTTCAAATCATACGAACCCCGCATACCAGCAACTGAAGACTTGCAAGTGCAGGCTTGCCAATTACATTAATTTTTACTTTGCCACAAAAGAGGTCAGATATTAGCTGAATCTTGTAATGGTTCTGCTGGCAGCTAAAGGGTGTATTTTTGTACATAAAATAGTGCTGAGCTTCTGGAAAATAAATAATTTGTTATGCAAAATACAACTACAGAATCCTTTTTTTTTTTAACTACAAGTCTGGCTCTGAAAAGCCCTGTTACTTGTTTCACTGTTGGCAATAGAGTAGAAAGTCCATTACTGGTGGTTTCCAAAATGCTGTTAACAAGACAGTGTACTTCATGCAAATAATTTTCACTTCTGCAAATATTTTTACTCTGCTAAGGGTATTCTCCCATTTGGTTTCCCTGATGGGAAAAGTCACCAGTAAGAATCAAGGAAGAAGCAATTGCTTTTCTATTGCTGATGGGATAACAAACTGGAGCCAGTCAAGTTTCCACTGAAGCATCAGAGTGCTGACAACGAACAGCACTTAACTACTGGTTCTTGTCAATCATGTGGCAACTTTTGCCTGAAAAAGCGTTTAAGGCTTCGCTTTCCCAAGCCACAGAAACGCTACAGTAGTATTTTAAAACAGTGCATGGTAGGCTTGAAATTATACACATATTCATTTTGGTACGAAATACTTAAGCGAACTGTCCATGATGAGAGAATCAAATTTCATGGATAATAGGTTCACTGATCACTATGAATTGTTGGTATTTAATTAAAACACTTTTCCTCAGTCAAGAAGGTCGTTATTTTCTAATGGAAGCTGGAACATTTCATTGCACACTCTCAGTTGACATCACATGTTTAGCACACTAATTATTTCTCTCAAATCAACTGGATTTGCACTGGAATTCTGTTGTGCATGTAAAAATTAGTAGAAAATTTCCAAACTGTTAACCTGCATGACTCAATTCTGCTATATCAATGCAGCAGGGTTAATTTTGGGGTGGGTGGGGGTGTAGGTTGAGTCTCTTGTGTTGTTTTTTCAAAGCTACACAGAGTTACCATTGAAAAAGAGCAAGAGTATTTATATTTTATCAGTTTGTGTAAGCTCAGCTAATGGCCTACCTACGCAGGCTGGAACAATACCCAAAACGATAGTTACACACGCGTGTCAGATAGCTGAACATCTCCTCTGGGACTTTGGAAGTTGCCTCAGAAACCCAGCTGCCTGGTTACACAAATTTATCATAATTGAGTGTTCAAACACCCAGGTACAGATGAATTATTGGTGGATCTGTGAGGGAAAAAAATTTGGCTTTAAATGACAGTCAAGCAACTACCTTGCTGCCAGGGCCAACACTAACCGCACGTCCGGGGAAGCGGCAGAGTCAGCAGCCCGCTCCGAGCTGCTGAGAGCCTTTCCCTCGTGCTCCTGAGCCGAGCAAGATGCTGCCGCCCCACACAAGAGTCCACAGGCAAAGGCACAGCGAGATCCCCGAGACCTGTCAGGGGACACCGGACATAGAGAGTATCTCACACCAAAGGAGGATCTGTAAAAAGCCACTGTTTGCACTTGCCCCCTGCGATCCCGATACAGGATCCTGGCAGCACTCAAAGATGCTGGACCTGAATCCGCGAAACTGCCCTCCATGTTCAGTACATGAACAAATGATGTGTTGAATCACAGCATATATATGTGACACATCATAACATGAGACTCTCCTCCAAGCATCCACATCATCACTCTGCTGTAGTTCTCATACATTCAGCACGGACAGTATGCGGCAAAGAGAAAGTGGAAATGTTAAGAAACCCAAATGGACAGTTCCTTAAAAAACTCACCTTTCCCAGGAAGTCTGTGCCTAGCATCCGAGGTTGTCTCCAGATAGGCACCATGTGTTAAACAGCACCTGTTGCCCAGATTCTTCCAGTAAGTTTCAAACAAATACACAGCTAACATAAAACATTAGCACCTACACCAACCACACAGAAAACTACTCAGAATAGCAATGTCATTATTAAACATTTATGTGTCTCTGGAACATCTATGCTTATTTGACTTATCAGAAGGCAGTGCTAAAGGCCAAAAAACTGAGAATGGGATAAAAATCTTTGGTTTAACCACAAAAAATCACAGAGAAAGCAAGTTAGTATGATTGGCCTTTAAAAAAAAAAAAAGCACTTTTTTTGTCTAACGGCAGCAAATCAGAAATTTCAAACGCTGTGTACTATTAGAATCTATAGTATACGTATATCTATATATATATACATACTATAAGAAGTGGCAGATACTAGGCCAGGTTGTACAGTATTAACCCTGACCCTGCTTTCCAGAAAGTACCCACTATAAAACCATCCAGATTTTTAGTTTGCCTGTCCAGCTAACCTGGAGCAGAGAACAAAGACGCTTTCTCCTCTGGTATGATTTAATACTAATAACTGTGTGCACTGGCATGAGAAAGCTGTATTTCAAATACCGTGCTGTAAAACAATAAAGTAGAAATTTCTGCTCCAGTAACGCTGGTGAAAATCAGTTTTCTGGCTTTCATTACTATTGTCAGAGGATTTACCTGTTTGCAAATCTGTACTGCTAACAAGATCTATCTCTAACTTGGTTTAAGGTCAAAATATGCTCACAGTGGCTGACAATACTGCAAAATAGCCATCATTCATTTCTAGATCCAAGCTCCTCACCTTCTCTCTTTCAATCTGAAGTAAACCATCTGAATCAAACATAAATATCCTTGGCCACAATCCCTTTTCTAAAGGAGATTAAATCTGTAACTGGAATTGAGGATTTCATACTGTAAAATAGCAGGACATCAATGCCTGAAGTCCACATGACAGAAAGACGCAGCACTGAAAGAGCACTGGGATTTGAAGAAGATGCATAGAATGAAAAAGGCACAAAGCTTTCCTCCACCTGCCACAAAATCCTCATAAATCTAACCCTGCAGGTCACACCTCCTTGCTGTTGGCTCTCCTATGTACGCTGATGGATACCATCTCTAGTATAGAGTGTTGAACCCAGCTTAGGATACAAAATTTGTACATACTTTTCATGGCCTTTAAATGGAATCAACTATTGCATTAACATGGCTTAATAATATCAGTAAATTGATGGTTAATAAGAATTCAATCACTTTTTTTGTGAATTTGATATTCAAAAGATATAGGGAAAGTAAAAAAACAGATTAGGAGGCTACAATAACTCATCACAGAATCTGAAAGAATTACATTTTGCTAATCTAAACTAGGCTACCTTTCATTTGAATTAAGCCTATAAAAGATCAGGGATGAGAGTGACTAGAACATTCTTTCTAAACTTTTACAGACTGGCTGCAGATTGTGTTTTGGATTCTCATTGCCACAATGGGGGGAAAAACAACAAACACTTCTACACTGCTGTAGTAACTCCTGAACATTTGTCTGTTTGGTTTATTAAGTTAGAAGTTACTGTCTGTGCTATAACCAAACAAATAGCTACTGAAGTTGGAACAGCTCTTTCAATTAGCTTTGTCATACAAACAAGGACATTTGGATGTGAATGAGTAAGTGGCTGGTACAGGCAAGAAGAGCGACTGCTGTCTGGGGGAGCCTGAAGAACAACTGCAATGTCAGGATGCGACCACTCATGCCAGCTCCCCCCACTCACACGCACCCTTTTCCAAGACTGCATTGGGTATGCTCTCTCAAATCAGCCAAGTATTATCAGTCAGAAGACGGACAAGTATGACTGACACGCCGCAAACGGCTGGCTCCTTTCCCTCTCTGCAGCAGGAGCAAGCCACAGCACCAGATCTCGAGCAGGAGATGGTGGGGCTGGAGTGGCTTCACAGCGGTAGGCAGCAGCGGGGCAGAGATGAGACCCCACGCCACGCTTCCCCTCCCCTCCCTCACCAGCACGGCCCCTGCGCTGGGGCATCCCACGGGTTGACTCCTTCCCCGTGGTGACCAGGAGAAAGGCCATGGCATTCGCCTGATGCTGGGCAGGAAGGTCAGCTGCTGAGGGCTGCCCGGTGCCAGGGCACTGTCAGGAATCCGCCGACCAGGACGACCAGCCGTGCCCGGCACACAGAGAGAGCCATGGTGCCCGGCGGCAGCAACGTCCAAGCACCGAGCTGCTGGAAGCACTGCCCTGTGGGACACCGTGCCTGGGACTGCCACAACCGGTCAATCGGTCTGTGTAAAAGTAGCCTGCTTATTCGTGATTCCCTTCCCCCTCCTCCCAGTCCTGAAGTGACCACAAAAAAACCACCCAAACCATAACGGAAAACCATAAAATCTTTCCTAAAAGTGTTCACCTTTCCTAAAGGTAAAAGCAACCCAACAATACACAAGAGCGGAAGGAGAGAGTGAGGGGAAGGCAGCAGAGCAGAAAGGCAGAAAAGAGCTTAAGATGTCAATAGCCACGTGTTTAATTAGAATGGAAAAAGTTCTGTTCCCGACCCTAAAATTACAGCACACAAAAGAAATAGTTACATTTATCTCCATCCTTCTCCTGATTCTCAGTGTGTCCTGACAGACCAACAGAAACTAACTCCAACAGTGCAGAGTCACTGGCATAGCCAGATTATCCATCCCACCCTGCTCAAAGGCATCAACAGGCTGGACCAAAGAGTCTTCATCCAGGCAGCCAATGTCTGTCTGTAAGCACCTAGATGGTTAAATGTTTACACTTTGAATTTAAACGTTCAAAATTTTAGACATATCTAACTTGTTCAGGCTGAAAGGTACCATGCCATGTCCTGGGAGTGGGTTTAATTAAGATTTAATTATATCATCTATTCTATTTTAGCGGCCTTTAACCCCCTTGCAAAAACACCCTGTCGTTAGTATTGATAGGATTGGTTTGGCTTTGCTTTAAAGGAAAGGTTGGGTGACTCCGTGCCTGGTTAAACAGAGGGGCAGCAGCCCCCACTGCACCTTCTGGGCAAAAGCGAAGCAGTGTATCTTGCAAGTACGCAGGCACTAGGGTCTCTCTTCTTCTCTGAACACTTAACAGAACTCAAACCAAGTCAACTGGTTTGCTAATCAAAAGGGAAATCAGGAAAAAAAAAATCACACAATAATTAGAGGAAAAATGCTGTTAGAAATACATGCATTAAGCTCCTCCTAGTAATTACCATACCTGTGGGCAGCAGGTAAGGACTGTCTTGTCAGATGGCACAGAAATTTATGCTTTTACACAGTATGAAAAACAAAACCTCTCAAACTACTAAATTATAAACAAAGTAAATTATCTCAATGCAATGTATTTACTATGATCTTTCATGCAGGCTATGATATTTTCAGTATGTAATCACAGGAATGAGTTTAATTTATTTCATTAAAAACTATTGTCCTGCTTTATCAGGTTATTCTTTTGCACCTGTAAATCTTTTCTGAGGGCATACTGATCAAAGCACCTTCAACAGACATAGATTTAGAGCTGCCTGTAAATTGGAATGCTAAATCTACTGTTAATGCATCCAGGGAAAAAGCCTCAAGAATTACATGACTTAATTATTTATGAGAGGTCAAATTTGAAGTTAGCATAATTTAATATTTCTCTGAAAAGCTCCCAGCTAGGTTACTTTAGTTGTCTTAACGAGTAAATGAAACCAGATCTGACTGATGAGGTAGCAACTTTGGAGATGTTCAGGCTTTCGGTGCCATTTTCTCATGCCATGCCTCAGAGCACTCTGCTGCAGAAATAACGCGATCACATTTTCCCTTCGTGCTCTCTGCGCTGTCTTCACGCTGGGACAGACACTGGCGTGACTCAGGGACGGCACTATAGATCAGAGGGGCCCATTTCCTTCTCTGTAATTACACCAGCATGTCCCTCCCAATAAACAACGGCAATGGAAATTGTTACGATGAATAATGGGTTGGGATTCAACGCTGAGGAAACAAGCAAGGAGAACTTAGGAAACACTGGCAAACCTGAAAGCAGAAGATACTGGTGGGGTTTGTCCCCCCCCTCTTTTTTTTTTAAGATAGAATAAAACAGGCCTCGCTCTAAAGATCACGTTTGCATTTACCACACAAATACATCTTGCTTCCATCTCAGAAGCAGTCAATATGTTAACAGTTGTAACTGTCCAAAAAATCAAGAAGCTTTAAATTACAGCAACTTCTATGACCCTCCAGTAAACAATTCAGCCTTTTATATAATACTGCTTTCTGCCCCTGAATGGTACTTCACATTTAATTCCAATTTGACAGAGCTGGTTAGCTCTGTTTGCTTGACTCAAGAAGTTTTTCAAAAATATCACACAGTAGAACCTATTTTTCCAGGAGAACTATACAATTCAGTGTGTTACCTGTCAAGATAAGAAGAGATCACTCCATTACACTTGTGTATACTGTATTGACTGAGCTCAATACAATGTTTCTGGTAGAGAAAGATGCAGGTGGAGGTAAAGTGGATTAGTACAGGTTCATAGAATAATTTACACTGGAAGAGGTCTTTCTAGGTCATCTGGTCCATCCCCTGCTAGCAGGGCTAATGCCAGGGATATTCAGCGACTTGTCCAGGCAAGTTCTGAATACCTTCAAACCTTTCTCACACACTTGGGTACTTATCCACACACTGGTTCTGCTCATTTTGAAGACAGCAAAGTCAATGAAATCTTTCATGAGATCCTGCTATCATTGAGCTGCTCATTAATGACTAAGTTCATGGCATAAATTGATATAACTAGTTCACCTCAATTAATTTCGTTCTATTCAGATTCTTATCCAATACTTCTTATGGAGAAAGAGATCTTCTAATGGACACGGAAAGTAGTTTTCTACCCAGACAACTTTACTGTAAGTTTTTACACTGCTTTTCTCCCCTGAATTCCTGAACAAACTCAGTAGAATCCAACCCACCCACCTAAGCAGCCTGTGAAGGAACCAAGACCACTATCTGTAAGATTTAGAAGCTTGATTATTTATTTTTGTTTGAGGTTTAACTTGTTTGCTCTGTTCTGTTTTCCTTTCTGTTTTTTTTCCTCCTTGTTGGCAGCAATTAGAAAATTACCACAGATAAAGCATTTGCAAATATTATTTTATTAGGCTAGATTCTAGCATTACCTTGTAAGACTGAAATGCAGAACTGTACTATATTTTCTGAGAAGAAATTAATATATTTACTACAGAAAATGCAATTCAGTATCTTTCTTTAAGTCTTGGGGCTATTTTCCCATAACATCTTGTTGGTTGGCAGCACATGCAAAACTCCAGTGACACAGCTTTGAATCTCTTTGTAAGTAATGATGTTGGAAAAAAGCAACTACATTTAGTTTCAACCAAAGGAGACTTTGTTTAACACATAGGAAAAAAATAAGGGGGAAAAAAAATTTTTGTTCCACTTACTACACATAAAAATTGATTAGAAAACTACATAAGCAAAACTTCGTGTTAGATTGTACAAATACAAAGGCAGTTTTCATTAATGTGATTATACTCCTCCCCATGGGAAGCATCATGGTCATTTAAGAGATGCTAATTTGTGTCTTTCAGTGGTGACTGTAAAAAGCCTCCACGGCACCTGCCCACCACTCTGCGCTTTCTGTGACTTCTGACAGATTTCAAAGCATTGTCCTGGAACTGCCTACTGAAATAAGCACACATTCATCAGATTTAACACCGACTTCCACCTCTTTAGTGAACTGCGGAGTGTAACACTACACAGTGCCAATTAGTGACAACAGACGTGACTAAAACTTCATAAAAGCTTTCAAGAAGTGACCTTTAAATTAGAAAAATACCCCATGGTTTGAAATCTCTGAGTCAGATACAACAGATGACTTCTCTGTACCCCTTTTTTCTGCCTACTTCTTGGATACGCATTAATGAACTGAACATAACTGTCATCACGAATTCAATTTATACATACAAGAACACAAGCAAAAATCCTATTAGCAAATAAAGCATCATGATTAACTTCCCCCAGGTTATCTACCCGCATTTCCGTATCTTTCCCTAAAAAATGATCCTTCTCATAATTCCGTTGGTATGTTGTAATTTTAGTGGCAGTGACATAAAGAAATCAGCAAGGCAATGTTTTCAGGATGAGATGCTTTTTAAACTGGTAATTTTAAATCAACAAATGTAAATGAAAAAAAGTAAATACAGAAACCTTGCTTCTCTTATTACTACCATTAGAAAGTTGCTTCAAGATGTGAAAACTAAACATTTTTCACTAAAAATGTCAAATTACGTTCTATGATTCTAACCTGGCAGTTCTGCCAAATTACTTGTACTCAGGACATCTGCTGATAGGTGTGAAAGCAATTGCAGAGATACCTAGTCTATTTTTGATTCTTTTTTTTCCCCTCAAAATTAATCTATTTCAGAAACCAAAGTGAAGGCTTAGAACGAGTAATATTCTGGGCTTCAAAACACACTTCATTTTCCCTATCTGTACCACAGAAGTTGCAAGAAATCTGGCACTACTCAAGAATAGCAACAGACAAAATTATAGTTTTTGTCACATTTTATTCTATCACTATTGGTTTTTCAAGGATGACAAGAAGAAAGGGATTTCCTTCTGGTTTGTTAGAAGACTGCTTCTTGCGGTCGGTAGAAACCCAGCACAGACATTTTGCTAAAAAACATTTGATGCAGAGGAGACCTGAAGACCATATGGTTTACTGCAAAAGACTTCTCTCTATAGTTCTGACACGTCCTCCTCAAATGTCGATCTCGTTAGTCCGTGGCAGGGGGCAATAATCCCCACGTGGGAGGGAGCTATCCACCCAGTGAGGCCCAAGTGCCTAAGAATCACAGAATCACAGAATGGTCGGGGTTGGAAGGGACCTCTGTGGGTCATCTAGTCCAAACCCCCTGCCAAAGCAGGGTCACCCAGAGCAGGCTGCACAGGACCTTATCCAAGCGGGTTTTTCATTTTATATGATCTGA
>Ga0181612_154456_pt1 | contig 10305 bp, 6 predicted proteins | sample HoacroProtozoa21_FD_119630 | JGI IMG/M metagenome (GOLD analysis project Ga0181612, IMG submission 119630) | Hoatzin crop microbial communities from Cojedes, Venezuel. Combined Assembly of Gp0051906, Gp0051904, Gp0051908 | reverse complement strand
TGCAGCCGCGTCCAGCTGGGCAGCGCCGGGTTTTCCCTAGCCTGGGCTGTCGTGACGGGACGCGGGGAAGGAAGTCAAACCTGAGCACGTAAGCTCCGTAGTGTTTATTTGCCCCGTGTTCCGCGCTGCCGCCTCCTGCAGCGACAGTCGGAGCTGTCTGAGCGGCTTGGAACATGACGGCAGTCCGCAGCGGTCGGTGAAAGAAGACTTTAGGGCTGTAGGGACACTGACACCTTACTACAGTAAAGTTAAAAATAGCTGCTTTTATTCAGTGTGTGAGAGAATGTCTATTAATGGAACTGTTAATGCAAATTTTTTTTTCCAAGTTTGGTGATTGAGAGAACCTAAAAGGGATACTTTATTCCAAACTTAGGCTGCTGTGTGGGTATAGGAGTTTCGTGCCAGGGCGTGCATCTGTCGGCACTTTTTCCAATTGCGTTGCTGAAACATTGGACTGATAAAAAGGGTTTAATGTAATAATTAGGGAAATACTGCCATTGCTCTTACGGCTTCTAAATGTTCCAGTTAAAAGTTGTTTAAAGAAACTTCCTCTTGTATTTGAATCCTTATACTGCATTAGTTGGATAAATATTCCTATGCGGAGTGTTAAGGTCAATTACATACACCTGTGTTTGTTGGTGACACATCGTCTTTGTTTGCAGGGTGCTTATTTAAGACTGAAGTGAAAAACAAATGAAGAAACTTGAAAATAATGTCAGGTTTTCACTGCAGCAAAGAGATATTTATAGTACTGATAGCTGGTTTTAAAAAATCTTGTGGTGGTTTTTTTCCAGTGCAAACTCTAAACTTATTGTTTTCAACATGCAAGTTGAGCTTAAGGTAGAACACTGATGGTTTGCAAAATGGATCCTATTGTAGAGGCAAAAGTTTTGTTTCTCATCCAGACTTTCTGCTGATGCGTAATGCATACAAGATCAAACAGCTGTCAGTTGTGCCAGAATCAGTTTTAAATTTGAAAAACTGCAAATCTACATATTTCTATCACAGAATCCATTCAGTAAGCACAAACATAAAGTAACACTGTGTATGATATTCTTAAAGCATGAGTAGATTACTTTCCAAATGCTGTCGTCGTTTGGCTGCTTTTTTGTATATCATGTCACGAAAAATCAACTAATTTGACTTATAGTTCGTGATCAGCAGCATCTTCATGTTCTTATGAGGTTCACAATATACGGGAAGAAACACTTGACTACATCATTGTGGAATGTTTGACGTAAGAAACATGTTCCATTGTAGTGTTATTTTTCCTTGAGATGAAAACTCTTGTGTTATGTAATTTTTGTAAAATTAAAATGAAGGGAAGCAAATAAAAATTCACTTTTAAGCATAAACAAAGTAAGTAGGAAATGTGAAACTTTAGAGTGTAGAGTATTTTTATTGTCTTGTCCTGAAAGGAGCTAAAACTAGTACACAATCACAGTTCTTTTAAGCAATTTCTGGAAATCTGTTCTAGATGACTCAAGTTTTTAAAACAAGAGATTAAAAGGTACCTAGTGTTTCTTGTCACACAATGTAGAATTTGTTGTTGTCGTTGTTTTAATGTAGGTAAAAGGATACATGTTCTCTTCAAGCAGAAAGGAGCATGTTCCCAAATTCTTCCAACTTGGTTCGTCCACCTTTCCCTCCGAAACGTCAACGACAGAGCATTTTCTTCAATAAGCTTCCTGTAAATACACTGCCGGCTCTTGCCTCTCACCAGCAAATTATTGATGCTCAGTTTAATATTCAGAATACAGCGTAAGTACAGTAGAAGTTTATAGTGGGGATTGGGTTGAAAAAGAGTTAACGGTCTTTTGAAGGAAGTATTTCTGTTTGTGGAGGATATTTTTCACTGTTGTGTACAGTAAACTGCATTAAAACTTAAAAAATAGGGAAATGTCCTATGTAAAACAAAGCTGTATCATTTCTGTTGGTGACCTGCAAGTTTTAATGCTCTCCTGTGTTGTGCGTAGTGCATGAGATGCCATTGCATAATTAGTAATTCACAGTTCGGTTTTAGAGATCTTCAGTAGTGTTTGTTTACTAGGGAAAACAGGGAGGAGATGAGAAAGAAACATTTATTCTTGAAGCTAGATTTGAAGACACCATAGTATTCTTCAGGGTCTTAAATTTAACCGTACCTGAAGTTAGTTTGTTTGCTGTCCTCTTCTTACATGTGTACCAGAATGACCGTCTTCTACTTTTTAATGAAAAATACACTATATACTGAAATACCTCTTCGTTTTGGATAGAGAAGACAGATGTATTGCTTCTAAGAAAAAAATGACAGGACTCGCTGAGTTTTGTATTCACTTAAGAAGCAGCATCTTCGTTGTCATATGAATAACAGTTATGGATTGTAGTCTTTCCAGGGGTCTTTCAAGTGGGAGCCTTCCAGCTACTCCAGATGTTACACCGCAGCCAAAGATTTATGGAAATGGCAGTCCAGTACATACATCTGATGCCTCCACATCATTCCGAAGAAGAAAGTAAGTTCTCTGTGTGAGCATGATTAATTCTGATTGTAGTGTACCTGTGGTGAAGCTTGCCTAATACAGATTTCTTGTGCAGCTTGAATTTTGTTGGAATTTGCAAGAGTACTGAATAAAATTAAACAGGCCATGTGATGGCTCTTTAAAGCGTTCATATACCTCCCTTTTGAGAATTTTGAGAATCTGTGACTTACTACTTGTTTTATTGTAATACTATAATAGATTATAGTCTGTGTGTGCTTGGCAGTAAGAGAGTTTGTGTCAATAAATCAAGTGTTCTCTTCCTCTTAATTTGTCGAGTTAAGAGTAAGACCCCACCCTCAATGTTTTGTGGGAATTGTAATGTTTTTCTGACGACACACTAGATGTTTCTGCTGGTTTTCTTCATTATATGATGCTTTATTTTTCAAATAAAAAAGAAGACTTTACATGTGCTTGAATTCTGGTTTTGTAAGAGGAATTATATGGAAACACAGTTTTTCTGCTTTTCAAAAAACTAAACTTACTGGAATTTGTATCACTGCCTTTATTACGTTAGCTGCCACAGAAAGAGGAATTTCAGATGAATATGTGGTTTTATTTTCTTTTGACATTCTAGAAAAAAATCACCAGTTCAGAAGTATTAGTTGATATATGTTTGTAATAATTCTGTGAATCAGCTGATAGTTCTGAAGACAAAAGCTTCCTCCCTATTTCCTGTATTCTATTTCTCTTCCAGATTTAACAGATGAGGAAAATAAGTACAATTAAATGTGGTATTAAGTTATAGTTAAGTATATAACTGTCACATGAACTAAATAAGTTCCTAGTTTCATGCTGCATGCATCCTTTCCTCTTGACTAGTCTGGTTTATGGAAAGCTCTGCTTTGTGTTAGGAGATTTGCAGTCAATTAGATAATCCCTACTTTGATGCCAGCTTTTCTGACAAGAAATGACTGTAGTTTTATTAATAGTTAATACATTGATACATATGAACACTTGATTTCATGCTTTTTAATTTAAAAATATGTGAGTACCTCCATACCAGTTAACTTTATGCAATACTTGATGTGTAGACAAAACATCAATGTCCTCTCTTATTCTTTACTGTGGATGGACCACAGTATTCAACCACTGGTCAGCTTTCAGTACAACTTTTTTTAGTGAAGAGTTCAGATGCCAAGGGGCTGCCTGTAAGATCACTATATCTCTTTAAATATATTTGAATTCCTGTGACAAATGGCTTAATGAGGAGATACAGAGCAGTGTTTCAAAATGAGACATTAGGTTTATGAACTGTGTAGCTTAATATAATCGTTAGTTTGAGTTGTCAAATGAATAGTATTTCTTTTTTGCCCAGATTACCGTTTACTGTCTGTACAGTCTAAGAGACAGACGAATGCTACATTTTGAATGGCTATTGTGATACGTTTATTTTTCTCCACTACCAATTTTTTTTTCTTCATCAGTGAGTATTCAGAACTCCTAAAACTTCTTGCTGCACTTACATTGATTTAAGAGAAAAGTACCCTTACATAGTCTGTGGGTATCTTTTTTTAAAAAAAAGAAGTGTGACGTCACCAAAATAGTATGACCAGCTTTCTGAGTTGTCCTGCTTAACTGAACTTGCCGTTTAGGTTTCAGCTGGTTGATACAGACACTCTTGTAATGCAGTTGCATCAGTTCACTTCAAGGGTAGCTGCACTTCTGCGGTTGTGTATTGTTTTTTCCAGGTTTATTTCATCTAATATCTGAGATGGGCACGCCTTTTGTTCTGTAGAGTACTTGCTTTTAGTGAAATAATCATGTAATTAAGCATATGTTTTTGTACTTGTGCCAGCTGTCTTTTAGTCACAGGTTAGAGCTTGCAAACTAGAAGAATTACTGTCTCTCTTGGGTTTTTTTTGGGTTTTTTTAATTTTTAGGCGAGTAAGTGAACAAAGTGTTACACGTGATGTCAAACGTCAGCGGATTCATTCACATCATTCTGAAACAACTGCAGTTAACCAAGCAGTGCCTTTAGCAGAGGAACGTAGATACTCCTTCCCAAGATCAATTCACTCTCCACTGTTGGATGCACATTATGTACCAGATTTACTTGGATGTGTCCCTCCATTGCGAGACACTTTGTTTCCAGACCCCATAGAAACCACACCCCCTGTGGCCAAAGATAAGGTAATACCTTTCCATGCCTGTGCTTTACATCTGCCTTCCGAGTAGGCAGGGTCCAATGATGCTGTGGGAGGCCACAAAAATTTCTGCAAGGTTCCTTCATGGTGTTGTGGGGTCTCTGTCGCCGAGGTGTCCTGTAGAAGGAATATCAGTAAATGTAGCTGCTGCTATGGGCCTGTATAGCTTCCTTGTTGTGTGTTTGGAGTGGTTTGGGGGAGTAGGGGTGGTGTTTGCTTGTGTTTGGTTTCCATACTGAAGTCAGGAAACCTGTATGTCTGCTCCAGGAAGTAGAAATTGGAGGGATGGTCCATTTGTCACCTGATTGGGAGGCAGAGAGAATCATCATGGGGGGAAAAAAAAAAAGAAAACCCACCCGAGTAAAGTGAGAGAAGCCTGTTCTGAATAAATACAGTACTGGACCTGTAAAGATGTCCTCTGCCTCTTTTCAGAAGGAGGTAAAAGTTATTGTCCTAGCTGTTTTGGAATATAGAAGAGGATGTCTTCTTTAAGTGGACAGTGGAGTTGGAACTGTGTTTTTTGTTGTTCTTTAATGGAAAAAAAGAAAAAACATGTGGCCAGTCAGTCTTCATGCTTTACTTGCACCAACATGACAGAAGACTTTTTTTTTTAGTATAAATATGCTGGTTGATTATAGCATGTATACAGTATTGTGAAAGAGAAACAGTTAATACCTCTTTCCACCAAAGACCTTTCTTTTTTTTTCCCCACACAAACTATTAAAGAAGTATTCAGATAACTTAAATGGGTTTTGATATTTGTTTTTCTTCCTATTACTGGTAGGCAAACTGTTGACGTCTACGGAAGATATCTCTACTCTTTCACTGCTTATTCCCTGAAAGGCTTGCAGATACTGATGAGGCAAAAGTTATTTTCTGTGGGTAGTCATTTTATAACAGGTTGAACAAATTTAAATTTAAAAACTTTGCAGAAATTTCTTCTGGGGAGTTGTTCAGTATGAATTCAAGCGTGGTAAAATTCTAGACAGTGGAATAGGTCATGTGAAAGGATGCTGGATTTTTTTTTTTTTAATGCAGTCTTATGTGTTTCATGTAATTGCATCTCTGAGAGGAAAAAATGTTCACTTCTCTGTATCTTTTGTGTTTTGAATGTGTGTGTCAAGTTAAGTCAGCAGGTTCTGGAGTTGTTTCAAGCATGTCAGCAACAGACCTGTGATTTGAACAGAAAAGAGCTCTGCAGAACAGAACTCCAGAGAGAAATTCAGCGAATTTTCCCACGTATGTTTTGAATTTGATTACTTAATATCAGTTTGAGTGTTATTCACATTCGCAGTTCTTCCTTCCTCTTAAACCATAATATGTCACATGAGTTTTTATTATGTGATTCTTCTGTTACAGAGAGCAGACTCTTTTTGGTTGGATCCTCACTGAATGGATTTGGGACTCGTAGCAGTGATGGTGACTTGTGCCTGGTGGTCAAAGAAGAGCCAGTAAGTAATTTAAAACATAATGTAGTTAAAAAAGAGTCTGTTAAAACAGTTCTTAAAATGTATGTGCTTTTGTAAGGCTGGATTCTAAAATGAGGAACTAATAGTCAAATCCTTTTGATTTAATAACATATTTTGCACTCACAATAGCTGTGAACTGTGGGCCTGATAATGTTGCAAGTATGAAATTAACCCTATAAACCATTTAACCCAGCAAAACATTCAAAAAAGGAGTGTTACCTTTACTCCATAACTGAAAAAAGCACAGCAAAACAGGGAAGTGCATTGCCTGGAATAATGAAGATAATTGTTTAGAGAACTTGAACTCATTTTAGATGCAGGAACAACTTTTAATAAGTACAGTCCTTTGTAATTTCATTATTTAGATTCATAGCCACTGATTTTAGAAAGCAGCCATAAGAAGGAATTTGATATGCAAGAGATCTGAAGTACTTCTGGTGAGAGAAAATGTTTGTGAGTAGGAGTTAGGTCGAGAGAAAAGATGTAGCAAAAAAGAAATCTAAATAAAGAATGATTCTGAAAGAGTTGAGGCATTAAAAAGCAACAAAAGGACATTGTTGTGTAAGTGGGGCTAGGTTTTCATTTTTTCTGATTTGTTAAAGTCTGTTAGTTACTCTGCATATTGAATATAAATTGTTCTGTCTGGCTTTTGCCATGCTAAATGTGTATGTAGGCTGTGGAATGTGCTGGTGTACATGTTCATGTCTTACTCTGAGAATGAATTTTGTTGGAGAAGTAAAGCATGCTTATTTGGAACATCTAAATGAGACATACCAACTTTTTTTCTTATATTTTAATGTCGTATTTCAGGTAAATCAGAAGACTGAAGCAAGGTATATACTCAGCTTAGTCCATAAACTCTTCAGTACTAAACTTTGTAAGTTCCCGGCTACAGTGAGGTGGTAAGATTATTGGCAATTCTGGAAGAAGTGTTGATGCACAGTTGTAACATGTTTATGTATTTGCATCTTGTCTAGCATCTAATCACAGTATTGTTTGGAGAACAGCTGTAGATATTTAGTAATCTTACTTATCTTGGTTCTGATGGGTAGTAATTGGAAAAACATAATGGTTACCTTGAAGACTAGTGGACTTCAAGAACGGGTAGTGTCTAAAATGAGTTTTGGATTGTGGACCACAGTGGGCAGGGGTATGGAAAGTAGATTTCTGTTTGGGAAACCTCTGTTAGAGAACTCTTACTGCTCTTTTAGATTACAGTGCCTTCCTGGGGGCAATACTCTTAAGAATCTGTAAAATAAGATGTTGCTCACAGTAGACTGTGTAGAATAGTTTTTTTCTGGGAGGGGCTTGATACCAGTGAAATACTTAACTTAGGTGCCTAGTGAAGAAAATACATTGACAGTACGAGCACTTAAAGGAGAAACAGGTCAATTCATAGTTCTTAAAAGTTGTTGTTTATAGACTCCCTTCAGATGAAGAATTCACTTGGGCAGTTCTTGACTTAAATGTGAAAGCCTCCTGTTTCAAAGAGGCTTTTGTACCATCCTCTGAATTATAAAAGACTGTCACTTACTGATATCAATGACTGTGTCCCCCTACTTCTCAGACTTGTGATACATTCTTTGATGCTGCTGCCTATGTTGCCGTTCTGAACAAACCTGCAGTGATAAAAGCAAACCATAAATTTAAATGCAGACTTCAAAATTTCTTCACTGGCAAATGTTCATACCCAGTTTTCAGCAGCTCACTTGAAGAGAGACTTGATGATCCATCGCAGAATAGGCATCTGATACTTAATGACTTACTACTGTTGTATATGGATGTTTGCATAAGAAGTTCAGAACTTAGTCTGGGTTTGCCTAGCATGCGGGTTGTTCCAGTGCTTTCTGAGAAGCACAATGGTAAAACAGTTGTGTTGTCAGAGAGCAGAAACAGAGCTTCTAGATAAACCATCACCTTCATTTTTCAAGAGATTGTGTTCTGTGACAGAGCTTTAGATGAAATCAGGTTTGTTTGACAGGGAGCATCAGAAAGACATGATGGCCATGTGGGAGTCATCCCTGAAGGTTATTGTTTGTGCCATTGCTCATTTTTGATGTTTTCCTAGTTCTCTGTTACCTTGCAAATGCCTTTGGTCAGCTTCATTTAATCAAAAAGTTCCTTGGAAGGTTAGGCAGGACAAAACACTACTGATATTACCACTTCTGTCAGACTCTTAGCTGTGGTATGTAGACCTCTTGGATCATCTCTTCGTAGTCTTAACATCACTATGGGCATGAATTCCTATACCTAGCCATTTGTCCTTGTGCCTGTGTGTGGATGTTCTGTGGATAGAACTGATAGACAAAAGTTGCTGGAAAATGTTCACCTGGTTCAAAATGAAAAGGCTTTGCCACATGGGTCTTTCCACTTGGGTTTAGTTCATTTACAAACTGTAGCCCAACTATGCTAAGGTTCAGTACTTCTGAAACAAGGATGTTGCCCAGTTATTTTGATTAAAGCTTATTTTGTCAAATGTAATTGCTGTCATCTGTCTCTTATCCTTTATATACAGTTAACTGTGATTGTTAGATTAGAGTTTCATTCTAGGAGGTTTGGGACGTAGATTCAAAATTTACCTAAGCTCCAGTTTATTTCATTTTCAGGCTTGAGAAAGGTAACAAGTGTGCAAGGAGTTTGAGCCCATCACATTTAAAGTGTTAGAGCAGAGGCTTTTCTGCATTGTCATTCTGCATCTAAAATACTGACTGAAATGAAGATGTGTACTTTTTTGAATAGTCACAGAATGAAGTAGGAAAAAGCTTATGATATTTATTCACTTGTTTTTGTGGGATGTGTTATTCTTAGAAGTATGTATTGTGCTTATCCTAGAGTAGAGAGATGTAAAGATAGCAGTAATATGTTCTGTTTAAGTTTGGCTGAGTAGGTGTAACTTCTCAGCTTGCTTGTTCAGATACCTGTGCATATCTGTTTTTTACAGTGTTGCCTAACTTTCCAAGAACTGTATGCTGAAGCCAGTGTCTTTTAGAAATGTGAAAGGTGAAACATGAATTTGGGATTACAACTGTTACACCATACTGAAGAGTGTATAATCCAAACCACCAAGAGTAAACATCAAACTGATTACTCTCTTCGTATTTGTCTAGACAGGATTCAGTTGAAAAACAGCTTAGCCATGCTGGGTTGACTGGTGTTTACCCTCGGAATAAATAACAAAGAGCTCATTTTCTCTTAGTTATGCGAAGAGGTATAGTAGTGTTGAGACTAGGATATTGGAGTGGAATCTGCCTATCAGCTGCCTAGTGGGGAGCATGCAACAGCTAGGGCAAGCAAGGTAACTTGAACTTAAATGAATGATTTCCAAGGACTGTGCAGGTGGGTGAGTGAATTCCAGTCATCAACAATTAGTTCATCTTGTTCTAGGCTGTACCCTCTTAGATTCTTCATGATTCTGGATCCAGACTTCTGTATTGCCCAGTTTCTCTTTCTATAGTATAACACTATGCATGAGTGCCAGCTACGTGTGCAGGATGCCAAAGATCTTTTTTTGCCTATACCATGTCTGGGTTTAATATTTTGTACAATTGCATAATCTTTCATTCTGTAAAGGAAAAGAGAGACTTAAGCTGTTTAATCTGAAATTCTGCATGAATGTTAGTTATGAAACAGTCTTCTTTGAAGTGGTTATATTCTTTTTCACTACAGCTGAAGTAGCATTTGTGACATGCCCAGAACTGTGGAGCAGCTATGTGGAATTCTTTACGTGTACTTTGGTGTAGCCTCTCTGGTCATAGCTTCAAGGTCAGATAGTCATTTTACTAAGGCTCTTACTCAACTTCATGTATTTCAGAATTCCACATCCTGTGTTTGTGACTGTTTCTTCCTTTGTATGTATGACAATCTAATGTATAATAGAGATTCTGGTGACAATCTCACCAGTACGAGCTGAGAATGAGTGTACCAGCAGTAAGTTACTGCCTTCCAACATCCTCTTTGCTTTGTTTCACCATGGGAAACAGATTGGAATGATGTTTGGGGCTTTTTTTTTTATTTTTCCTTGTTCAACTAATTTGGCACAAGCATTCATCAGGTGTTCGGAGGCATTTGCAGACAAGGATGTGTTTGGAAGTGGATTGCCACTAGAATGAGTTCAGTTAACTTCTGAAGGGCACTTGAGAAAGGGCATAGTGAGGAAAGTTGAATTGCTATGGC
>Ga0181612_138032_pt1 | contig 10305 bp, 9 predicted proteins | sample HoacroProtozoa21_FD_119630 | JGI IMG/M metagenome (GOLD analysis project Ga0181612, IMG submission 119630) | Hoatzin crop microbial communities from Cojedes, Venezuel. Combined Assembly of Gp0051906, Gp0051904, Gp0051908 | reverse complement strand
TGATGCTTTTCAAGCCTTGGTTCCCCTTTAAGGGGGAAAAAACCCCACCCACCCCCACCTCTATTAAAAAAAAAAAAAAAACCCTTCGAGACCTTCTGTTATTCCCCTCTCTGAGAATGAGAACATCAGCTATTCAAGCGTATTGATGAACTCCCCCAAAAAGTTTATTAAGAGAAGCGAAAACAAAAGGACTAAAGGCCGCAGGCAACTGGACAGACAGTTTATAAACTAAGGTCCCATTGTCCCCCCGAGGCAGATGCATGAATACCTCTGAATGGGTCCCTTTGGAGTGACAAGATCAAGCCAGACAACAGCATGTTAAAAGGAAGGAGCGCTGTTTCTCTTTCTCCAACCCAAAGATCTGCTCCCCCTACTCCTCCTGCATTAATGTACATCTGCAGGGGGAGGAATAAATAGCTCCTTAGGATCTGCGGCCTTCGGGGTTTTTATTCTTCCACCCCCAGCACTGGCTCTTTGCACCATATGCTGCAGATCAGCCCTCCTTTCTCCACAGCCTCCAGCCAGGCAGTCGCCTGAAATGATCCCCAGCAATCGCAAACTTTCTTCTCTCTCTCTTTTTCCCCCCTCCTCCTCTTTGCTTCCCCCTGCCGCTGTTAAAAATCACGATTTACGGCCTGCTTGTCTAGGGGATCCCTCGTGGTCAATTAGGTTTGCACAGAGCAATTTAACTAATAGGCTTTGATGGATTTATTTTATTTTATTTTATTCTCCTTTCCCCGGGATATCGGCCTTGTGCTGTCAGGACGCAGTGGCGGGGACAAACACCCCGAGCATCCCACGGAGAGGGGCAGGAGATGGCAAACCTGGCAATGGGTGCCTGGAAAAGTCCCCAAATTAATGCCCAGACTTGCTGGTGCAGGTCCCCTCGCTTTCACCAACCTCTCCCAGCTCCAGACTCACATCGCGGCCAGAGGGGACAGGGCCGAGCGGCATTTGGGTGAAATTGGGTAATACTGAGTGGCTTTGATTTCTCCCATAAAACTGCAAGGAGCTGTACATGCCTGGTCCCCCTCACCTTCACCTCTTTCAGACATTTTCCATCTTCGCTAAGGTTAATTCAGGAAAGTTTTTAAAAGCCTTGGAAGGGGAGAGGGGCTTTAATGTGTGTCTGCAGTTGACGGTGTTTTAGCTTTATGATCTCAGGATATTTTGTTGCCTGGACGGTGGAAAAAATAGGGAAAGAGTTTCTCGTCACTTTGGCTCTCGAAACAACTTCTAGAGGCGCAGACTGCAACTAATAGCCCAGGCAGGGTACAAAACTGAACGCGGCAATTTTCCAGCCCACGCAAATGCCTTGGTCCTCGCCTTTGCATCCCATCCCTGGCTGTTTGCAGGTCCCCTCCGTCCCTGTTGTCACACTGAGGGGATCCCTCTGAGGTGGGAGCATCTCAGCCTGGCTGCTGCTGCAGCTGTGAGGGTGTTTCGGGGGCTGATAACTCGCATGATGGATCGGTCTAGCGGCTCTCTGGTGCTTGCAGAGCCTCTTTGCGGGCTCTTTAACAAGAGACAGCTCTGAGCGCTGGGTTGGGAGGTCAGGCGATGATAATAATAATAAAATTACTCCCTTTCCTCAGCCTCACCTTCCCCTCTGCAGTGGAAGAGTTGCTATTTCATGGCTGGCTAAAGTCAAACTTCCCTCAAGGGGGTTATGCGACTTATGACCCTCCTAACCTGTACTTAGTGGTTTCCAGAATGGAGATGAAGCCACAAGGGCACAACCAAACTATTTTTAAAAACCCAGCCCAAAACAGCAACAGAGAGGAGAAGAAACACTGAGCAAAAGAAAAAAAATGTTACCAAAGCAGAAGTGTTTCCCAGTTAGGGAAGTACCTGCTTAATCAGCTAGGGCAATAGTTTGCAGGGAACTGTACGAACCTACATGTGGTTGTGGTGGCAGTCCTGCCGTTTAACTCTTTGCAAACCCAAGGAGGACTTTAGCATCAAATAAGCAGCCCCATCTTCAGCTGTGCTTTAGTGGTGGTGATGCTTTTCACAAAGGGATGCGTGCGCACAGTGACAGCATCTTATTGCCTCAGAACAACTCCCTCACTCCAGGATAAACCTATGCACGTGCCCAATCACAAGCCCTGTTCGTAAGGACCGTTTTCAGAAAGGCAAGGCAATTTGGTCCCATGGTAGGATTAATTAGGCCTCTGACCTTTCAAGCAAACGGATCCACATTTGATTTTATTAATATGAATAAATGGACCTATTGACAGGCCCAGGTTTTTGCAGGACAGGGGACACATTGCAGCTCCTCAAGTGTGGGAATACTGTTATTGTTTTCCTTTGGGGTTTCTGTTAGGTATATTTGCCCGAAAACATGGCAAATGAGGCCGGGAAGAGGGAAAAAAGAAACAGATGAGGAGCTGATGTGATGAAAGACCAACAGATTTTGGATCGTTCCTGTTCCCATAGTAGCTCCCTGAGGCATTTCAAAGGCAAAAAAGAAATGGGAAAACACAAACATAATCAAACCAAGGAGCCAGTTAACCAGGCCAATACCTGCAATCCCAAAGTCCCATTTAGCTGCTCGCAGGATTATCACTTGTTGCCGATTCAAAACCAGCAGGTGTTGTCAGCTATTTATGATCACTGTTATTTATACAGTGCCACTGGTGTGCCTGGCACTCGGCAGCCACGTACAGATGAGAGCCAACCTCTCCCCTGAGAAGATACCAAACTAAATTAGACTTAACACAGTGGCAGACGTTAATACACAGCATATGGGGATGAGGGGAAAAGAGAGGTTCAAATCCACAAAGATCGTGCAATCTCCAAGCATTAAATCCCGCACCCGTCAGCTTGTTAGTTCCCATTTCATAGGAAAAGAAAAAGAAATAGGTCTGTGTTCATGCGCGGGGAGCCTGAGGCACAGGGTTAGGGACTGAGGCAGGGCATCACGCCTCGCTTTGCGGATGGGATGGATAAATATTATTTGCTTTATGGGCTGGGACTGAGATTTGCAGCTGTTGCGTTGGGCGGTGTATGGATGCACAGCCAGAGCCAGCTTGTGGCATAGAAAAGAGCTGGGGGATAACCAAAGTGAAGCAGCTTGCCCAGGTTCACGTAGTGTATCAGCGGCAAAACCAAAACTGGAAATTTGTGTTAAAATTACCAAGCAAAGCCCTGTCTGCAGTCTTTTTTTCTTCAAAACCTGGTGGTTTTATGCAGGAAAATTCCCATGGTATCTGCAGGAGTCTTACCCAAAGATTGAATATGGACCTGGAGATTTGGCTTTTTCTTTTTTTTTCTTTAGAGGCAAATCAGCTCTCAGAGCAAACAACTAGATGTTACTTGGAAATAAAACACATTTCCAGCTTAGGCCTGCAAAGGCTTACGTTTGTGGGTGACTTTATCCAAATGAGTCATCCCATCCCATGTCTGTGAGAGGATTCCCCATGTAAGCAAAATTGACCAGTATGACATTTATAGGGATTGGGCCAGGCACCGGTAAGAAGCATTCCCTAGCCAAAGGAGGCTGTGTGGGGAAAGAAATCAGCTCTGCAAAACTGGAACAGCCTCCTCCTGTCTTAGGCTTGAAAGACAAGAGTCATGAACTGAGGAACTGGTCGCCACTTAGCTGGTGGTGGTGTAAAATGCAAAGTGACCCCCAGTAGTTGTTTAAAGAAGGCTGGACCCTGCTGTAAAGCTCTGTAAACTGGGCTCCCCCCACCAGCTCCTTCCCCTCATCCCCTCCTCCCCGGCATGTTTTAAATGATTTTGGATTTTAAAGCAGGGCCCGGAGCTCATTCCTTCGTATTCATGGCATCAAAAAAGAGGCTGCTGCCCCCAGCTGGGTTTCTTGAACTTAGAAGCAAAGCTCTACTCAATATTACCTTAATTAATTAACTAAAGAGACAATGGCTTTTGAGGTCTCACCTCTGTTTCCAGGGAGGGGGCCCTTTTGACAGAGCCCTGCCATAAACTAATTCCGAGTTCCAGCCAGGAGTCATAGGGGGAAGAGTTAAGTGACACTATTTACTTGTTTACCAAGACAATTTATGTCATATTTGTTTTTCCCCACCTTCCGTCTGCAGGACTGAAAACTCTGTTGGGGGTGCAGGGGGAAGGAGGAGGAGGAGAGAGTATTATTTGCATTAACCACTGAAATCAAAGCGCATTCCCATCTGAAAAATACCGCTTCATAGCTTTTGGTATTTTTTTTTTTTTTTAATTTTAATTTACAAAAACTTTTTGAAGCTTTCCAGGTTCAATATAACAAATCTGAGCTTTGATGCTTTAAAAGTGTCATAAAGAGCTACAGGCAACATCACAGTTAACCAAAAAATGTATATTTCAAGGCTCCTGTGAGCACTTGTATCTTTTCTGAATGTTGTGGGTGTGGTTTTTTTTTTTCATTTGCAAGCAAGCACTGAATAGATGTTTGCTGGTTTATTCCACTCAGAAACAGGCATTTCATACTTTGTAGCAGCAAGAAAAATATTTTAAAAGGTCACAGTGAAATGTGACCAGCTGGAAAATCAATCTGGGAACACACATGTCATGCACTCGCCAGAGCATCGTTACTGGATTTGGGGTCACCGTACCCGAGAAGAAGGGCAATATGATAATTATTTTTATAGGTAAGGAAATGAAAGCACTGGCTAGATAGGTATGTCACTTCACGTCCCACTGGGAGCTCAGAGTTAAAGAAGGAACCGAACCTGCATGTTGTGGAATTCCCCCCTCCATCACAGCCTCCTCCATCTTCACAAGTCATCTCCGTATTGAGGCTTAGCCCACTCACTGGATCAAATTCTCAAATAATGTCAAATGGCTTCACTTACGGCATTTCATAAATCGAGTAGATCACTGACTGTGGATTTGAGGAGGGGTTTTTTGTATTTGGGGTCTGTGATCCACAAGCTCTGCATGTCCTATTTTTTAATACACTTCTAGACATAGCATTTTGATTATTTGGCAAACCATTCCCTTCTCTGCCCAGTTGTGTTGGTAAGAATTGTCCATGCTGGTACAGCTAAGAAATCTCATGAGGACCAATCTAGAAATATGTTTCTTACACGCAAGGAAAATAGGTAATTCATAGGAGATTCCTCATTTGGATCAGAGAAGGCATCAGTTACTTCCCTCCCATATCTATACATTTTTGGTCTGGGTTTCATTGCTCAGAACTTAGGCTGGTGCATGCAAAATATGTTTGTGTGTATTTATTTCAGAGCTCTGGGGCATATGAAAACATGACCATTCATAACCGCATCTCCCAATCTAAGGCATGCAGTTTTGGAGGCCTAGGCTTAGCCACTGAAAATTTGGTCCTTATTGTCTTATGTCCCAAATCTGCAATTACTTATGTCCATATTTAATTTTATACATGTGAGTAGCCTCACGCTATGCAACACAGACATGGTTAAGAAGATACTTCCACTACCACCTCCTATAAAAGTGAACAGCTGAGAAGGGATTGTTAGTTAGCAGTAAGCATTCCCCAGGGTGCACGATCTCCTTACACACCCGTTGTAGCAGAGTTGTGCTCACACATAAAGTTTACGGGAGAGATTCTGTCATAAACCGACAAATTTGATGGTCCTACTTGAGCTTGCATCAGATAAAGAACTTCATCTGTTAACTCTAGATACTGAATTTTTTATTTTAAATCTGATTTTTATTTCACCACCACCAGGTTAGTTAACCTGCAAACATACAACCTGGCCCTGCTTTGTATGTGCGGCTCTGAAGCATTTTAAAATCTGTCTTTGCCACTGGATTGCTTTGCCTTTGTCCAAGCTGCTTCACCTCTCTGTGGCTCTGTTTCTCTTTCCACCTCTGTCTCATCCGACCAAGAACAGTCTCTTAGTGTGCATTCATTCAGTGCCTAGCGTAAATGGGGAACAACACGACCAAGCTGTCTCATTCTTGCAGTAATAACACATATCACTGCTGCTCTGGTTTAACTAAATGTCTCCTGAAGCTGCAGGATGCCTAAGCAACATCTAAGTGCTACAAGAGCTGCTGTGAATAACTCAGTAGGTGAATGTGAACCAGCTCTGGACCAGCACATCTTCACCATGTCTCAGAAATAGTGAAGGTGTTGTACCTGTCAAGGCTCCAAGTAGAGCGCTCTGAATAATTATCGGTCCCGTAACTCTACTTGGCAGACTTAAGGCTGTTGGCATTTTGGGTATTTAAGAGTCTGCCTCATGGAAAACGCCCTGTTGCGTTTTTTTCAGAGTCCTTTTCTTGCTTCTTGCGCTAGTTATGTGTCAGCCAGGATCTTCAAATGAGCCCTTGCTGCAACCTGCACTGCCTTTGCAGTCACGCAGTGTTGTGCAAGGAACGTGTTGGTATTAATTGTGAAGAGGCATCGTTACCATTTCATGATCAAGATTATAGGTCACTGTGAGAAGTGCCACACTTCTGACTACTTATGACAAACGGTGATATCAAGGGAAAACTGGAGCTGATGGTAATTTGTACAGGGCTTGGCTGGCTTTGATTCCAGCATTCCCTCCAGTTGCCCACATGTTCTTTCCATTCAAGGCTCTGATCTTTGTGGGGGGCTTGGAGGGTTGGGCAGGATTGTCTACTTGAAACGCGTTAGAACAAAAAGTGACATCGGTGGTGCCGGTGTCACTTTGTCCCTCCTCTCTCCGGGAAACATAAGCCTCGATTAGAGTTGTGCGACTTTTCAGTTTCCATTTCCTCACTTCCCAGTCACAAATATGACAACAGGGCAAGCGGCAGCAAATCTTTTCAATAGAGGGAGAAAATGACTCTGGGGCTGTTCGCCAAGCTGGTCTGAATCGATGTTCCCCCAGAAAATGCAGTGGCACTACTTAAGGGGCCGCAGTGAAAACTGATGGGCATTCTCCTGTCCCATTTCTTTGGCACCTTCTCTTTGGTCCTGATTAGGGCTGACCTGCCCACAAAAATAGGGAACTTACAGCTTATTCTCCACATTACCGGGACTACAAAATCATAATTGCTCAGACCTCTGGGTTTGGGACAGAAGTCTGATTTCCTCGGGGCTCACCTGAGACTGACCTACTTGGTGCACGTAGGATTTCAGTCTGGACTCGAGCCAGGGACCCGAGGGAGAGAGCAGCCCACTGCTAGAGAGAGGGTAGAATGGATGTCTTGTTTATCAGTGAAGCCACCTGGCTCCCTTTACCCATGCGGCACTGCTTCTGATGTACCTTTCAGAGGGGCGAGAGGGTGAGGGGACTGGAAACACTTCAGAAATGTAAATGCCGTCCATTTGTTTATAATTTTATACCCCAACATGTAACCTGAACCTGATGGAGTCAATAAAGAATTAAACCTCTGCATGTTTCCTACCTCAAAAATACTGGAGCAAATCCAGGGCTCTTGAAGGCAAATTATTCCAAAGAGCTGAAAGGAGAAGAAAAAAAGAAGCCTGAATTTTTTTTTTTTTTTCTTTTTCCTTTTCCCAAAGTTTTGAAAGAGTGCCCTTACTTGTTCTCCAACATCAATGGGCGACCAGCGCATTTTTGGGAGCATGGCCAGCTAGCTGCGAAGCAAGCCCCACAATTTACAAATAATTACATTTGTTCAGAGGAGTTTTGAGGACAGAAACTAATTCCAAGGGAATGGAATTTCTCAGTCTGAGAAGGAGTCTCAGCGAGGACTTCTCATTTCCCATTCTTTTTTTCAGGGAGAAGAATTTTCTGCTTACAAAAAATAAGATAAACACCTCAGGACGAGCTTACTTTCTTGCAATTATACAGTCTGTGTTATTAAATAAGCTGTGAATATATTTTGCCATTAGCATCCCTGCACAGTGAGGTTTCTTGTTTGTTTTTTTTGTTAAATGTAGGGTATAATAATTTTACATAGAGTAAAACTGACCTAGCTGTAAATCTAGTATCTGGATTTTGCATGCCACAAATTGAAGGGTCACGTGGAGATAGAGGTGTTGATTTGGCCGATGAAATTAAATTAAAAACAGGGAACATGTAGAACAGTGTGATGCTGCTCTGTCCTTCCCTCCTAGCTCAATATTCTCTGCTGTTTGTTTATATCCAACTCAAGCCAGTGACGCGCTGATTATTTTGAGGCCTTGCAAATGTGTGATTTCTCTCTCTTCTCCTGGAGTGCACTGGTTTAGACTGGGAAGAAAATACACTGGCAAAACTGCATGCTCAGATTATAAGATTTTAGGGCAGAGACCATGCCATTGTTAAGGATTTGTACATCTCCTGGTGCACTGGGCAAAGAGCGAGGGCGAGGACAGTATCTTGGGAAATCTATACACATATATTTATTTGAAAGTAACAACTACAGCCTGTGGGACCATAAGCTTGTGGGATATATAAGAAACTGTAAATCTGAGCTACCTCCAAGTGAGATTTTTACATATGGACTATACATAATCAAAGCATATGTAGAATGGAAGTGATGATGGTTAGATAGATAGATCTGGGAGTAGGGAATTAGCAGCTTGATTGCTCATGCCCCACATCATCCACAATGTTACATCAGGGCAAAGCGATCAAAACAGAAGCAGTTGCCAGCAAATGCTCTCAGGGCACGGTAGCAAAGAGGTGGCCTCAGGGAAACTGAATTTAAGTACCTGGACTTGCGGAGAAAAGAGGGGGCTGGCAGGACTCTGGAGAGGTTAGTGCATAAGCTGAGTCAGCTCTGTGGCCACTGGAAATCAAAGGAGCTGCACTGAGATGGGGATGATACGCTGCTTCACCTTACTCCGTCATCTATCCCATGTGTGTCCCCCTTTGGGGCTGCATTATGCTTCCAGTTACAGAGCCTGGGCTCTGAAAACGGTGGGCTGGCTCTGTGTGGCCAAGAGGAAAATGTGTCTGTTGCTCTTTGCAAACAGCCAGATAGCAGGGACTGTCCCCTTCTGCTGCCCCAGTGCCACTGGTCCTCTTGGCTCCTTCCAGTGCCCTATAGCTCTCCTGCTCAGCCAGCTGAAAGGCTGCCAGTTTCCCAGAGGTTTATTCTCTCCCGCCCTACCCTACGGATCTAGAGGTAAGGAGACCGTGAGCCTGCTGCACCCCTTTTTGGGGGCCAGCCTTGCCATTTCCCAGCGCCAGCCGTGACCCCCAAGTAGCATGCTTTAAAAACTGCCTCTCAGAATGGTAAGGGTGTTTGGGTTGGGTTTTTTTTTTTTTGGCTAACTTTATCAGTGCCTGAGCACGCCTTGAAGTGTCAGCTTGACATAATATGTAACAGTAATTAAGAAATAAGCCTCTTGCCCGGTTTCACAGCAATCATTTAGCTAAGTAACTACCATGGTCCAGTGCCTCAAAAATCACCATTAGCCCACGCCACTTATGCCCATAAAATTTCTTGTTTTCTGCTTTTCATCGGACTCACCCTGGAATCTTCATTTTGCTTTATTTATACATTTGCACTCAAACAATGGCAATAAACCCATTCCCAGAGTGTTGCAAATCAGAAATTTGTCCACATTTTTTCCACCACCTTCCTGGGTGAAGCTGCCTTTTGCTTGGGAACGGCGGTGGCTGGAGGCAGCTGGGAGCGGGGGGGGAGCAGGGTGTCGCTTGGAGATTGATCGGTGCTGTTGGAAGTCGCTGGGATGGGGCAGAGAGGGGGAGCCGGAGGAATCTGGCATGAAAAGGCAGTTTGTGGTGACAGGAGTTTCTTTTGAAAGACCTGATTGAATCAGACCTGAGGCGGGAAGAAACGGCTGTTGCCTTCATTGAGTTTTTGCTAACTTTTCCCCCCCTCCTACCATCGAGGTTTTCGGTTTGAGCTTTTTTCCTTTGTTCTGTTTTAATGTGTCCTATACTGTTTAAGCTGGAAGAAATAACCATGAGTTCCTGCCTGGAGAGTGAAAAAAAAAAGACCAAGGACATCTCACTCAGTTCCTAGCAGCCTGTGAGACATATTTTTAACCATTCTAAACCAGCGGACCGCTAATTTCAACAGAGCCTGTGATTTTTAAACTGGCCCACTATTAGGCACAAATTATGATTAAAGCTCTCTACAGAGAACTCAACGGACCAGGTCTGGATGCTGTGACACAAACTGAGTTGTCTTAGTTGGTACAATTTATGGAGAAAGCTGCTTGCCTGGCCTTTTTATCTGCAAACTGCCTTCCCCTGGGGACGGTGCTGAGATCCACGCTTGCAAACACAGTTCATCTTTAGTTAAATAAAAGTCTACGATGCTCTGAACCCCATTTTCCTCAGTATCAGGCTTGCCCCTTTACCACTACACCTCCTGCGGGCCCAGTTCAGGTTGTACAGGGCGGCCGACTTAAGAGAGTAATGACTGCTCATTCAAGCAAGCGCCAGCTGGCATTATGGAGATTTACCC
>Ga0181612_128997_pt1 | contig 10306 bp, 4 predicted proteins | sample HoacroProtozoa21_FD_119630 | JGI IMG/M metagenome (GOLD analysis project Ga0181612, IMG submission 119630) | Hoatzin crop microbial communities from Cojedes, Venezuel. Combined Assembly of Gp0051906, Gp0051904, Gp0051908 | reverse complement strand
TATCAGATAAAAAAAAAAAAAAGCTTTGTCAACAACAGCATAAATTTTGTAAAAACACAATCTACGTGTAAACTCCTTTGCAAATCCAGTCTCTGAATTTCTTCTCAAACGAAAGCTCACATATGAAGAGCAGTGAAAAGTGACATTTTGTCACAGCAAAGTATGTTTTTTCCTTCTATTTTCTATTACCACATCTCAAAATCTGTCCTCCCTGCCCTTCTCCAAAAACGAAGATTCCTCCTCTTTTTCGCAGAGCCTTGGACTTCCCCTTTCATCATAACCCACAAAACTCTCAGACTGAATCATCAATCCAGTCACGGGAAGTTGGATGCACCTCACACTGGAGAGCAGCTGAGATATACAGCGAAATGAGGCACGTTTGCACCAGCTGAGGATGTTGCCTTATCAGCACTCATAGCCCCTGCCAGCTTGAAAATGAAGGACTGAACTTGAATTGGTGATTCATTTCAGTGCAGCTGAGCCACCAGCTCTGCTCCCACGTTACATTAGTATTTTCTCTTTGGCCTCTGTTGACAAAGCTTTGCCTCCCACTCATGAGAATGGGCTGCTGGTGCCCAGCTCAAATGCTTACAGCAGTGTGCAACTCATGGAACAAACGCAGGCAGCTCAGAGCTGCTGAGCAGTCTGTGCTGCCTGACAACGGAGGGGTAGCTTTAGCAATCGACAAGTCAAAGCCTGCAAACCTCTGCTGAGGTACTCGGAGATGAAACACATCAAGCTGAGACTTTTCGGAGCCATGATCCGGTCAAAAAGGGTGCTCTGACCTGCAATCTGCCCTGCTTCAGACCAGGCAGGTGCGGAGCCGTGGCAACGCGTGTGCTGCCAGGGGTGCTGGGCAAAGCCTGCGTGTCACTTCATCAGAAGACACTCATCTTTAATTAAATTCAGTTGCCTACTTCTAGAGCTAAGTAGATAGAAACATAGCCTCCCAGGAATTGCCATTTCTGCTGAAGAACAAGTCAGAAATCACAAGAAAATGCAGTTTGGAGTACTAGGAAACAAGGTAACTGTACAGGCACTACCTTCTTCATTTAAAGAGAAGCTGATACACAAGTTTAAAACAAACATCAAGTTTGTGAAACAAAGTTTGATGGGGTGCAGAGGACCAGCTTAATTGATGCTAAGGATTTCACAACCGCAGAGAGGCATCCCACAGTGCACTGTAAATGAACTCCCACTCAACCATTGTAGAGGAGACAACAAAACACTCCTTCACAACACCGCGTAACACCTGCAGGTAAAACCAGTCTCTGTGAGGACTCTCTGAACCCAGAGTAGATGACTTGCAGAAGCTCTTGCAAAAGAATGAGAGTGTTACTGGTTGAAGCCGCCCAGTGCAGGTGAGGCCTAAGGCAATGGCAATAACATAGGAAAGGGTGGTAATACCAACCAGCCCATGAGAAATAGGTCATTATCGGTGGTTAGTGCCTATTTCAGAGAAAACAGACTGAGGAGAAATTGTTAATTAATATTCTCAAACCAATTATGACAAATCATGACTACACTAATTGCTGCCATCTGAGTAAAGCTATAGATCTACTAATTTGCCACTTAAACAACAACTTCCTTTGTTAGAGCCTGGACTGGATGTGTCCCATCAGGTTTAGTAAAAGACTGCATCACTACCAAATGGGAGATCCATTTTCTTTAGAGTAATCAAAATAAAAAAACAGTTTGTGAGAACTGATTTCTCATGTGTGCAATGGAAACAATAAACTGTTAGCTGCTTCTAGAATCAAGGCTAAAATACAGGCAAGGACACAATCCGTACCTGAAACAAAAGCTCACACAGGGCAAAATCATTAGAGCAAAGGGAAGTATGTTACAATCATCAGCTTTACCCCAAAGACGCTCTTTGTTTTCTCTTTAGACCTATTCCAGATCCTAATGCAGGAATTTCATTGACTTCACTTGGGCCTTGTGTCAATTCTTTTCTTTTACTGCATGACCCAGATTTGAGATATCATGCTCTTAAATCACTCCCAATAAAAGTTAAGCACATGACAAATTATTTCCTCACATGTATTCTGTCCCAAAATCAGCCTCAAGACAGCTTATTGATTTGCACTGTTACTGCGCTTGAAAGTTTTTCACTTCAGATACCTTTTGCTACTAGTAGAATGGTCCCTTCAAAAAATAAAGTTACTTATTTACCCGAGGAGAGAAGATCGCTAACAGAGAAAGAAGTTTTAATCCTATACATATCCACATAACTAAGAAACAGGAAGTAAGAGCTCAAATACATCAATTTTACTTTGAAGGACTTACTAAAACCCATAGACTAAAGAAGCTTATTTTCTTGGAGATGATTTTTTGGTACAGCAATATCTGACATCAATGTAAGGCCAGCAAAGCATCCTTAGTATGCAATGAAGTGCCTAGAGTACTGCACTAATTACACATTTGGCAGGACGTAAACTCTTCTGCATTTGTGAGTAGCCTGTTAGTCAGTGTGCATAATGTAAGGAGCACAGATCAACAAGTAAGTTCAAACATCACACGAAAAGAAAGAAGTAAGGAAGGAAACTATATGACTATAGCATCAACAGCCAAGTCATCTGATCCCTCTGCAGGTGGTAGAATAAAATCTGCAGAAGCCAAATCCCTCCCCTAAACTCTCATCTTTCTTGAAGCCATGAATACTAACCAATGTTAATGTAAATGTTGTCAGGCGCCCAACCATTATTTAAAAAAAGAAACATTACTCTAAGAAGTACCTTCCCCAGGTCTCCCAGCACAGTTTGCACTGTCTGTCTCGTGTTGGATTGCACACTCCTTGGGCCAGGAAGTGTCATTTTCACTGCCTCTCACAGCACTAAGCACATTATCGAAGCTTAGCATCCATAACTATGAAAAGCAAAGCAAAGAAAAATCCCACAAGACAACTTTGATGTGGGCTGCAGATCCCAGTCCTGTTCTGACATCAGGAAACTGGACTCATGAAGGATTTGTGAAAGCTGTTAGCAAAATGGTAAAGATATTTAGGGCTCACCTGCAGAGGGGCAAATGGGAAAGTTAACATGTTTCACTCCAGTTTATTTAACTGCATGAAACCTCTCCATCGACACTTATAGTGCCGGTAATTTGATTAGGGTAGGGTCTCTCTAGAAAAGGAAGTTGGGGTACAAATTTCTGGATCTCTGGCTGCGACACACTCTCTCCCTGTGCCGTGATGGTAGCTGAGTCCACTTACTATATACACACAAATCAGGAACACACAGGGAGTTAGCATGAAGGAGTAAACAGCATGTCATCGATTCACACTCCGCTGAACAGTACTCTGAAGTGTCGGATGACAGTGATACTAGTCAGATCTTCAGGGTATGTGTACCTTGCTCATCAAACTTTAATCCAGGCTTTCTCTGTTGCTTCTGCGCCCTCGGTTACTTCAGATAGCTTTTCCTCTATGTAGCATGGGGAATGTACAGTCTGGCATCAACTTTTTAATCTCTAGTTTCTATGGGGTGACAGCACTGTACCATCGAAGAACAGAATTAAAATGCCATCATGCTGGGTGCATATATAATGCCAGAGTAAGAAAGTCTGTCTCATCTCCTACTGTTGAATATTTATACTGAAGTAGTGACCAGATTCCCCAAAGAAGTTTGAGATTCCATTGGGTTTGTAATTTTGTGCATGTCTGGAACAAGTCAATCACAAGCCTAGAATATTTATCTCATCTGGAGATGACAAAACTCCAGGGCACATCTACTTCACATGATCCAAAACCCACATAATATCACATTTTAGCAAGACTGGCTATTTCTCTTATAAATAGGTTTTAAGAGAAGCTAGGATTTTCATTTCAAATTCATCTCTTCCTAGAATACCTAAATCGCACTCCTTCCTGTCTGTATCCATTTTCAGTGCCCCTGGGAATGTTTTTACTATTGTAAAAGCTAGGACTTAAAAGACAGCAAACCCTCATCTGGAAGATATTGATACCAGTGTTTAACTGGTGATACAGACTCTGGCATCGACCATCGCATCAGGGCTTCATCTTGACCTTCCTGAATCGGACATGAGGAACTAGGTCCACCCAGATCTTGTCAGCATTAATTTAAAACAGCAACCACAAAGCCACACAGTATCAAACGTGCGCTTAGCCACCTCATCCCTTTGGTGAGAGGAAACACAAATGATCTTTTCCTCTAGAGCTACGACCACAGTAGTCTTATTAAAAAAGCAGAGCGACCAAACACTTTTATCACATTATATTACACATTCAACCATTCTATTAGAAGGAGACTGATTGGATGTACTCTGCCAATTCAATCCAATTCTCAAGCAATAGTCTCCTTCCTTGCTATTAAGCATCTCAGCCTGCCAATCTATAATAACTGGAATTGGAATCCTCTGTCTTTTACCACAGCATTTCCCACTGATTTAATCATTCTATTCATATTTCTTGCTGACATGATTTCTCTCCCCTTTCACTTTTAAATCCCCTATTGACTTGAATTAATCTTGCCGAGGGCTTGTACGACTGGGAACTCACTGAGTTTTGAAAGCGAGCTCTGCTAGCTCACGAAAGGACTTCTCACAAATCTGTTTTCAAAAAAAGGTTAAAAGCCTAGTGACAGAGGTAGCCAAGTGTCATTGAAAAAAACCACAGCCCACCACATACACAAGAAGAGAACAAAAGTGATGGTTAAAGCAAATCTGTACCTGAGAAGCTGTTTCAACTCAAGTTAAAACTTATTTTGGGGAAACTGTACAATTTTGCATAGGTAAAGTAATGACAAGAATTGCTACTAAAATAAAGGATGTGACAGTTTCCTGTGTATAATACACAGGTCCTGCAATAAGCTCTTTTACTTCATGCTGTGCCGTAGGTAAATACAAATTATGCACTGCATCCATCCAAATCTGTAACTAGCTACAGTACCCATGCCTTAAATATCAACATGAAGGCATTTAACAGGATTTGATCCTGGGTCCACACTTTTCTCCCTGTCTTAAAACTGAAGAATATTTACACAACAGGTATCTCTACCAACAAGGAGTCTTCAGTATGGTATAGTCTCGTGCTGTGCACCTAGTACAACCTCACAGAATAAAAACGTATTTCACTCACGAGATTGTGAACAGAGGACATTTCAGTCTGCTGCAGCTTCTTGTGAAATACACATTTATTTTCCCAGCTTAATTGTCCCTCCTTAGCTGCACTAAAGTGGAGAGAGAAAGAGGCTGCAATTTCATGACATATACAGAACTTTGGTTATATAACAATCAAGCACATTAGGAATATAAATTAAATAATATTTTGTTATAATCAGATACAAGCTCATGTACAGTAGGAAAGAACCATTTCCCTGCAGTGAAAAGTGTGGAAACAAACATCCACTGGTGCCCAGAAAAATATGAAATAGCTCTTTACTTTGTTTCTCAATATAACAGACATGTTGTGCAGTAAACTACTTATTCCAAGTACAGTGGTTGTACTTACCATCTCTACTACTATTTTATAGACAAGAAAATTCTCTTAAACTGGGATCAGGAAAGAACATGATACTACAGTACTGGACAACATAATGCAGGTGTAATATAAATCCTGCTAATATTTGCATTTCATATAGTTTTATGGTTTCGGGTAGTGGTTCACAAAGTGTGGTCTATGGATCACTGTTAGTTAAGTCATGTCAAGGGATCTATAGAGGTACTGAACATACTTGGTATTCTCAGTAAAGAATTTGATAGAAGTGAATGTATGCTTGAGAAATTGAGAGGTCTAATATTGATCCATAATTACACACTCAACAATCAAACCCTCCTCTGAATTATAGGGGAATATTAACAGAAAGCAACATTCTCCATGTAAAGAACAAGGATTCAGGTTTCAGCTGAAAATAGAAAGATTATAAATGGCCACAAGCTAAACTTTCATCCAGGGGAAGACACTCTTATCCAATTACAAGAAAACTTCTTGTTCCTTCCTGCGATTAAACCATTTTGGCTGCACTACTAGTACCACAGCAGTGTTTTCTACTAAAGAGGCAAAAGCCAGCACATGCAAACAGAGCAGTAATTTGGCAAGGGAAATAGTGCCAGTCTAAAGGCACAGAAGGCACCACCTCACAGCAGAAACGTTAACAAGTTTTTATCCCATGTTTTTTGGCAAATTTTTCTCTCCTTTGTACCATGTTCCTGGGGTTTATTTTAATAAATTGCTGTGAGCTTTGGGAGTTTTTGGCACAAAAAATATTGTGCAACTATTGTGCTAGGACAGAAACAAATGAAAACACATTTTTCCTTAGGCTCCTAGACATACAGGAAAAGGCAAAGAAGAAAATCATTTCCGCTGGAGTGACTACCACATTTAACAAATGTGCATGTAAAAATACTTGTGCAGATAAATTTCAGATTACAATAAAAGGTACAGAATCTTTTTGCCTATTTTGACAATTCTCCTCATTACAATACCAGAGCTGTTGATAGCAGTCTTATGAAAGCAGGTATTACAGAAACTAAGTACATTACATCTCATTTTCTTTCTTTATGCTAGTACCCTGACCTTTGAAAATTATAGATTCTTGGAGTGATTATATAGCTGTCTGTAAGTTTATGCCCAGTATCCACTGAAAATACTTGCAAATTTAAAAGAAATAATTTTCACCTTTAATTGCAGTAGCAAAACTATTATCTTATTACTGTTCTTACTCACCACGAAACTGCAAAGCTTATGTGGGCAAATTATCCTCTCGCTGCAAGATAAAAAACTGAATACGAAGCTGCTGAAATAATCTTACAGTATGGGCATTTAAAAATGAAGTAAAAATGTTATTCACAGGTTCAGAGGAGGAGCAATAATGAACACTTATTGGTTTTAAAGGTATTTGGTGATTTAACTCATGCAATTTCTTTTAGAAAACTATCTCACTGTTGTAAATGGCCTTGAGAGTTCCATGCCATTAGCTACAAATTTGAGAAAATGAACTGCTGTTTTCCATCAACATGTGCATTAAATCCATATCAGATTTTCCTTTGAGAAGTTTATGTCAGTCAATATGGGTTCTGTATATCACCCACTGTTTTCCATACTGTACCAAATGAAAATGAAACATCTTGTAAAGAGAACAAGATCTGTACACATTGCTTTCAGGGACTTGACAAAGAACCATTAGCTGCATATTGCCACTGTGTCTTCACGAATATGGGGTTAAGGGAGTAAGGGGATCAAGAAGCAAAGGACAACAGAAATAAGAAAAGAAAGCAAAATGCACGCTAAAGAAAGACTCAACAAGGCTTAAGAGCTCTCAGACACCAATACTGTAGCTTCCAACTCACTGCCAAACAATCCCTCAGAAGTATACACGGATACTCCTGGAGAAGTCTGGGAGTTTATTCTCTTGATAACTGCTACTGTTGGTCAGGCAGCTTGCTACCCTTCTTACTTGTAGAGAGATGGCCTTCACAAAGATCACAACCTTTCTCTGGAGATCCATTCACAATGTAAATAAGCATTCTCCAGGTCCAAGTGTTTCTCATCTGGAGCTTGAAGGAGTCAAGCCACTTCCATGAGTCTGAGCAAGCCACAGGTCCTCTGAAAACGCTCCCCACCAGGAGGATCTCTGTGTGGCCACCAACTCCTTAAGTTGTACAGCAGTGCAAATACTTCTGATTGTCGAACACGACAGTTCCAGTTTCTGGTACAGCCATATTTGACTCACCTGGCTGCCATGTTATGCCTTGCCCTTGAGACAAACACTAAGGTCTGGACCGTTAGTCACCCCCTTGACCAGAGGAAAAGCCTGGCCGAATGAGCACAGTGTTAGGACCTAGTCCTATGAGAAGAGGGAGCAAGAGTAACTTCTAGTTAAGCAGACTGGCCACATTGCATGCCTACGATTAGTTTCAGTTTAGCCTGATGTAGCCTAAACAGAAGTGACAGCTAGAAAAAGCTGGAGCTGGAAACTGAACCTAAAACTGAGGGGATGAACCACCTTTTGAACAGTGATCTTCCCACTGTATTAAAGTCAGTAACTCATTATTTGCATTGAATTACAGCAATTACTGTTAACTGAAGGGCAGGATTCCCAGTTTCTGAAGATACAAGTTTTGTCCAGATAGAAAGGATATCCTTCATTCTCCCATGCATTCATTACCTGAATTGTCAAGAACTCTTGGATCAATGAAAGAGGTACAACTCCTCCAATTTCTGTTTTTGTTTGAAACATCTAACCTATTTGGTCCATACTCCATGTCACACTCAGTCAAAAGAGATTGAAGAGATTTAGAGGTAATAAACTTTAGCGAAGTCCTCAGATGTCACAATTCTTAATCAGTTTGGCTTGCACGAAAAAGGCCTGTACTAAGCCTGAGACCATGCAGATCTCAGGTCTCTCCGATTTTTAACCACAATCACAACTTAGTGCAGTTACAGACATGACATCGGGAAAAATAGTTTCATCTACTTAAAAGTAGTGCAGAAATACATACTCAAGGACGCAGTTTCAGTATTGCTTTTGACTTAGTACAGCTAAACTATAACTTATTTGCAACTCCAAATCATTAAAAACACTTAGGAGAGGTTTGGTACAACATTCTGCGTTCGTACAAGAGTCCTGATCACTGCAGTGATGATACAAGAAAGGAATACTTGCTGTTGTAATAATCATCTCTGGAGGACATGCCTTTCTAAAATGTACAGATCGCATTACGAGAATTTTGCCGTTTGTGTTTCAAAGTGAAAACTGAGCTACTGGAACACTGAAAAAAAGTCAGAAAAGAACCTTCGCTCTTTTTTCAGTTTTAGATCCCCATAAGCATTCAGATATAATGCACTTTCATATGTTAAATTGGAAAGGAGAAGATCTGAAGTTTCAAAGGCCTATTTATCTTTCTCCCAATCTAGCATGCTTGTTCCCTTTGCAATGAAACTTTTACTGTTATCTCCTCCTATTATCACATCACGCAACTTCTCTCCAGTGTTTCTGACCTTCACCTGCACTTGCTGCTTCTCTCGTTCCAAGCTCCTCCAGGGGATGCCAGCTCTCAACTGAAACATACAGCTATTTTTTTGCAAACCCTTTTTCAAAAATCCACATCTACTGCGACACATGCAAGCTATGAGGTGACTAACTACGGGTCTAACAAAGGGAATCTGGGAAATATTTGATAGTAAAAATAGCAATAGCAAAATTTATTCTTCTTTTCTACTCTTCATTGATTAGTTTCTTAGGGCATGTCTGCACCATACGATACTAGAGGACACAGAGATACCTGAGCTACTGCTGAATGAGCCAGCTCTGTGGGACAGAGCTAATTAGCCCAAGCCCAGTGCCATGCTAGCAGTGTTACACTGCTCCAAAGCAGGAAGTTAGTACGTCTTCACAACACTGCACTCTGCCCCGTCACTGCACCAGCTTGCTCAGTGGTAGCCTGATGATTTCTGGATCCGTCAGACTGTAGAATTTCAATAGTAACTGTGCAAATGCAGCTCCATTAAAGTTAGCAAAACTCCTATGATGACTTATTTGTGGGTAGGTTTTTTCTTAAGGTCTTAAGTGTGTGCAAACACTCTTCCTAGTAAAAAACCATCAGTTTTGAACTTCTGTCCATTAAATACATATACACATACTTCTATAAAAAATAAATGGTTTGTTTGCTTGTGAAGAAAAAATACATTGAATGCTGAAGGAAATCAAGGGGATCAGTCACCCAGAAGTGGGTGGCTTCAGGTGCGTACATAAACTAGCCATTTGGAAGGCATGTAAAACAATTTCTTGACATTTCTTGAAACAATTTCTACAATGCAGAAATTACTCTCTTTTTATGCTCTTTCAACATTACAGAAATTTAAATAACTATAATTTTCTTTTCCATCTACATTAAAAATAGCAAAAAAGCATTCCTATACATTGCAAGATTATACTACCCTGTGAAAATTTTGCTATACACTAATAATGGAAGTCCACATTATGGTTTTGTGCAAATATAAAAGACAGAGCCAAGAAAACTGTTCAAGGAGCACAGGCCTCAGCCAGTCAGTCTCGCTGACAACAACCTATAATTAAAATGATGGTCCTCAAAAAAGCCATGTTAGAAACTAGCAAAATGGAGGAAATATAAACTCATAAGATGCAGGCAGCCATTAAAAGTTTACAAGAGGCAAAAGTATGTGAACTACTCATCTGCTGGAAAAGCAACACGGCAAGCTGTAGGCAATCCAGCAGGTTCCTAGAATGCATTGACGACAACTTCTTAAGCCAGGTAATAAGCACCCCTACCCGAGGGGGATGCGATACTAGACCTGGAAGTCACCAATGCGAGTGAGCTCGTTGGG
>Ga0181612_120381_pt1 | contig 10306 bp, 5 predicted proteins | sample HoacroProtozoa21_FD_119630 | JGI IMG/M metagenome (GOLD analysis project Ga0181612, IMG submission 119630) | Hoatzin crop microbial communities from Cojedes, Venezuel. Combined Assembly of Gp0051906, Gp0051904, Gp0051908 | reverse complement strand
TTACACAGAATCAAAGAATGTTAGGGGTTGGAAGGGACCGCTGTGGTTGGGTCATCTCGTCCAACCGCCCTGACGAAGCAGGGTCACCCAGAGCAGGCTGCACAGGACCACCGCCAGGCGGGTCCTGAATATCTCCAGAGAAGGAGAGAATGCTTTCTAAAAATGAAATTTAGGAGCCACATGTCTTAAAAATTACATGTTGGTGAAGAATTAGCATAATTTCTCAAAGGGCAATCACATCACACAAATCTAATGATATTCATTGAAGGAGTCGATAGGCACACTGGCGAGAGACATCTAGCTGGTATAGTATGCTTTGATTTTCAAAAAACCTTTTGCAAAGTCTTTCACCAAAGCCTCTTAAAGAAATAAAGCTGTCATAGAATAAGAAAGAACATTTTCACATGGATAAAGAAGTCTGTAATTATCATATGGTAAGAGCATACAGTCAGCCTTTAAAGGGCATGGATGTCTCACGTAGTTCTACATTGGCACCTGTATTGTTTCACATAATCACAAATGAATCTGAAAAGGAGACAAAATGAGGGAGGTGGCCAAGCTGTTCATGGTAACAAATGAAATATTATAGGTAAGAAAGATCATGGTCTGCAGAAAAGGAAAAGTTAGCAAAACCGAGTAACTGGGTAATAAAAGGGCAAATAAAATTAAATACGAATAAATGTTAAGTGATGCATACAGAGAAAAAAATCTTCTTACCTTATACAGAAAAGGGATCTAAACTGATTATTACTATTCATGGCTGAGATTTGGATCTATAATAATGAACTCCAGAAATTGTCAAGTTAATTATCAATAGTTATTGAGAAAACAAATAGAAGGCCAGGAACAGCTTCAAAAGGAATAGAAATCAAAAAAGGAAGCCTTGTTATGCCATAGTTAAATACATAGTACATCTGAATCTTGAATACTTGTTCAGTTCTGGTCTTTCTATTTCAGAAAGAATATGATAAAATGGAAAAAATGCAGAGAAGGCTGGAAGTTATGTTCACAGATATGATACGGCTTTTTTACGATGAAAAAATAGGTAATTTAATAGTTTTCAACCCGGAGAAGAGAACGATGAGCATGGAATATGATGAAGGTCTGTAAAATTGGAAGCGGCATGGAAAAAGCAAATAGAGGTGTCCTCCAAAAGAAAAAGTAGAAAGCATCAAATAAAATTAACATAAGGTTCAAATTGAGTTAATGAAAATACTCCTTGATACAGTAATTATTTGATCTGTGAAATAGTTTACAAGTGAATGTTTTGAGTGCTGAAACCCTTCATGACGGGAAGAAAAAAATATCCATCAAGAATTGCTTAATGCAAAACATTATTAAATTCAGGAAGTCTCTGAACCTCAAATTTTTGAGGAACTGGTGAGTACTGCAGGGAAGTAGATTGTAACATCCACTCCTCTAATGCTTACAGGCTGTCCCTAGGCACCCATGAACAGTCACAGCTGAAGACAGAGTGGTTACCTCTACATGAGGCAAAGGAAGGAATGTTTAACTTCTTGCCAGAGAAAGTGTGCAAGCATGAATTTATTCTTTGATGCTTAGTATGGTGCAGCCTGAGATGCTTGTGGGAGCATTCAGAAACAGATTTTTAGGTGCTCATGGAATTTTGCTAATAGGAAAATGAGATGCTGTTGGATTATAAGCACCTCCCAGGGCCACATAGTAGGTAAACTGAGAAACGATCACTATCTCAGGTTTAGATACCTAAATATTTCTGTGGGCTTAGCTCAGAATATTGAGTTCATAGATTATTTTAAGACATTAGATACCTTTACAATGGAAGATATCCATAGCAAAGCAAATATTTTAATCCACTTACATTCATTCCATTTAAGCTCTACCACAGTAGAATGCATGCGTCCCCCACCCCACGCCCCCCAATCAGCTCATGTAAGAATTCCCAAAGCAAAGCAAAGATTAGGGAAAAAAGTATTTTATTTTAAGTTGCTGAAATCCTTACGAAGTTTATGCATTCCTTTTTGGTAAATATGTAGTAAAATATGTAGTAGCACAGCCATGAACAGCTTCATTGCCTCCTAATCCTTTAATAAATGTCCATTATAAATCTTAGCAGCAGATTATACACATGTCAAATCCTTTTATATAGTGGCTGAGTAGATTTAAAGTCCAAAGATATTACTTTGATAGCATCGCTTTGCTGGTTGTAAACAAAGATAAAGAAATGTGAAATTCATTATGAGCCATTTCTTATTTTCCAGGTCTCACAGAAAAAACGTTCTGGTTAGATTGTACTGTAAGCAACATGTTATTAGAAGTTGTCTTTCCATTTTTTAGGTAAACAATTCATGGTCAATTTGATCTGCCAGTGTACACACTCCCCCCTCCCCCCCCCCATTTCTGATATTCTTCATTGTGATTTTAACATCAAAAAGTAGAGGAAGACACAGCAATTTTCAATTGCAGAGCTTTTTAGCTCGCAACACGAATATATCAACTTCCAAAAAAATTTTTCACTGTTGTAGCTCTCTCAGCACACTTCAGACCCTAAGGATTCACCCTTTTTGCTGCTTTGTTATTTAGATAATTACTACAAGCACTGTTAGAAGCAGATTAAGACCTTAGAATTTAGAGGTTTCAGAGGCTTTTCCTCGTCACAGTTCTATGTTAAAGTTTGTATTGATTTTAATGTGAGATGATTTACCTTAGACCTTCAAAGAAAAATTGTATTGTTGTTCAGTTTTACTAGGAATAACTCTGAGAAAGAAACCATGTCGTATGGCAGAACCCGAACTTGGCTTTCAGTCTTTAGGTTTAGAGGCAGTTTGTACATAAAATGGAGTTATGGGGGAACTGGACTTCTGTGTACATGGTCTGAAACTCCTCGAAAGGTGTATTTTTTGAGCGCTGCTTTTAAGATCATTTGTTCCAGGACTTGTTTATGCATGTAAATAAAAAAAAAAAATCATATTGAGGGCTCATATGAGTAAATTTACTACCATAATTAGACTGGTATCATTACAATAATATAATTCTCTGTGTAGATTTATTTTTAAACTTCATTCATTTGTATTTCTAACTACAGTAATACTACATTAGTTATATAGGTTAAAGTTTAGAGTAATAAATATCCCATGCATGTGGACCCTTAAACCATAGCCAGAATCTGTATTTGATTGCTTTTGAACGAGGAAGTTGATATTCAGCTTCTGAGATTCTATCAAGAGAAATGACAGACAAATGTGACAAATGCAGTATTTACATTACAGTAGAAGGGTGGTCTTCAAAGAACAGATAGCTATGTATTTCTATATGTTTCTATGTATTATTTCTGTGTAGTTATACACCATCTAAAAAGAGATCTTGTTGATGTGCATAATTTGGGTCTGACACTTCCACTTTCATCCTGTAGTTCTAGTCTGACTTTGCTGAGATTAGGACACAAATTGTATCTTGGGGAGATTAAGGGCATTATACTAGCCTCTCACCCAGAAGCCTTGTCCTCCTTTCTGTTCCAGTATAATCTGCCAGATCAATGTAAATCACAGATGGTTTAGTTTAAAATTTCTGAGGCCAAAGGGAAACGGAGGAAAATAAGTGGTCATACAGATGGCTTTGGAATCATGATCTGCCAGCCAGGGCAATGCATTTGTATGTGAACACTTTCCCACTACTCCTTACCCATAGTTTAACCTGATCGATTTGACTTTGTTTTGGAGCAGAACAGAAAAGAAGAGCAAATGTCTGTTAACAGTCTTAGCAGGGATGCGTCAACACAGTACCACTTCACTCCTGCAAAGACCAGAACTATTCCTCCTGCATCCGTGTCCCAGGTTTTCACTGACCTAAGCACTACAGAGGTAAGAAGTGCAATTGGACAGGATTAGTGCATTGGCTGTGCAAACCAGTGGTAAATTCAGGCACAAACCCAGTCTCAACCCTGGTCTGAAGAAGCACACTAGATTTATACAGACATCTGTACCAAATCACTCATCTTGCCCTGAGCTTTGGACAGCCTAAAGGGATTTATCAGTCAGAATAAAAACTACACAATTTTCTGTATAGTTTGCAGCACAGCAGTTTCAGATGAATTCTGCTTTGAGATCTTGTTTTGATTCAGACCTGAAATTCACATTGACAGTATAAGTAAGGAACTAACAGAGACAGAAAGCAAAAAACTACTTCCTGTGCTGCCTAATGGGAAAGATACTTAAGATTCTCTTGGTGGCCATGTGAAACACTACCTCGGGAAAATGGAAGCTCCATCCATATCCGTATGTCTCTTTTGGCACTAATGTCATCAGATCTCAATGTTCTTTTATATCTTCACAGATACATCATATTATCAGTTTTAGTTGAACAAATACTGCATCACAGCTCAGCAATTTGGTCCTCCAGAGCACTGATAAAAAAACCTTTGGGGCATTGGTGCCAAAGGATGACGTTTTTGTTGGTTGTTCTCTGCTAGCTTCAGCAGTGTGCCTGCTGTCCCTCTATTCCACGTCTACCCTGTGTTTCCTTCCTTTATTCTGCTTTTCCCACTCCCCTGCCCTAGAAGTCATAAAGCTCTATCCAGCGATGTTTTCTCTGCTAATGCCCCCTGTTGCCTAAGTCCTAGTACTTTCAGGAATCCCATTTTAAGAAAAATAGGCACAAAATTCATAGCAAAGCATAAGGAATTTCCACGACTTCTGAAATAGCATTATATTGCAATTATATTTCTGAATATGGTGATGTTTTGATGCAATGTAACAGTTTGGCAGTTCTGCTTTCCCATGGGTCTGGCTGGAGGAAAAACGTTGCTACAAAAATACACATTCAAGAGTAACGATTTACTCATCAGTTTATTCATTTAAAAGAGCAAACAATTATAGAACTGTTTGCATGTCAGAGACACTGAAAGCTCTAATCAAATCAAGTCTTTGATTTTTAAAAATGGCATTAATCATCTCAAAATGTATCTGCAGGTAGGGAAAATGAAATAGCATGCTTTTTTTTTTCAGATTGTGGTGAATTGTTTTCAGTGATAATACACAAAATTTAACAGTACAAGTGGCAGCCTGTCACCTGATGGAACATGAGTGGAAGACAGTGAAACCATTTCCAGTGACTTTGAAAGTGGCTGCTTTTTTGGCAGCAAAATCAACTTTACAAATTCACAGTCATCTTACCCCCAACTATTCACTCCTATCCCAGTAGCACTTTATTGCCCTTTCAGCTGTTTCAACGCAACAGTTTGCAGAGCCTTAGTATAAACCAGATGATTGAAATCGTGACCAGAATTAAATAAACAAACACAATTTTGGAGGACTTTTTTTAAACCTGGATCATCTTGTAAATCTGCTTTACGACACAATCCCACACACAGTTATGCTGAGACAACCATATAGGCTGCAAATCATACTGGAGGATGTGAAATAATCAACCAGGCATAAGCACTTTGGTTCCCAAAGCACTTTCTTAAAACAAGCAATTAAATTCCATGTGAATTAAGACTCGTAGAAAATACGTTGGCCTCCCACTGGCAGGTCTATCAATGAAACTCTAGAGTCCTAAATTCCACTTTTCTACTTAACTCAATATTATGTCTGAAAAGAAATGCTGCAAAACTTTTGCTAAAGGGCTTTGCATCAGTATGGACAACAGAGCTCTCCTTTCTACCCTGAGGATCTAGAGCTGAATTTAGGTACAGCTTGCAGTGAAACTCTCTGTACTAAATAAAGTTTGCAATAAATCCTTGTCACAGTATTTTCCCTTCCAAGGAATCTATATTTATATAAATGTATATTTGTATTTGTTTAAACATGCACCCGAAAGCTCAGCACAAATACTGCTTGTTGTTGCATAGTTGATCCCACGTCACCATTACAAGTTCCAAGCTTCAAGTTCAGGAGGAGTTTAAATATGGTTTTACCATTTGATGTTCTGATTTGCATTAGCTACACTCAGCATAAAATCTGCGTTATTGTAGGGATGTTTGGTTCTATTTTTCATAGCGTCTTCCTGCTTTCTGATTTATTTTCACATTGGCCTCATTATAAATAATTTTTAATTTCTCCATTGATTCTAATTAAGCTGCTGCTAGGTCTTACGAGTTTTATTTAATTAAATTAATTAAGGTATTTATTTATATACTAAAAGATAACCAACTCACCAATCTTGCTTTCCCAAACTCCCGCAGCTCTAATAGAAAGAAAATCAAAGGCACCTATTTTAAAATTAAGTGCCTGCAGCACAGTAGCATTGTGATAAAGTATCAGATGCCTGGCTAGACAAATACTTCACAGATATTTTTGAGTTTTTGATGTTTTGTTGCATTCTCTCAGTGTTTAGAGTAAGACTTCTACAATTATGTTGTACTAGGAAAGTCATCTGCTTTAAAAGGAAGGGTCTTAACCATACAAGTGGGAGGAACCTCAGGGTTTATGATACACACATGAGAATTTCTGTTAGATTTACCTAAGCTTCACACAAGAAGAGAAATCACATAGCATACTGAGGGTTGTAGAAATAATTTTACTTTCTGAAGTAATTATATGACTGCAAAGGAGGTGCTTAGGGTACCATGATGTGAAGTCTAATCCCTGATCCAAGGGCTTTGTTCAGTGAAAGATACCCAGTTTTAGCTCTGTATAGTATGTCAGAGTTTGCAGTCATCCATTCTATGACAAAACTGGAGAACTTTTATTTCACAGTGCTCTGCAGTTCTACTTCTCTGCAGTCAGGACTGCTTTAGAGACAAAAAGACACTTCCTAAATATGCCTTTCTTGGTTACAGACATCCTACAGTTGGATCTGCATTAATCATTTGCATCAACACAGCACAGTTATTAAGTGTTTGCCATACAAACAAGATTTAATTTCTTCAGATGGATGCTGCAAACCTCTTTACAGCACACTGCTCTTTTCACAGTTGTTGTGCACAGTTTTCAAATATATTTACTTTAGTCTCAGGCTAATGTGAAGCCTTCTTGCTTGTTTGCTTTGCTTTCACCCTTTCTCTCTCCCAATATTGTGAAAGGAAGGTACTGATAGGGAAGACCTTGATGAGTCATGTAAAGCCAGGATTGGTTAAAGAGTATTGAAAGAAATTATTCATCTTTCCCAGTCAATTTATTTATAAGAAATAAGGTTCTTCCCCCCCTTTTTTTTTTTTTTTTTGCTTTCCTCTTTTCTGCTTTCAGTCTCTCAAACAACTAACTTTCTTAACTGATTGAGCAAAAAGAGGTCATTACCTGCACTTACATCTTGTGTAGGAGACACATACTGGGCCATGAACATAGCTGTGCAAACCAACCTGGATTTCCACACAACACCCTTCCCAAAGCCTCTTCTGACCCCCTTCCAACAAAAATACTGCCTGCATCATTATGTTGTTATGCACCAAATCATAGTTAGCTATTCTGGACAACAGCTGAATCTTAAATACAGTCAGTCAGTCTGTAATGCTGAACTCTACCTAGTAACATATAGTGTTAACTCTGACAATGGCACTAACTTTAAGACATTACATTAAAGATATTTCTATGAAAAGGGAAGATAAGGGAGTTACAGTAAAATTTTTGACAACAGGAAGGCTATCTCAAAAATTATACGATATAGTATTTTCTGATTCATGTACCATAGTATTTGTAACAGCTTCAGATATGTGTTTTCCTACAATGGGTACAATCTCATGGAAATCAGTAGGACCATTTTCAGAGTAAGGCAATAAATAAGGATTCTGGAATATTAGCTTGTGCTGCAATTAAAAGCTGAGGTAAAATACTGACAAGCTCACGTATAAACCCAGTGAGAACAATGAGTAGCTGGAATCGTTCACTCAATTCACAGAGTGACTAAACGCTGATCAATTAATTCTTCTTTCTGATCTAGTTCATCTGTACTTGCTTATTTCCATTAAGTATAGTTTTAATCACAAATCATGGTCAAGTTCAGTTGTTCACTGTATATTCAGTCACACCACCCTGAGCAGAGATTTCATGAGATATTAAAAATTAAGTAGGGTTGAACTAGGTCATCGCCTAGGTGGAATGAAACCCCAAATGCTGAAATGGTTATTTAAGAGGCTGAGGATTTTCTTCAGCTACTACATATCTGCTTGGAAAACTGCACTTAATTTCAGTAGAATATTTGGATGTAAATTACTGCTTTTCTTTATTTAAAATGACAGAGCACTATTTAATTTGAGGGAAAAAAGACAAAATTTTACAAAAATCCATGAATTTATATAATCTTTCTCCTGTCATAAAAAATATACACAAAATAATACTTGTTTTAAAAAATCAGTTAAAATAGTTTTCATAATGCCTCCGTGCAACACATACCTCAAGGTTATCCTGTAAGTACCCCATTTGGCTGAGATCTAAAACTGAGTGTATGTATTTATTTCTTTTAATAGACCATATTTTTCTATGGTTTTCATAAGAGAGCAAGTGATTTTTTTGAAGACAATATCAGCAACCAGAATCATAAGATGGAAAAAACCTCTAAGATCATGAAGTTCAGCCTTCAACCCAGCACAACCTTACCTGCTAAACCATACCCCGAAGCGCCACATCTACACATTTTTTGAACACCTCCAGGGGTGATGACTCCACCACTTCCCTGGGCAGCCTATTCCAATGTCTGACCACTCCTTCAGTAATGAAACTTTTCCTAACATCCAATCTTAACCTTTCCTGATGCAACTTGAGGACATAATGGATGCATGCATGATTTTCTCCTGAGATAGTTGCTATAGAGTCATTTGAAGAGTCTGTTTCCTACTTCTCTTCTATGCAGAGCAGTAAAACTTTAGCCCACAGGTAACTGCTTTCAAGCGTAGGATTAATATTGTGTTATATATACTTGACAATATATCTGCAGTGATGAATAAAACAAGACCAGGCACAATTTTCTGGCCCCAAGTCCAAGGGGCATAGACTCTATCTGTGCTTGACAGAAGATGACCCTGCATCTACAGTGGCTTGAAGTTATAGTTAGTCCTAGTTTACTCTTCTAGTCTAGTAGATGTAGCAACATAAGGACTGTTGCTCTTCAATAGAAAGTTTTTAATAGCATGAACCTAAGGGTAAGCGCTGCTTGCCACTAGTTGAGGTCTGAAAGCTTGTATTATTAGGTGGAGAAAATTTTCCAATAACATTGAATGAAAATGAAAGCAAATTCATAACAAAATGAGCAAAACCTGTGGTAGTCCTTTTTGTATTGCCTGTTCAGAATGCTTTGTCTTCTCGGCCATACAAAGGTTTTGCCTTGAAAAGGACTATTTCACAGATGGCAAAGCTTAACAGGGAAGACACTAGTAAATAGTGAGGAAAATAGCTTGCTAGTACTTTGCCCTAGCCTTGATTAATTTTTATCCCTCTCTCTCTATATATATACACATACATCTCCTGTTAGGCTACATAAGTACACATCTAGAAAATTGTTTGAAATTAACTATTTCCCATAAAGACCTTTTAAAATAAGACTATTCTGAAGAATATTAAGAATCTGCACAAAATGTCACATGGCTTCTCTAAAGAGCTGCATTCAAACTACCAAATGTTTTTAAGAAAATATTTTTCATCTAGTTGTACATTTGGACTTATGGATACAAATTTTTTTCCCTCAAATGTCTCCTCAATACAAATATAAACAAATATAATTTACTATCTTTACCAAATCATTTTTGCACAAATAAGTGCTCGGGTTAATAAGAGTTGCTGGATTGCAATATTTCTAAAACAAATAAATGCACTTGCAAGTAGATCATAGTGCATTTTTTTAACCTAAAGTGAAGGCAGATCTCAAACAATTAAAATATTTTATAGAAATTAGCCAAAAGTATACTTATGATCTTAAGTGTGCTGTTTCAAGAACATAAATGATATTGGAGCTTGTTTTCTGGATTTGTAAATGCAATGGCTGTGATCCCAATCTGGTTATAACCTGAAGGTGAGATTCTTTGTTGTGTAGTGCAGGGTTGCAGAGCTGTACTACTCAAAGATATTTCAAGGCTATCTTAGCTGGCAACAGGGAATCAATAGATGTCACAGGATCACAACAGTGGGGTGTGATGGCATCTCCTTCAAGATGGCATTACAGAGAGTTGTCAGATAAAAGAAGATACAAACAGGAAGACTCTGCATACTGATGATCCTTAAGTTCTTTGGAGCTATAAAAACTTACATTGTACTGTGCAAAATTGTATGCATCCTGGGAATTGAGGCTAGACAGAACCCGTAAAGCTTCAGGATGAGACAACTGGAAGAAGCTTTAAGCCCAGCAGTGCACTTTTTCATGTCAAAGAATGTTTTTGCTCCAGCTGGGGGTCTGAACCTCT
>Ga0181612_172592_pt1 | contig 10307 bp, 21 predicted proteins | sample HoacroProtozoa21_FD_119630 | JGI IMG/M metagenome (GOLD analysis project Ga0181612, IMG submission 119630) | Hoatzin crop microbial communities from Cojedes, Venezuel. Combined Assembly of Gp0051906, Gp0051904, Gp0051908 | reverse complement strand
GCATGGGGCTCTGAGCAACCCGATCTATTTGAAGATGTCCCTGCTTACTGCAGGGGGGTTGGACTGAATGACCTTTAAAGGTCTGTTCCAGCCCAAACTATTCCATGATTCTATAATCCCACTCCCTCCACCACTTTGTGGTGTGTGTGCCTGATCCCCACCAGTCCAACTGTATTGTCCTACATGGGGTTTGACCTGCAGCATAGAGCGGAGGTGGGACCCATTCTGAAGTCACCACCCCTCTCCTGTGCAAGGCTGTGGGAGCTGGGGCAGAGGCCAGAGCTGAGCGTTAAGAGCACATCTGTGACGGAACAGCTAACACCAAGCCAAGCAGCCAGCTCAGAGCTGCTTCACAGGGCATGTATGAACTCGGGAACCTGTGACTTAGCAATTAGCAACACAAGCAGACAGTATGGAGGGGCTGTCACCAGCATCCCCCAGCCAGCCAGAAGCCCTGTCCTCATAGCTTGGTGGTAACAGGTTACCACCTTGGGATGTGCGCCTGGCTCCCACAGCCTCCCCAGCTCTGCACACAGGACCCCTGAGGCATGATGGGCTGCCTAATTCCAAGCATCACAGCTGTGGCTGGATTGGGCTGTTTTAATTTCGGGTTTGCTGGGAGAGAGGCTCAGGTGGCATCACTTATTCCTCTAACGAGGCTTTTCCAGCAGCAGCAGGAAAAGCAAGAACTCCAGCCTACATTAGTATAAAACCTGCAGATTTGACATAAAAAGCAGCACAGAACATGTTAAAAACCTCAGATTTGGTGAAGGCAGGGAGAACGTGAGCTGACCAGACAGCGCTGCAGTGCTGGTGAAGGGGGGCCTTTCCATTTCCCTCAAACACAGGCCTCTCCGGGGGTGATGGCCCAAGAGGAACCGTGCAGACAGACACTTCTAACATAAGCGGGCTCCAAAGCTCAGCCCTTCCTTGCCAGCCTTTCTTTGCTCCACAGGCTGCACACAGGTACAGGTCAGCTTAGCACGTGTACCTCCTGTGGAGCTCCTTGGGAGAGCCGTTCACCCACCAAGTGGCCAGGGGAGGAGAGATGGCCACACAGGCTGCCTGCAAACTAGCCTAATGCCCATCTTTAAAAGCCGCACGAAACAACCCTCCCGCGGTGTCTGCAACCCAGGGAGAAGAGCTGCAAGAGCTACTGCATGGAGCAGCCATCTGTGGGCAGGAAGTCGTACACATACATGGCCACCGACTTGGACAGGTAGGTCATGGTGCCGAACCGACCGCTCGGTGCGCTGTCGTACAGCAGGCTGCAGATGCCCGTCGTGGGATCCTTCTCCAGCATGTGGTCATCAGCACCCAGGGCCTTCTGGATTTTGGATAGGGAAGGAGAAAGTCAGCATTAGGAATGAGGGCAGGCCTCTCATCAGCTTACACCCCAAGCATCCTCTATGGCAGTCAGTGTGACACTTCAGGTGAGCAGCAGGAGGAGGACACTACATCTTTGCTGTGCCCCACAAACACAATGGGGACAACAGGCAGGACCCTCCAGGTGGGTGAACACTGCGTATCTGTGGGGAACACAGCCAGAAACCCTGGGTGCAGGCCGTGGCCCCTGCGTGAGGCCTGGCCCCTACCTGCTCCTCATAGAAGAGGTCGTTGGCCATGTGCAGTATCTTTTCCACAGCTATGATGCTGCCGATGGTGTGCACCTCCATGTCCACCAGCATGGTGAGCACTAAGATAGCCTCCACCAGCAGCTGCCTGTACTCTGGCTGGGGCACACGGTTGAGGACTGACTCCACATGCACAGCAAACTTTATTTCCCCTGGGGTCATCTGTCAGGAGGGAGAAATAAATGCACCTAGAGCACCATGTCACCAGCATAAGTCCTGAGCTATGCTGGGCACTTGCCCAGGGCAACCCAGCACCTAACACCAACCCACCTGCCCTTTTCCCCCTTCAGATAAAGCTCCTACCTCTCTGGTTGTTGAAGAGGGGAGAACAAAACCCTCCACGGAGAGACCATGGCACTGCAGAACAAGGAGACCATGGTTATGGCCTGGAGAAGCACTGTGCTAAAACATGTAAGTCCAACCCACCAGCTCGTTCCCACTTGAGCATTGGTGTGTGCTGCCCACATACCCCAGCTTCACCTCCTCTCTGCACAGTGTCACTCCTTTCCCACCAGTTTAGCACCAGCCAGAGCCCTCCCACACACAGCACAGAGCTCTGCATCCTGGCTTACCATGCCAAGGAGGAGCTGTGCCTGGAGCTGCTTCAGCTGGGTCTCCAGCCCTGCCCTGCCTGGCTAATGTATAAAGCACCTGAACAGACCCAGCTCCCCTCTGCAAGGGTCAGCACAGTACAAGGTAAGTCCTGTGTGCCTACAAGGCACCTCCAGGTCTCCCCCAGCTTTCCAGGGCCAGCTGCAGGCCTTGTGCATGAAGCACGTATCTACACAACACTGGGCATCAGCCCTGGGTGCCTAAGTTCCCCAGGCAAGGCTGGTGCCTAGGACCACGGGCTCATATGCATGTAGAGGAGCCAGACGGATGTCCAGCTCACCTTCTGCAAGACCTTCCAGACCTTCTGGTAGAAGCCCACAGGGACACGGTTGAGGGCCCCATCCAGTCGCCGTCTCCGCTGCCACTGGCCCTGGCGGCTGTCCTTACTGCCCTGGTCTTCCAGCATGCTTGAAAAGGAGCCCTTGGCCAGCAGCTCTGAGTGCCCAGCGGACTGGGCAGACAAAACAAGGACCACAGAGACCACTGAAAAGTTAAATACCCCACAAGAATGCAGCCTGCTGCTGCCCAAGAGCTTGTGCTCGCCCAGCTTGGTTCCCAGAGCAGAGCTGTGACCCCCTGTCCCCAGAGAAGCCCACCCTGCAGCACCCCCTGAAGCACAGCTCCTTTCTGCAGCCACAAACAGGACAGACCCCATGCTTGCAGCCAACAAACGCAGGTTACCAGAGAGGACTTCAGGTCAGCATCCCCGGACTGCAAACTGAGGGGCTGAAGGAGAGAGGGAGAGACAAAAATCAGACTGTGTTGCAGCAGGGCAGCCATCATGGCAAGCAGAGCAGCAGCAGCATGGACCAAGCTCAGGTCATGGGGCAGTTATCCCAGGGACTGCGGTTAGCTGGAGATTGAGAGGTAGTTTCAACAGGTGAGCTGCAGAAAGTCTCACAGTGGCATCAGAGAGGAAGGACTGCACCAGGGGGGCACGGAGCAGCTGCAGGGCCCCAACATGCCAGTGCTGCTGCAGCAGCAGTCTCGTGCCAGCCAGCACACAGAAGCAGGGCTGCTGTTGCTCTGTTGGCTGCTGGCATGGACAGGTATTTAGCCTCAGGCAGACTGAAGGGCCAACAGCAAGGTTACTGCCTGTCGACGACCCTCCTCGCAACATATGTGGTCCCTCTGCAATGCCAGGTTTCACACTGCAGTAGGTCGGCCATAAATCTGCTGCATTAGCCTGGTCCCCACAGGCCCCGTCTGAGAACAGGGCTCCTCCTAGAGCTCAGGACCCTTCCTAGACACATGCCAGGCACCAGAGGAGGTCCTTGTCATTTGTAGCTGGGCAGGAGCCTCTTCCCCTAGAGAAGAAATAGCTGGGGGGGGCTACAAGCAGGATCCAGTGATCACCAGTGAACTGCCCAGCAGGGCCACTGCTGGTCACGGCAGTGGAATCAGCATGCCATCCTGCTCAGCAAGTTTTTGTGGGTATAATGGATTCCACTCAGCCATAGCAGCTATGGAGCACAGCTCCCAGCTCGTTGTAATGCCAATACACACATGGCTTAGAAAAGCCTTCCTCCCTGCCAGTCCAAACATGGCAGGTCCCACTCAAAGGGGAGTCCTCCGAAGGCTGTGGGGCAGTGCCAGCCCTGGGCCCCCACATCACGTTAAGCCATGCTGGCCCCCTTCCACAGAAGCCAGCCTCCTTCCCCCATCCTGAACAGCGCAACCCTGAGCCTGTTGAGAGGGAAGCCAGCTCATTGCTGCAGCAGCTCACTCAGCAAGTTTGTTTAAGAAAGCTCATTAACTCATGCACGCTCAAAAGCTGCCCTGGTGTGTGGCATGAAGGATAAAAGCCAAGGCTGCAGGAGGACCAGGGTGGCTTCACCTTACTCCCAGTCAGAGACTGCCTACGTTTATCCAATTGCTGCAAGAGAAGAAGGAAATGAAGTTTTTGCTGCTGGAAGAGGCCCACCAGGACACCAGCCATGCCTGGGACACCACATAGTCCTCCCCACCCCTGCACCTTCTCAAGCACCCCAGTGCTCCCTCCCATACTCCGCTGCCAGAGCAACACCCACCCCCACCAACAGATTTACCCCAATTCTCCTCCCAGGGCAGGACTGGAGCCAAAAGGAGCTCCTGGAAGCAGCTGTAAGCTCCATGAAACCCAGGAGTAAGGTCCCTCCTGCTCTCCCTATCATTCCTGCCTGTCCTGTAGCTGCTTGCCACCCACAAAATCTGGCACCACCTGTCCTCACCTGTTTGATCTCACTTTTCAGCCTGATGATGCCAGCACGCTCAGGCTTGGTGGCCCCCACAGGCCCCACCTCATAGATGGAAATAGCAGTGGTAAGCGACGAGTCGACCGATCGCACTGGAGGGGAAGATAGGTCTAGAGTGGGTACCATGGCTCAGGGCATGGATGTCCCTTGTTGTTGCTCAGGTACTGGTACCTCTGCACACTCTTGCCCTCTATCCCAACCAGCACCAGAGATTCATGAGCACAGCACAGAACTGATTCAGTTCAGACCTGACCGGGCCAAGTGCTGAAATAAGCAAAGCCCCAACAGCCACATGACTTGGGCTCAATCCCTGGAAATCTGCTCAGCACTGCCCTGAAGTGCACAGCTTCTTGCTGGAACATGGCAGTGCAGAAGGCAGCTATGCTGAACATGCAGGAAGACAGGGACATTCCCCACAGGTGGGAACACCTGGAGCTGGCCATGCTCCACACCAGGACCCAGCTTTGCCCAGAGATGCTCTCCAACCCTGCTGAGAGACTCACCGCTCCTTTCCACCCCAAACTCCTTGCCAGAGAGGATGTGGTAGAGGAGGCTCTTCATGTCTGACGGGCTGAGATTCATCAGGTTCTCGGTGGCTTCCCCAGCTGAAGAGAACAGAGTTGGGATGTTGTACCCTGCTTCACAGCCCTCCTGTGACACTTCTACCCTGCACCCCAATGTGTTAGCAGGGGAAGTACTGGTACATGAGCTTATCCTCCAAGGATGTACACTAACTCCAGGTGTCACCTGCAACACCGAACTCTTCCCATTGCCAGCCCAACACATGCCTGAACAGATGCCACAGTGAAATCACTTGCCTGTGCTGCCCGAGAACAGTCCCAGCTGCAGACCCCATGCAGGGTCCTGTCCTGGCACTAAGCTGCCCATTTTTAACAGCACTTCTCCTTCCTAGCTAATAGGGCCCTAAGCACTGCAGCACCCACCCCAGCCAGGGTGCCGTCCCTGCCACACGTACCCGAGCAGCGCAGGGAGTGTGCCAGCTCCGTTGCCATCACCTGGATGATGAGCCCAATGCGGATGCGGAACATCTCAGCGAAGAGTGCAGGTTGTGTGCGCATGTACATGGCCAAGTACACCATGATCTCCTAGAAGGGAAGAGGCAGATCACCCGACTGCTGCTTCCCAGGGCAGACACCCAGCTGTGGGGTGCCCCACCACCCCTGCCCCTCACCTGGGTAAGGATGGACACACTGAGGTTCTTCTCACTGGCTTCATCAATGAGGTGAACAAGCTCCTCGTAAGGGATTGGGCTGGGGAGGGAATGACCAGCAGAGCAGTTGAGACAGCAGAATGAGCCCTGCATCCCTCCTGGCCTGTACAGCCCAGAGAGGAGAGATACAAGCCGGCAACGGCCACCCAGAGTCGCTTCTGCCCACGGACTCCAGAGCAGCAGGCTCACACCCACCCCAGCACGTGCACGGAGGGGCAGGTGCTACACTCACGCAGAGATCGTCTTCTCGCGTGGCTCCGGGGGCAGCCCCACTGTCAAGTGCTTCTGGTGAGACAGGAGGTCAGTGCAGGCCTGGGGACAGAAAAAGTCACCCCAGACATCACCAGCAGCTTAGGGTTTAGGGCCTCAGCACAAAGCAGACGGAGACAGAGCTGATGCAGCCACAGTTTGCCTGCCCACTCTGCTGCCTCATCCCTGATGGACCTCAGTCTGCTAGAGGCCAGCTGCATGGTTGTTACCTCATCCAGAGCTTCCACCTTCTTCTTGAGGATGCCAGAGATGTAGCGGACCAGGGCCCACTGGCGCGTGTCCCCCACTCGCACATATAGTTCAGTGAGGAGCTCCTTGACAGTAGGGCCAGGCTCGCTATCAAGCCCTGTGTGCCACTCAGGCCCCCTGCAGTAAAGGAGATGCCAGGTTCTAGCCACCAATTTGCCCTGCAGCAGATCCCTGGCAGCCCCCAGGCTTTGCAGGCTGGGACACATGCACAGCTGCACTGCATCTCTCTTTGCTCAGTAAGACAGCAGGACTTAGAGCTTGTCATACTTGAGGATGTGGAGCATGTAGAGGATGTCCGCTTGCTCCTGCAGCGTGGGGCAGACGCGCAGCTGGTCCACCAGTGCCTTGCAGTCCACATTGCCATCCTCATCACGGGGCAGGTTCATCTCTGCATAGAGTGCGTGGCTCTGGGGGAAGGGACACCCATGCTCCTGGTTAGCACTGCCAGCACCCTGCACCAAGTGCGGTCTGGTTATGGGGCCAAGGCCGTTCACCCATGGATATTTGCCCTTGCCAAACGCCTAGCCTTCCTCACGCAGCCCTGCAAGGACCTTCCAAACTCCAGCCGAAAGGATGGCACTGCTCGGCCAGTCTGGGAGGGACAGTGCTCACCTTGCCATCCACATCGTGCTGGTGGGGTGAACTCAGCAGCTTGACTGACTGCTGGGATGCCTGGAAGATCTTGCTGGGGACATACATCCCAACATCTAAAAGAAAGCCACGGTTGGTGCAGTGTTGTGCAAGGTTGTGCCCCAAATCACCTCACATCTGACACTTTGCTCCCTCAGCAGCCCCTGCAGGGAAGTCGGCTGTGGAAGCGTCATGGTTCAGCCCCAGCTGGCAAAGAACCACGTGGTTGCTCTCTCACTCCTCCGCCTTGGCGGGATGCGGAGGAGAATCAGAAGGAAAAGGCAAAACTCATGAGTTGGGATACAAACAGGTTAACAGAACAGCAAAGTTATCATTCAGCAGTTTCCATGAAGACTACACAGACACAAGTCAGAGATACTCCATGGCCAGGACTAACACAATGGACAGTATGGGCCTTTGCCGAGGCAACGGCTGGGCTGCTCTGCAGTCCATGGCACGCTGCCCTGGGGCCCCCAGCATCGCACAGCTAGGAAAGCTCCCAAAGTACCTCAGCCTCATCTGCAGGCTTGAGGAAAGGTGCTGAGGGTGCTGGAGTTACTCACTCTGGACATGAAGGTCCTTGGCCTTGGACGCCAGGGACATGAGGTCGCGGGTGGTGTGGACAGCAGCACGGAAGCGGCTCAGCCCTCCCCGCTGGGCGGTGGGAGGGAGGTTCGACTGGGGAACCGTGCGCTGCAGCAGGTGGTCCAAGTACTGAGCAACCTCATCATACGTGTCTGCTGGAAGAGGAGGCAGAAGAGAGGGGGTTCAGCTGCTTTGTGCCAGGGCACCCCCAGACATCAGAGAGCTCCCCAGCTGTCCCTCTATGAGGGCAAAGCTTTGCTGGCTGCACAAAGTGACAACATGGGGCTAGTGCTGGCAGCCAGATGGACAGTGCCAGCAGCCGGGCTCATGAAGTGTGGCAGCCGTGGCACCCCTGATCCTGCACTACTCCACTGCCTGGGACACAGGCTGCCAGCTGGGGCCAAACTGGGGCTCCCTCTGAGTCCCACCTGGACACACCAGCGTGTGTCTGGTCCGAGCCTGCGCAAGGATAGCAGCGTCTGCTCAAACCCCATGATGAAACCCTTGTATTCTGTCCCTCTGGGGAAGAAGGGGAGACACAGCCAGGTGCAGCCTGTCCAAGCAGAGACCATTTAGGAACACCCCAGCACAGCAAGGGCCTCATCCAGCAGGAGTCCAGCACAGCAGCAAGGCAGGGTGGGTTTTGCAACCATTATTTCTAATTAGGAGTTAGAGCTGAGTCACAGCTCCTGCCTTCTCTTTGCCCAGCTTCCAGCAGCTCTCATTGCTCCCAGTGCCACATTATGAGTGCCAGAGCCACCACTTGCTAACACGGAGGAGGGTGCTCAGAGGCCACTGTCTCTGCTCAGCTGGATGTTAACAGCGCTGTGGAGCAGTGAGGGGGATGCCCCGGGAGGAAGATGCCCTATGCCAACGCAATGCAATACAACACAGCGCTGGTGATGCACTTCCAGCCACAGGACCAAGGCAAAGCCTTGCTGCTTTCTGGCTGGCAGACAAGCTCCGTGGTGTCTTCCCCAGGAGGCGAGCTGCAGACTGCATCCGAGGCTGACAGCACAGCATCCCCTTTCCACACCTGGTGGGCATGCCTCATGCCAGCACCTGAAGACTCAGCTGAAGGAATCCCCCAGACATCAGGCTTGAGAACATCATCCTGCCTGGCTGCAGCATGTGACCACAGGAAAAAACTTAAAATTGAGCATCTTCTAGCTGCTGTAGAGAGGCCAGGCAGGCCCTGTCTCCCATTGCGTTGGGGGAAAGCAGACACCTTGGAGAAGCCAGGGTGCAGCCTGCAAGGAGACTGCTGGTGAAGCAAGAGGAGGGCAAGAGAAAAGTATTCACAGTCACAGCAGGGCAAACATTGGCTACAGGTGCAGCAGAGGCAGAGCAGACTGATGGGAAGGCAGGGAAGATGACCAACACTAGGTCATGAAGGAGGAGGACATAGCCAGGCCTGCTTGCAAGGGAAACAGCAAAACTTGCACCCCACCATGGTTTCAGGACAAGGTGCTGTGACGGGCCAAGGCCCTCTCAGGCACCCTATCCACAGCAGCAAGGCCTCAATTTGGCACCCACTAGAGCAGCTCTGCCCAGGGAGGGTCAAAGGCTTTGGGAAAACACCACTCAGAGATTGCTTGCTTCCCCATCATCTCAGGTACTGTACCATCATTTCGTGCACTGCCACTCGTGCACCAAAGATCCTCAGCCAAATCTCCTGAGCAGAGGCAGGTTGCCGAGTCTTCGTCTCCTCCCCACACAACAGCCTACGAAAAGTCGGAGGGGCTCATTCCAGAGCGTCCCCCATGCTCTCCACGGCCATGTCCACCAGCCTCAGCCCTGTCTGACTGGGAAACCCCTCTGGCAAGGGGGCTACAACAGCTGCATTAATTCACCCAGTCCCACCCCACTGGTGTCACCATGAGTGTCACCCACACAAGGTTAATTGATGGAGGGTCAGATCGGAACAGAAAGAAGGTAAAAACCCAAGTGTATGAAGTGGCAGACACTGGCAGGGAGGTTTGGTGTTATGGGTTTATAGGTGAGTTTGGCATTTTCCATGCCACAGCAGCAACTGGCCTGTTCCCCCTTACCATCCTCTGCTATCTGCAAGCCATGCAGCCACTCCTCGGCGTCTAGCTCCTCAAAGCTGTCAATGCTGAGCTTGTAACTCTTGGCAAAGACCTTACCCTCTGGCCCAGGGTCCATAAAGCTGAGGTGCGTTCGGCATGACGTTGTCAGGAACTCCGACAACTTACCCGTCTGGATCCTGGGCAAGAGGAGGGGAGGTCACACAGAGAGGAAGGGGAAGGCAATACCCTTGGCTTTGCCTCCTGGATCCAGGGCAGGCCCTTTGCAGGGAGACACGTGCTCATCCAGGAGCATACACACACCCCAGTGCCTGCTTTACCTGCCTGCGACTTGTGCAGCCACAGGTGGGCCTGCAAGGGCTCGCCAAAAGCTATCAGAGGGATCCTGCAGCCATGGGTTTAATGGCACGAAGAGATGTGTCCTCCCTTGCATCTCCTCTGTCGGGACTGTAGCCCCAGGGTGCACTTACAGACTAGCACACCCCAGCGTATCCTCCACAGCTTGTTCCCCAATAGCTGATGCTCATGCCCAGCAGGCACCCTCATAACCAGGCTCTCGGAGGCCACCAGCCCTCTCCCCTCCTGCACCCCAGGAAGCTGCACTCACCTTGCACCACCGAAATACCCATCCTGCAGCTTCCGCAGCGTTGCCAGCACTGTGGGGTGCACACTGCTGCCGGTTTCGTCTGTTGGGGACAGAGACAAGCAGTCAGGCTCTCCCACTCAGACAGGCTCCCAGACAGTAACCAGGGCCACGTGGGCATTCAGACAAAGCACCATGGCATCAGCCAGACCCTTGCTTTGAGGTGCACAG
>Ga0181612_155358_pt1 | contig 10307 bp, 11 predicted proteins | sample HoacroProtozoa21_FD_119630 | JGI IMG/M metagenome (GOLD analysis project Ga0181612, IMG submission 119630) | Hoatzin crop microbial communities from Cojedes, Venezuel. Combined Assembly of Gp0051906, Gp0051904, Gp0051908 | reverse complement strand
CCTGCAGCACAGAGCTCCTCAGTTCTCTGAGAGGAATGGGCTTGTGGATGCAGGGTGAGGGTACATTAAAGCAGCAGACCTGGCTGGCAGCGGCTGAGACATGGGGCAATACAGGAATTCATGAAAGCTGTGGTCCTTGAACATCTGTCACCCCAAACTGGGTACAGCCATTTAAAGCGGACGTGTAAAGTGGTACCGAGTGTGAATGGCGAGTGTAAATGCCAACACAAGGTCAAGGCAATGGAAGTCTGTAGTGTAATTATTTTTCAGGTGTATTTAAAGCTGGGCAGCCATTTAATCTGCTGCTCCTCCCTATAAAAAAGGCAGTGATGTGGTTGATGAAGCAGAAGACTGGATAAAAAAAGGTGGCTTCTGATTACAGACTTGAGGTCTGTAGGGATAGTGTAGAAACAGGTTCAGACCTGCTGACCCAACTGCATTGGAGACAACCTCTTTGTCAAGCCCCCACTGTCAGTTTTTCCATTCGTATGTTTTTGTTGCTTCAAACCACTCGTTTTAGCGCTTGCATAAATACTGTTACTGCTATCAAAGACCTTGGGGCTTTTATTCCTGTGTACACTGTTGCTGGTGAATGTCGTCATTTCTTGCATTGTGCAAATGCTACAGTATGTTATGTTCGGATTTTTCAAAGGCAAGGTCAGAATAAGATAATAAAAGGGATATGTTAAGTAACACCATTAAATGAAAGTTAGAGTTGCAGTGAACAGGGGGATGACAGCTGCTGATCGGGGAGATGGAGAGGCAGAGAGATGCCGGGATTTGCATTTGCTTCCTGCCGCAGGACTACTGCCTCCTTGGTTTTTGCAGTGAAGCCCCTTTGATAGGTCGACGTTTCCCCATCTCCTGCTGTGACACTGCGTTATCACCCTATGAAAAAACAAGTGAAGCCGTGATTACTTTTTCAAAACACCCTGTTCTGGTGTCACGGCTTTGATCTGCGTTGACACTGACTCGGGCTCAAAGGTCTGGTGACAGAGACTTTTAACACAGATGACTTCAAAATGCCTGTTACTTGCTTTCCTCTACTTCGAGAACTGCTGGGGTTAACTTGGGGGGACAGAGAGCGTAATATTGGCCCTCGAGGAGGGCTGCGGTAGTCTGAACTCTATGCCAGGGAGAGGGCGCTGGCCTGGTTGCTGTTTGGATGATCATTTCTGAAGTGATACATGTCTTCGCTGATAAGCAAAGAGGATTATATCTTAGAGGGTGAAGCCATTGAACTGGAGGAAGTTATGGTACCTAGGAACTCAAATTGGGCACCTCAGTTAGCTGTTTAGTAATGGAAGGGCTGAATCCTGGCCAAGGAGACGTGGACTGACCCCTTTGACTAGGGCTGTACCATCTCGTTGGATTTGCGAAGGTCTCTTGCTGCAGCTGGCTTGGTGCTGGCACTACGCGAGCAGAGCCCCTCGGGGCTTGGCGGGGTGGTGAAACCTTCTCATTGCACATAGGAACCTACCCCTGGTTGAGTGATGTCCCAGAGTAACCTGTTGCTTGCATTTAAGAGTCTAGGAGCCGCTCTTTGAATGGAATTGAAATGTCTGAGAAGAAACAGCCTGGATCTCCTTCATCTTTGGGGAAGGTGATCGGGGAGGAGAGGACTGGGAGGGAGTATGTCCTGCTCGGAGGAGGCAGAGCACTTAGCACGCCGGACATAATTGTACTGCAGAATGACAGATGCCAATCCAAGAATTAAATCAGTGATGTTGGTGGTGTTTTTATACCCATTTCTCAATGTCTTGAAAACTCAGAGCAGACTCATTGGTGGTGATAGGGAAATATTGCCCATGTAACTGCAGCTCCTTGCGTGTCAGCCTGCTGTTAAGCTCGTTTAGCCAAAGTCGTTTAAGGGCCTTGCTCTCTTTCTTTAAGCACATCTGCTGAATTAAATTCCATGCACTGACAGTGATGCTTTCAAAAGCTCTGAATCAATTCTTCAATCACTCTGCATTCTTAACTGATTAAAAACATGTGTCCCCTAATTAAGCTAATGAGAAATTGTTAATTGGCACAAAGCCCCCCTCAGAGTATGCTTGTTAATGTCACCATCACTTTGACAGGAGAAGGAATATTAATGAAGGGCAGACGGTCTTACCGGTATTCGGGATCGGACTTGTGTGTGCGTGGCGGCAGCCGTCAGTCCCGGGGCTGGCGAGGGCGGCAGGGGCGGGAGGAAGGGATGCCGAGGGGATGGTGGTCTCTGTAGTTCCTCCTTGTCAAAGCACTGCCTCTGATCCGGGTTGTGAAAGGCAGGTAAAGCAGCTAAGGCTTGGGTCCGCGTTGTTCCCGCTTCACTCCTAATTTTAGAAGGAAGAGAAAGGTACAGCCAACGCCTGCCAAGAGCAGGCTGTGCTCTGAGGAGCACCCACTTGGCTTTTCCGAAGCAAAAGGTGAAGTTTATCTTGTTATCACTTGTTAGAGGCACACTTGATGGTTTCTGTGGAGATCAAAGCCCTGTCACGGCAAGGGCTCTGCAGACACCTGGGGACTGGCATTCCCGCAAGGAAGAGCCTGCAGTCAGTGAGCTCGCTGGAAGCTCAGGAGATGCTTTTCTTCATCGATGTTTTCCCTGGAAAGAGTGAGCCTTGTCGCCACAGTTTGGAAACCCTCTACTAAATTAGACGTTTTGACATAAATGAAGCTTTTGAACATGACAAGTTTAAAATATTCAGTAACTCTCTTTTTTTTTCGGAGTCCTGTTAGCAATGTTGTTGTTGTGGGTAGCAGCAAACCTGCTGCGAGGATGCGTGTGGCCTGAGCAGGGCTGTGAAGGGCTGTGGGTGCTCCAAGCAGGCAAAAGCAGAGTCAGAAAGAGCCCCAGCAGCATGGTGCGAGGCAGAGCCCGGCTCTGCTGCCCGGACGGTCAGTAAATCGCTTCGGTTTTAGCGTGGGGTTTGTCGGGATCTCGCTGAGGAGGGAGAGCTGCCACCGTGTGCAGGGCGGTGATGAACTCCCTCTGCGGGAAGATGCTGGCTGTGTTGGGGGTTTGCTTGGGGGTTTTTTGATGTTTTCATGGTAGACTGGTGAGCAGCACGTGTGTTACAGAAGAAAAAAGCACAAGATGGGAGAGGTTTCAGGAATAAACCTGTTGGTGTGAACTGCAAGCTGGGCCAGCCGAGAAACCCAGCCTTGGGGTCAGAGCCTGTTCCTTCTGCTGGGCTCATCCAGGCCAGCCTGGGCAGGATTAGTGCACAGCTGTCTGCGTCTGGCCCGGTACACTGGGTTTTCGGCGGTGCACTACTGCAGGCAAGGTCTGAAGTCCCGTTTTAGAAATGCTCCTTGGATCCCAGAGACACATTCAAGGAATTAATCGCCATGTTTGGATGCAGATCTAGGCTCATCTCTGTGGATGAAGGAATCCCAGTCCTGGCATGGCGCTCGCTGCCATATGCAGCCGCGCCAGTGATATTTTCCTTCATCATTTTTCTTCTCTGTGTGTTCGTTTGAGGTATTCCTGTTCCAAGCTCATGTTCTGTCCAATACACTACCCAGGCTGTAGCAGCAGTAGTTGCCTCTGCTAAATGAATGTTTGCTAATAATGCCTTTCCGTCTGGATGCTCATCGTATCTGCTAAGCGTATTTGTCATTTCTTCCATCCTGTTTCCATTATAACGTAAATAACAGACAGATTGGAACCCACACTGTCCTGCAAATTGGCAGTTGCTATTTTGACCACACTGCCTTTTATTGAGATATAATAAAGTATGCTCTTTTAAGATCCTACCCTGCAATGGGTAAACCCAAACGACATATCACGCGTGTGTCAATGGCAATGAAATTTAAGCACCTGGCATCTTAGTCATGGGTCTGGTCTGTCAAGCTGCAGTGAAGAGAGGAAGAGATGAAACAAAGTGAAAGCATGCTGCTTTTATCAATTTTTGTATCCTGGTACTCCAGGTTGAAGTCTTCCTAAGAAAATCTATCACCTTCATGCCAGATGCAATCACCTGTTTCTTTCCATGGCTGGATGCACAGACTTCAAAAGTCAGAACTTGCTGTACTCTCAGATCTTTTGACGGATGCAAGGCACTATTTTGATTACTTCTGCACAGCTGAGTAGGGCACAAATCCTGAGGTGCTGAGAGTGCTTTGAGTAAACATAGTCTTAGTGCTTGTGAGGTAATCCTATTTTTAGCATTTACTCTTTCTCATTCTGAGTATGTGAAATACTGCAAATAATGTGCTACGGAAAGAACTGCTGTCCGTGGGCTGTTCTGTGCAGCCATTGCCAGGGTCGCGGGAGCGTGTCTGTACCCGGGAGATGCATCGCCCTGGGGGAAAGGCGTAGTTGGGCCGTTAAGGGTTGTTTATTGGAGCTCCATTTCTTCGCTCTTGTGACCACTGCTTGCATCTCACTTGGTTTACAAAGTCTCAGGGTCGGAACTGCAACCTTGCCTCCCAGTTTGTGGTGTTTGTGTGGATGCAGTACAAGGCGAGGTGGGCAGGGTGTTGGGAAGAGCATCACACCTCTTCATTGCAACGAAGCAGAGAGGAAACTGGGCTACGAAACTGTCTCGGGTCTGAGAGCTCTGCTGGATGTTGATCTCTGCAGGGAATGGGAAATAATGTTTCAGATAGTTTTAATACTCTCTAAGCTACAACTCTGAAAGGTACTGATCTGAGAGACCCCATCCTTGTTACACCTGCTGACTACACGCAGCTGGAAATGTATCTCAAACCCTGCACAACTGACAGATTTGTCAGAAAATCTAGTCTGTTCTGCCTAGGCTGATAAGGATGCCACTCTGTGGATCACTCAAGGAGAGGTGTCTCAGACAGAAAAGCTCATACTTCTGCTCACTGAGGTGTTGCTGACACAATTTAGCGTGCGGTACCCAGCTTATTTAGAATTCAGTGCCGACTTCATCCGCATCATGAAGTGAATCCTGTTTTACAATTCCCTTGAACATTCTCTAAATGATGGCATCTGAAAACAAGCAGCACAGTTCGTACCCTGGAGTTGTGCTTCTGAAATTAATTCTTAACAGTATAATCCAGGCTATCAGTCAGACACGTGAACAGAGGGACTGCAGGGACTGGGAACTGGAAATGGATCCTGCTGGTGTGAGGGTGCTGCTGGCTGGAGCTGCGGCCCGGGTGTCTGCAGCTCAGCCCTGACCTACCGCATCTGAACTCCGCAGACTTGGGGACGCAGGGTGGGTGCACACGCATGCACGCACTAGAAAGAAAACGGAAGGGAAGTTTGGCCCTGGAAAAAATCAGGTTGAGTCAGCATTTGAGGGTGTGCACGTGTTTTCACACAGAATATCTGTGTTAAAAAAAAAAAAAAATCAAAGCCTTTCTTGGGAACAAATCAGTTGCAAAGAACCCTAGGTCTATATTAGAATTTCTGGTTTAAAAAAAACCAAACATAAATAATTATGTATTGATTTGGAGCAGGAATTCAAAGTCGGTTCTTCTGTAGCTCAGAGAATGTTTGTTGGGTGGTAGAAACTTTATCTGTGTTTTTATTTATTATTTTATTCTTCCCTCCATGGTGGATTTTGCAACATTTCAGACCGCTCTGATGTGCAACAGGGAAACCAGTGCGTTATTTCCAAATGTTTACAGCACGGGAGAACCCATTCTGGCCAGTTGCTCTCAGGAGAGTTGGGTCATGGATCACCTTGTGGGCACCTGCTCAATCTTAGGTTCTTAGGGGATTTTCTTACCATTTTTTTTATTCTCTTATTGGTGATTTAGACTTCCATGTGGCCAGGGCAGTTTGATTCCAGCTTGTGTGCCTGACTTGCTCTTGCAGTACATGATAATTAGGCATGGACTAGTATCTAATGCTGCCATTTCCTTGGCGTGGGATCTTGGCCTAAAGAGCAGATGCATGCATGCACGTGGAGATCTACGACGTGTCGCATTTGTAAGTCAATTTAGAGCTTCCCATATTTTAATAATTCAAAGGTAACTGGGTTTTCGGTGTGGCACAGTCTCAGTCGCAGGAACACCAGCAGTTGGCCAGTGACTGCTCATCTGTGGCTCAATAAATGAGATAGCGGCCAGTTAACGTCAGGCCTCCGGAACAGGGGTTTACGAGCGCCAGAAGTAGGCATCTCCTCTAATGCATTCTGGATAAATGATTTGCTGAGACTTTCAGCCCTGCTGCTGCAGCTGAGGAGGGATGTGAAAAGCAGGCTTTATGCAGAGATAAAATGAAACACTTTCATGGTAATAGTTTGTTTTAAAATTAGTTTTACATCTCATCTATTATGAAACGTGAAGGTACACTTCCAGCTACCTGTGAGATCCTGGCAGGCAGGCATGAGCAAAAACAAAGACCTGCTTTCCATAATTTTCAATCAGACTGTGCGAGTTTCTTATTTTCTGCTTTCAAGACTGCCAGGACGCCAAATCCCTGACAGAGCCGCCACGGCTGCACGGCACAGCAGCGGAGTGTTCCCCAGAGCTAGACTGGAGCTGTTTGGGGAGACTTTTCCCCCTGCTTACCATGCTGAAATTGTATCAAATATTTGCAGGTGCTGTACTGGTGGGAATCCCAGCCAGGTGAGGAAAATGCCCAATAACTGGGTCTTCGTAGTGAGAGTTGTTCTTGTATAAACAGCACCTGATGGTGATGTTTGGGTGAACGCGGAGACACAGTTGAAACATTAGGAGTTAAGTGAAATTGTACTGCAGTAAGAATGTGAATTTATTTGTGACTGATATATTATTTTGCTCATTTATTTCTTCATGTAATGGACAACTAGAAGGTAGATTGCTCTTTCTTAGGCAGCATAATGGATGGGATGTCCTCTTGATTTTACATCTTTTCTTTCCGAGATGCCTGGTGTCATGGTAGCACCTGCAAGCAGCAAATAACAGATAGCTTTGGAAGCTCTTCCCACGGTGTCTTTGAGGTTCTCTCCATAATTTGTGGCGGAGCACACTACAAATGCCTGTTAAATGACAGTGACTAGTGGTGTACAAAGGTCTGATGTCTGACCAGCAAAGCTGTGCAAAAAGCCCTCGGTGCAGTTCCATTGGCAAGAGCTTTTTCAGCTTGTAGAGGATGGATGCACTGAATGAGCATAAAGCAGAGCTGCTGCAGGATAATTTTTTTTTTGTCTGTAGGGTTGCCTTCTCCTGGCACAGGGAGACTCAACAACTGGCATCCCAGGCAGCTCTCCCTTCGCTTACTGCTTGTGTCTGTGCAGTAGAGTCCTGTAACCTGGTGTGCACGGTCTGGGCCCATGAAGCCGCACTGGCAAAACAACCTGCTGTAAACAGGGGCCAGTGGACCTCCCCGTTGCCCCGCGCCTCTCCAGGAGTCCATCTTGTTGCTGGCTCTGGATCTTTCCTGGATGCTCTCTAGTTCTCTTCGTGTGAGATGCTCCCTCTGACCGGGCAGGGAGGAGCCCGTGGGAGCTGGTCCCCGCGGCGCAGCGTGGCATTGCTCAGCTCACGGCCCCGCGAGCTGGGAAAGAGTTACGGAGTTTCAAAGAGAAAATGGTGGTGTTTACTCTTCTGTGACCAATGGATTACATGCAATTATTCCAAAATTATATCTACATTTTGATCTACTTTCTTTGAAAACAAATGAAACTCGGAAAAAAGAAAGAGGCAACCTGTTTGGTTCTGAGGCAAGAAAAGCATTGCTCGTTAATGCAACGTGTTCCTGATTGCATGTTCGTTCCGATCTGAGGAACTCAGAAAGATTGTGGTGAAAAGTCAGGAGACTTCGAGTCAATTCCTTTAAAATCTTAGCATTTAAAGTATACCTTGATAGATAACAAATTATGTAGTTAGTGATTAGTTTTTATATCACAAAGATAGTTTTGGTACAAGCATGGAAGTACTCTGAGCTGAAAATTTCGGAGGGGAAAAACCTCATTACTCTTTATATCTGGTGCTAGCAATAAGTGCTGTCACGATGGACAACTTAGGGTGCTGGGCCTTCGCTGTTATATCACTGCCCCACACCAGCACAAGGACTGCAGCGAACAATTGGAGTATTACTGAGGTAAATATTTAGGACTGGTGGTGAAAGGGGGGGTGGTGGAAACCACCAGGAGAAGTCAGTAATTGTGTTTCACCTTCTCAGGTCATTCAAAGGAGTACAAAGTGCACAGTACATGGACAGAAAGTGTACCTTGAAGGTCTTACTTTTGGGGTCCCTAGTGTCTTCTCTTCCTTTGGGAATGGCAGCTGTCTCTCCAAGGCAATTTAGAAGAGCATCCTAGCCTTGTATTTGCAGTAGCACACAAGGGACCAATCTGAGAGTCTTTGTCAAGCACTGGAAAAAAGCGGTCGCTGCCCTGAATGATTTGCAAACAGAGAAGCTGGATGAAGCCTGGGGAGGAGCCAGAGGCCCAGGGACTTGCCTGATGGCTCGGGTCTGCAGCAGCAGAGCTGGGAAGGGGACTTGTATCTGCTGTCTCACAGCTGGGACCCTTCCTGGGAGCGGCAGGGCGTGCTGCTCTCAACCATGAACAGAGCTCTCTGGTCTAGCAATCCACAGCAGTGTTGCTGCTGGTTATAATTTTTTTTTCCCAAGAGGATGCAGATTCAAGTCCTTGTACACTACTGTTTTCCGTGTCTTTGATAAGAATTCAGAGTCCTTCATTTGATCTTGCTGTTTTTCTCTGTTGGTTCCTACTCTGGGGCATTATCAGCAAACCCAGCTTATTTTTCCTTGAAGACTCGGTACTTTCATATGATTTGTTTTCAATCCACCTAAACCTTTGTCTGCCAAATAGCATATACCCTTAATCCAAGCACGAGCTGAGCATCCAAACATGGTTTTTATGCAAAGTCTCTCTCTAATGCCAGCCAGCAGGACTGTCCTGAAGGGATGAGCCAGTTTAGTGATCAGCACATGGCTTGGATTCTTGTCTCTGCAGGGATTGCAAACGAGGGGAGTGCGGGCTGATTTTCATGCGAACTATGAATCTTATGTGATTAAGGACCAAAAAAAAAGACATCACTCTGCTTTTGTCCTCCCTTGTCTGTGCAGACAAACTCCAAGCAGCATTTCCTTCACAGTTTCAGAATATTTGAGTACCTCTGTCTGGATCCAAAACACGACAACACTGGAATGCACGGACAGAAGCAGCCCGGTGTTGTTCTACTCCTACCCCAATACTGGAGAACACAAAGCCTTCAGCTACCTTTTGAAAAAACCTCCAGGCTTCTAGAAATACAAGCCAAGGGAGTGTTCTCGGGTTTCAGGCTAGGAAAGATAGTTACGGAAGCTACACTGCTGATCGTTGCTGACTGGTACGAGCACCATCGTCAGCACTGAACAGCAAGGCTTTTGAATCTAATGCAACTTTTGGGATTTTTTTCTGAAATATTCTTTTGTCTTTGTGCTAACCCTTCCTGAGAACTTCAGATTTTTCTTCAGTTGAAAACTTTTTTACCGCTATGCATTTTTTTCTGCAAGTTGTGTGACACCTTCTCTCCAGGCTATTGATGTCTCTGTAGCCAGCTGGAGTGCAGGCGGCCCGCTCGTTGTGACAAATACTGCTTGTCTGAATATCGCTTCCTATCGGGAGTGGCTGAATGTTAAAAAATGGAGTCATCCCCTTTTTTCCCCCCTAGATCTTACCACTATGGTACATGTTGTAGCTGATGAGTGAAATGGGTAGTGGTCTTGATGTAAATGCAGCTGATGCGCATCTAGCAGCAGCCCAATGAACATCACAGGCTGTTCTGGATTCTGAAGCTGTCGTTGCTTGTTCCTGTTGGGGATACAGTTTAACTTGTGAGAGTGTTACATGTAGAAGAAATGAAGGAAGAATTAATCCCTCTAGCATGAAAAACAGTAAATTGGTACATATTTGAAAAGTCTCATGTCTCATTTCTTCAAACTAGTTATTCTAGGTAATGTGGTCAGAGCCTCTTCAGACAAGGATCCCGTAGGTAAACAACCAGTATCTAATATGATGATCAAAGTGCTTTAGTTAATTTGTTTTGCATATTCAATTTGCCAGTAGATACACACTAGAGATTGTCCCCCTCCTGCACTCACGTGGCTCAGGGAAGCAAACGGAGGGTGTATGAACACACGAGTGTCACCGCAGGCACGGGTCCAGAAGAAATAGTGAGGAGGAATTTGAAAGCACAGACGGTGGGTCCTGTAATGGTGACCAAGGTAAATGAAGGAGTCTTACCAATGCTCATGTCGCGTTCTGTCATTCTCTGACTTCAAACTTTCTGTGAACAGTAATGTATCTTTCTTTATTTACATATATATACACACTCATTCTTGAAAATAAAGTATAATTTCTTGGATACTGGAACTATCTATAAAGGTATATGCCTGTCCTGTTTTT
>Ga0181612_142474_pt1 | contig 10307 bp, 4 predicted proteins | sample HoacroProtozoa21_FD_119630 | JGI IMG/M metagenome (GOLD analysis project Ga0181612, IMG submission 119630) | Hoatzin crop microbial communities from Cojedes, Venezuel. Combined Assembly of Gp0051906, Gp0051904, Gp0051908 | reverse complement strand
TGTTGCACAACAACACTACAAAATTTCATGTGGTCTTCTTTTCATGACTTAATCTCTAAAGAATGAGCCACAATTTTCCACAATTTTCTGGAGGCTAGATCCACAGTAAAAACTGCCACAGAACATGATTCCATGCAACAGACGTACTACTGCTAAGTACTGAATCTTGTCTTTTCAGCAGAGCTTGGTAAAAGACTGTAAACAGATACCGATCTCTGAAAATTTATAGATTTGTTTAAGAAACCCCCTTTGTAAACTGCTGAACCTATGATCAGTCACCAGTGCCTTAGCTATTATTTGTATGAGCATTCCATCCTCACTGTTCACAACTGACAGTTTAAACAGTCACTAAGAAAAATTCTTAAAAAGGAATCAACAAAAAACCCATTCATTTTTAAAAAGAAAAAAAGTGTTTCCCATCCATATTCTTTAAAAGCATTCACACTTCTTATTGGCCTACCATATTCATACCAGTCATTTCATGCTCTGAATGAAAGGAAGGACGGTATTTTATCATACATTCTTTTACCACATCGCATTTTTGCCTGCTTCTGTGGGCTGCTCTTCGGGGACTGCTTGCAACTTTTAAAAATTCCTTCCTTGTTTTTGCTATTATGGTGGGAAGAAATTTAAATCTTTCAGACTCCCTCAAACACAAAGAAAGAAATCTACCCCTGTTGTGTAACTAACACAGAAGAATCTTTCAAAACTCCATTAAAACATTTTGCACACTATGTCTAAACTGCATATATTTCAATTTCAATTTATATGGCCTACATTAGCTGATTACCCTAAAACCTCTTGCCTTTGTCTTTACAACAGAAGTCAAATACACATTTAAAAAAGACTTCCTTTCAACTAATCTCTGAAATAATATTTTATACTCTGATTCAGAGAAGAGTCTAAACAAACGTGTACATCCACCCCCGTCTTGAGAATTCAGGAACCACCAAAATGCTCTGCTGAGTCAGTTTTTACTGCTGTTGTGTCCTCAATTGCTATCAAAGAACTGCTTATGTATAGCACCTGTATAAGCTGCTTTTTCACATTCTATAATTTCCAGAAATGCTTTTCATAGTGATGTAAGAGCTATTTGAGTGTCATAGAAGAGCATTCAATCAAGCTTCACAATGTTTAGCATTTTTTTTTCCCAGAGAAAAGTACGTAAAACCACAACCAATATTTCATAAATTATTTCTATTTCATCGTTCAGCCAAAAAATCCACAGTCTACCTTGTATTCATTAACTAAAACATACCCAATTGAAACTGAGGCTTGCAGTCCTGTTGATGAAATACCTGTTCATACATCCTTATATCACTGAGCATATCAAGTTTTCAAATAGAAAGTCCAAGACATTACGCTTCCATCATTCAGGATTTTCCCCACAAATCACCTGTACAATAAATAGTTCTCTGCTACTTTCAGGTCATTTGTTTTGCTGACACAATGATTCTCTGCATGCTGATGAAGTATTTGGTATCTGTTTCTGGTTGATATAACCGTTTATCCTCTGTACATCTTTGAAAAATCTGTACGTATAATCACAATATGGTCATTACCCTCACTTGAAACAAGCTATTCATTCTCTAAGGATTATTACTAATTGCAGAAGAAATTTGCTACCTTGTCAGAAATTATGTTTACAATTCCTAAGACTGCTGTGGGGGAAGCATGATAGTGGACTGCTGTTGACCTACAGGTCTGCCTAATTTATACTAAAGGTGAAATTATGGATCTTGGTGCAGCACGGATCATCAGAGCTTGTGATTTTACCGTCACAATGGTGCTGCTTTTTAAACTTCAGTGTTTTAAAGATATGTAGTGTTGTCTGCAAACTGGCTTCAAGCGTATGTGTTTCAGAATCTACCTGAGTTCAAACCCAAGACATGCTATCTCATACTCACTCCTACTCACACATTGGCTCAGACCAAAGGTCCCTAGTACTAATGGCAGAAGCATTAAGCATCAAAAAAAGCTATGTTAAGCCTGTAAAGTTAAGTCTAATCACACTGTTTACCTTTTGAAGTTAGATCAGAAAAAAGTCATAGAAATAAACTTACTTTCTCTACTTGCAACAAAGACTCCACAAAATTCTTCCTGTGGGAGTCAGAGATTTAGAAGACTGAGGATGCAGATTCTATCCTGCGAGTTTTCTCATGTCCCCATAAGACATTGTCCTTCTCCTTTCTAAAAGATTAATAGGCATATACAATGCATTTCTGTTTTACACTGTTTTTTTAAAATATTTGAATCCATTGCAGCTGACTGTCATCAAACAGATGGCTAAGAGTCACTGGAAGATTAGAAGGCTCTTTCCAATGGCCAAGATATATATATATATATATTTTTAATGCATAGTCTTTTTCATGGATCACACTGACCCATTACCATGTCTGTGGAAAGGTGGTCAAATGGAAGAATTTTAAATTTCTGAACTTTTAGTTCCAATCACTTCTTCAACTTCTATAGAACAAAATGCTGAGCCTTCCATAGCATTCTCTCACCCTTAATTACCAGACCAGAAATAACCTGTGCCATGCATAATTTCCATCCCTGCTATTACTTGCATCATACAACTGGAAGCACCAGTTCAGACTCTTCTTGCCGTTAGAAAGAAGAGAGGCAGATAGACAGAGATGTTACTTGCACAATAATGATGCAGTCTCTGCTCATTTCTGCTTCTGAGCAGAGATAGAACAAAGACACTTGGACCCAAAGTTGCCAGTTTTGTTGTTAGCAGTTGGAACTCCACAATGAAACAGATCACAACCGTTATCACTTGAACCTACCCCTAAATCTTCCTAAACCTGTGAAGACTTTTGATGAAATGATAAACTTTGACCCCCTTATTGTTTATGCAAACTAAATGGTGAAGGAATTTTATTCAGCACATAGAACATTAGCATTACAAGTTGACTGTAATATCCCTCATTTATTAGTATATAATATATACCATGTATATCAGATGGAGCAATATACATTAGAAATATCTTCTTTCTTTATAAAATGTACCTTACAATAGACATTCCAATAATAAATACTTAATAGCTCTAAGTGCAACCAAAAATCTCGGCCTGATCGGGTTCTTCTGAATGAAGAATTCCAGGAATGCGAATCAGCTCAAAGCTAAATATCAGAACCGCATGTTGTATTCGCAGGGCAAGAAATCAAAAAGTTATCAGCCAGCAAGAAGGACACATTTTCTCAGATACAGAAGCAGATGATGCTCTCAGAAATGAGGCCACCCTGGTTCATATTCTGAGTCTGTATTCTGAGGCAACAGTATGTGATTTCAGAGGTGGGGTTATCTTGTACACACTCACGACTCAAGTAATACATTACTTCTGGATTTTGTTTTGAAGAAACAAAGAAAATGGTTAGAAAAATATTATAACAGAGATTATATCAACTCGTTCTTTTTGCTTGCCTTACAAGCTGTCAAGAGATCTAAGATGTGCCTTCTCGAGATTTTTGTATGTACTTTTAGAAAAGCATGAAATCTGTTTACAGAAAAATACCTACATGAAAGTCACTCTTATCACAAAAATCACACTTCTACATAAAGCAAATTGGCTCTACAGATTATACTCTTTTGAATCTGCATAAAACTGCCTTGAACAAAGACTACAAATGAAAGAAAAACCATGGACATTACAGCTTAAGCAACATTCATTACAAATACACATCATAAAAAATATGATTCAACATACAATGTCAGAGATTTTCTTCCACTAACATTTGTTAAATTTACTTTCTGATGGTTACAGAAACCTCTATATGGGGTAGATCATCCATCCCCTATGGCCAGCTGCTAGCACTCTTCAACATCTGCAAGAGTTATCTTAACCACCAGGCATCTGATCCAGAGCTGGTCAGGACAACGACTTGACTTCTGTGGGCTTGTGGATTCACCACATGTTGCCCATGAAAAGACCAGTATCCCTCTTGTATCTATGCCATTGCTGCAATTATGCATGCCTGTTCTTCACATCACTCACCGAAGCAAATTCATATCACAGACTTTAACAAAGCTGAGTAAAAGTAGCATATTTTTCCAAAAGCTGGTCCTGCATTGCCATGTTTTGAAAAGCCACTCAATTAAAAAATGAAACAGCATTAATCTTTGATTAAGCAGCTTTTTTTATGCATAGCTGTGCTGGCAGTTTGCACGCGGGTCTGTACGATAATTCAATCACCTAAAGATTACGCAGCAATTATGTTTAAGAGTTATCATATGTAGAACGGTGGTAATGACTTGTGTTTCTTCTGTGCTGACACTCCGCTATTTAATATCATTGTAATTACCATAATGTGGAATGGTTCTTAGACAGTAAGCCATATAATTCCTATTACTGCAGTACAAATATACAATTTTTCTCATCCTTAGACACTCAACGACCAGCATTAGTAGGAAAGAGACCTGAACCATCACATAAAGAGTATGTTCATCTGCATTCAGTGAAGTCTGACTGTTCTTAGAGGCTACTGCTGCAATGGGGGAAAAATCTTTTTAAAAAAGACACAGTGAAAAAATGAGAAAGAGGGAGAAAGAGGAGAAAATGCAGAAAGATGGAGGGGAAAAGAAACTGTCAATATATATTTTTAAAATTACATTTAAATAGAAGTACAGCTCTGATTACTTTCAATTTGCTCTCTCCCCTATTGGATTTCCTAGGTTATGGATGGATTGGAGAACACTGTAGACATCTTAAAAATGTAACACCACTTTCAGCTGGATAGGAAGATGTGTTGATACCTTATCCCAGTATACACGTCTGATATGCCTCATTAAAACCATTTCATTAGTTCATGGCAGCACTGCATTCAATTTTTCTCTAAAATATGCTAAAGTCAGAAAGCCTTAAAAACATCAACAGGAAATTGGGTGACAAATGTGACCCCATTCTCAAATCTCCAAGGAAAGTGTCACCAGTTACAGGTCTTCCGACCTATGGTTTTGTCCTGTACTTCCGGCCATATGCAGGATTTGGTAAAATTTGATCAGGGAATCACATCTGTATGAAGATATTTTATCTCGTGCTCCAAAATAATTTATTAACTAATTATAAAGTAACAACTTCGAATCAGACTCAAGCTCCAAAACTCTATTTCCTTCCTTTCTGGTGAGAGAAATATAACTACGCTCAATGCTGACATCTGAAGGATGACGAACTGCTAATTCACAAAGGTTTAATACCGAGATTTCCACACAGCTACTTCACTACTTTGATTCAAGTAATGCCTGGAATTACTAAAAGATCCCTGCTATCAGACATGTAAAAATACCACTGATCAGAACAAAGCAGAACAGCAAAGCACCTTCCAGAAAAATGCCTACAATACAGCAAACAAAATCAACAATATTAATTGCAAACTTAACATGTACACATATTTTTAAATTGCTACTGATCTCTGTATGATCAACTCCACAAAGCCTGTATAGAATATTTTACTGGGATTAGAAATACGAAAGTTCTGTATTATTGATCTACAGCAACCTCAGGTGAAATTTTGTCCCTCCAACACCTCTATTTCAACTGCTTAAATAATCTGTTTAGATTAAACAATTTTTTAGGAAAAAGATCTTCACACGTAGCATTCTTTTCTTACCCGAAAACATGAGCTTTATGTCTTATGTACTACTACCATAGTAATGAATAGCATTAACCATGCACTAAGCATCTATCCTCTGAAAACATCAGAGATGCATCAAAGCATCTCTGGCTGGGCCAAAGTATTTCACACATGTAGTTCCATTTGTTGTAGCTATTAGTCATGGGTACTAAAATATCATTATGACAAACGTAAGCCCATAAACTGTATTATTTACATATTTTAAAAGCAAAAATGGGGTTTTCTCCTAACAAAGAAAGGGATAAGGCTCAAAATCATACCAAAACCAAACTCATTTTGTTACCACTCACGATAAATCACATTCAGAGGAACTACTTCAGAAGACCCTAATCTACTTTTTCAGTAGTTCCAAGCACTGCAAAGATGACAGCATGTCGAATCTGCCACTGGAGTCTTTGCAGCTCGAATCTCGGTGGCACCAAGTCAGCCGAGCTCACATTAGAGATGCATTACTGCATCTCATCGTGCCAGGACAATGAGGAAGCCGTGTCCCAGCACAGCAGCCAGAAGACTGTCTCCTCTTTTCTGCTTTCTTATCGTGAGGCAGAGAGCCAAAGGTACCATGTTTAACATTGCCTTCAGGCACTACAGTCCAGCCATTAGGACACGGGCAACTCAGTGGCTTGAAATCTGCTGCAGCAGAACTGACACTGCCTTTACTCTCTTTTTCGAAAAGGCAACGCATCTGCCTCAAAGGAGAAAAAAAAAACAAACCAAAACTTCACACAGATATACAGGTATCTTGCATACACAACAATGTATACTTCATATTCTAGAAGCATAAGGTGAAGGAAAAATCAGTTTTAAGTTTCTGTTGCCCGCTTAGCTTCCACTGCACTGAGTCTGAATCTTGTCATCACCTGTCAATGAATCCAACCCTAAGTGGTGTCAGTGCTTGAAAAAGAAAAATACATTTGCTTTAAGGTTTGAGATTTTTTTCTTGCTTTTCTTTACATTAGATATAATGTATATATGGCAACGCAGTATCAAAGTAGCAAAGAATGTTTTGTTGAGGCGTATTTTTAACTTGCTTGTTGAGTAAAAGGCACAAACTTTATTCTTCTATTTTATATATCTGCCAGAAACTCTGAAAATAAATCTGTGAGGCAGTATTCCCTAAAGTGGCGAGACTGCTTTACAAGTTCCAAGTGCAATATCCACTGAAGATATGCCAACAGTACTCAGGACTTTTCAAGTTATCTCTGAATTTCCAAGTACAGGCATTTTTTCCTATTATGATTATCACTATTGTTATTGTAATGCCAGCATATTGCTACTCCTTTTGCTAGCTCTTGTGCAAATGTCTGTAAACATGTGCTGCTTCTCTGGGATAATTTAATGTCTATTAAGAAACAAATGCAACAAGTGAAATGAATAAGCAGCGGAAGGAAAAGAGGAAGGAAAACAATATAAAGAAATATAAACTAAAGACCATGGCTAAAGGTCTCCTCTGCTTTTTTTTTTTTTTTTTTAAGTAGCAAAACTGGGTTCTTTCTCTAATTTGTGTAGCTATTGAACTACATTGCTACACAGGCTAACTGTTGGTTCAGGCAATCCTTTTGTGATGAGTGTGTACACCAGCACAGTGCTCTGAGTTACACCTGACTTCTGGTTTGTGTTACATACCACGAGCGCAGGTTCTCAGGGAAAATCTGGAGGTCTAACAAGTCACTAGTTACAGCATACACAGAAGAAAACACTGAAACATTTGAAGGAAAGTAAGACTTATGAACTTCAGACTCAGCCGCCAAATACGCCACAAAATTATTGTCTTAAGGGTCTGTATAACTAGGATGATTTTTCAAGCACTTAACACTGTGGCTGATGATTTTTTTTCTGCCAGATGTAACGTAGCATGAGATTATCAAGCAAATTTTCTTTCATTAGTTCTTCAGCTTTCAAAAAGACAACTTCATTCAAACACAGAATGGGAACATTTTTAAATACGCTATGCTTATATGATTAATTGCATAAAAGAGGCAATGAACATGTTTACAGTATACTTCGCAATTCAGCTTCAAGCTTCTACATCCTAACCACAATTTACAAATTAGACCGTACTGAATTCTCTGCTCCTACAATGGACTGCTAACAGAACCAGAGAGAACTGAGGTAAGACTGCAATTCAAGATAGTCTTCAGCTCAGATAAAAACTACTCCTTCCATGACCTACTCAGGTTTGAGACTCCAGAAAGTCAATTACGATGCATGGTGTGAGATGCAGTCTATTTGAAGAACTTTTTCATAGAGGAGATAGGAGATTAAGCACCACAAAAAATACAGCTTCCAAGGCAATGTGTTTCTCTGCCTCATTGCAATTATTTAATTTCTTCAACAATGTGCTTTTTATTTTTTCCAACCAGAAAATCTCTGAGCTTACCTGTACATTGTAGCGATATTTTATAAACAAGGCTTTTTAACGTATTTTGTCCTGAGAATGTAATTGATCTCACTGTTGATGCACACTTATTTATCTTTAAAATAATTTTATTCAAATAAAGTTCAAAGTAAGAAAAAAAAATTGAAGGCTGTTCTGAAGACCTGCCGAATCCTGAGGCTCTGGGCGTTTTTAACTGGCAAATTAAATTGTGTAGCCTTCATCCCCTCAAAGTTATACTAGCATGAACATTATCTGCATTCATCACTCATAAAGTGAGAGGTGGTAGGTCATAAAATCATTCCCTTTTACTGCAACCTCCTCCAGTGTTTCTGGCTGTATCAATCATGGTTTAGTTGACAATTCTGCAGGTCACAGTACAACAGTATTCACCAAACAGACAAAACAGAGGCAGTTTAATACACGAGGTTTTACACTTTAAAAGGTTTTCATATATACAGCATTGCAACGGTCATTTATGATTGTAACCGCCGTCTTCAGACATCTTGCAACTATGCACTAGAAGCAGCAAAATGTTCTCTATGATTTATTATTCTCTAGCTATGGTACTTTGAAATAAATTTGGTAAAAAATACATGTTAAATTGAAATATTCTAAAGAAACTCAGCTTTTTGAATTTTATCATGACGATTTACAAGTCAGAGGTGTTCCTCGCACCCATAAATACATTTAGTTCTACCCTTCATTGCGAAACATGTCATTTGATATTGGATCTCAACAGGAACACTAAATTGTACGATTAAACTCTGAAACCAGGTACAATAAAGAACTTAGTTTACTTGAAAACAGCTAGTCTCTACTAATGCTTTCACTCTTTATTAAAAAAGTAAATCACAAGAGCTCTGGGTCAACAAAAAAGGACAATTCTGACTCTCACATAGTAAACGGTCAAAACAGGTCTCAATCCTTATTAAACTGCTGAGCTCGCTCATTACTTCGTAAAAAAACTACAGTGAAGAAAACAGCTGTAACACTCATACAACATTTACACTCAATTTGCTCAGTGAATAAATGAGCTACAAAATGGACAAGACAATCTATTAAAACATTAAGGAAACGGATGACTAGCTGGAACCCTCGTTTTAATGTTTACAGCTGCATGAAAAAAGGAAGAAGCACAGCTGACCTACAAAATACTGATTTAGAGTTTCTCTTTCTAATTTCTTTTTGAGCTGATGATACCCAATTCCATCATCTGATGGTATATAATCTTTCCACACATCTTTTATTGTCTGGATGCTCTAAGAATGCTCATTACTGAAGGCCAAATTCTCTCTGGCTCACATTTGATATTCTTTATCCACATAATCATTTTCCAACACACATTCTTTACTTCTTCCAACCACGGAGCTCATATTTAAATTGAACTTTCAAAGGGAATCGCATACTCACTGATTAAGGAAAATGCAGCAGGGACAGTTTCATGCTGCTGTACTCAATTAAATCTCATACAGCAAAAATCTCACGATTATCATTCGAACTTCCCCAGCTGAGCCTGAAGGGCAAGGAGTGCAAGACTCAGTCTCAGTTTTGGCCAGGGGACACTCACATTTATTCTAGTGAGCAGCCTCGCGATTGTCTAAGGCACACAAATGTGTGTCATCAAAGAATATTTCTAATGGATGTACAGTCTCCCCTTCTTCCTCCCAACTGCCAGTCTGCTGCTGCTACTAATTCCATCTTGCTACATCTATTTATTTTAGGAAAAGAGACATTAAGATGGAACACATTGTTATTTTCAGCTACTGCATTTCAATTACAAATGATGAGTTAATAGAGGCAAATCCTTTAGCATAAACGATAGTGGAACAACTTTGTTATAAGACAGTTCAGTTTCATTGCCGTATTTCCAAATTACTCGGAGACAAATGCCTTGTGGTTAGCACAGCTTCAGAAAAGCAGACCACTGGAACTTAGTGTTGGGTAAATAATTCAAGATTAGTAATACAGTCATTTTTTTTTTTTCCTTTCCTTGCCTAACACCCAACTGGTCTAAGACCATGCATATATCTAATGTATTCTTTATTCAGTGTCATCTTGCAAATTGTCATGTAAGAAAAGTTATCGGTTTCTAGCTTGCAAGGCATAAAATTTGCACCCCAAACTCTATCTTGTATGGATCAAGTGATGAACTTAATGGTGGCTGAATCCAGTGTTTTTCTATTCTTTTGTATGTATTTCAGTGTGTGTAATTAAAAAAACCACTCATATTTAGGGTTATGAGTCAGGGATTTCTTTTCAGATGATCTAAGTTGATTTAGTTCTGCTTTGG
>Ga0181612_137619_pt1 | contig 10307 bp, 6 predicted proteins | sample HoacroProtozoa21_FD_119630 | JGI IMG/M metagenome (GOLD analysis project Ga0181612, IMG submission 119630) | Hoatzin crop microbial communities from Cojedes, Venezuel. Combined Assembly of Gp0051906, Gp0051904, Gp0051908 | reverse complement strand
TTATTTTCTCGTTGCCATACTCTGAGTGGTAATAAATTAACTTCCCCAAGTTGAGTCTGTTTTGTACGTGATGGTTATTGATGAGTGACCTTTCCCTCTCCTTATCTTGGTCGGTGAGCCTTTTGTTATATTTTTTCTCCTCTGTCCAGCTGAGGAGGGGGGTGACAGAGCCCCTTTGATGGGCACCTGGTGTCCAGCCAGGGTCAACCCACCACAAGAATACAGACAATACCTGAGAATTTCTGGCAGGCTGGATGGTGTGAATCTCCTTCAAGCTTCAGGAACATAGGGAACACATAATGTGGTCTCCTTGTTCTCATGCTGCAGGCTGAAGATGGAGAAAGGAGCAAATCGTGTATTTGAGCTGGTCTCTTCCTAGCCCGAGGCTTCCTCTTAGTGAACGTTTTGCAAGCCTGTTAGTGTTAGATGTATGCATGCATATAATTCCTTTTCATACAGATAGTCCTGATAGTTCTTTTAGGTTTTCGATTTTATATCTAGCATAGAGTTGTATTTCTGAAGTTTGAGTGCGCTTGTGGAAATAGGCTGTTTCTTTTCCATATTATGAGAAGCTATTTATAGGTGAAGAGGGGGTGCCAAAGCTGAAAGAAGGGTGGAAAGAGAAGTGGGTTGAGACTTGGTGAGGAGACGGGGGCAAATAGTCTTTGCTGTTGTCAAAAGTAGAAAACTACTGCTGTGAGCTACCTGCATTTGGAAGTGGGGAGGATGGAGAGCTGTAAGATACTAAAATAACCTTGTGTAAGAGAAAAGTCATTCAAAATTAAGCAAGTAATTTCGCTTTGGAAAAAAGAAAGTTACAATTTAACTTTCTCAAAATCAAAGTTTTTCATTCGATTTGAAATTGGTTTAGAGTGCTGATGAATCAAGCATTCTGCCTCCCCTGTCCCTGACATAGCAAAAAGCAGACCCTCAAAGAAGATAGAGGATAATGCTGTAGCTGAATGGTCTGGTGTCTGTCCTGTTAATGGTTAATGTGTTCAATGCGCTTTGTCTAGCATGGTGATTTTTTTGTATTAGCTCCTCTTTGGTTTGCTCTTTTTAGAGCAATGAAACTTCAACTCTTTTAAAATCGTTTTTCAATGACTTGTTTAAAAAAAAAAATTCACAAGCATGTAAAAAAAGTTCAATTATTTCAATAATATGTGTTATGTCCTACCCCTTTTGCCAGAGAGTTGTTCTGTGACTCCCTAAAATAGGGGAGGTTCTTCCTTTTTGTTCTGTTCGTTCAGCACCTTTAAACAAAGTGGGTTTTTAATCAGTGCTTGAGCAGTGTATGTTCAGCAGGTTCTAATACTTTGAATCCTACACAGAAGTTGCCATTTGTGGTGTCTTCGGCTGCATCAGCTCTGTAGAATAGCTGCTGGTATCACAAGTATAATGTGAAACTAGATAGCACACAAAGGATGACTCAAAAAGGCTTCTTTAAAGCTATCTTAGGACAGCTAGAGAATAGTAAGACTCAGAGCAATACCTCATTTTGGATAAAGGGGGAATAAGTAACTGATTTTATTTAAATTTCTCCTAATCTGGGAAGAAGATAGTTGATAAGAGCCATAAAGCTTTGGGCTAGGTGATAACTGCAAGCATTCAGTTAATTTTTGACTGTCTGGTCAGTTTATCTTATGCTCTTGTCTTAGCTGCAGAAGAATATAGTTGTCCTTTATTAAGGGGGAGGGGAAAATGGAAATATTTGATGTTTTCAAAGTTTCATTTTGGATTTTATTTCCTATGGAAGCAAATATTTGGAAATGTAAGCTGTTTCTAACAAAAAGAAAAAACTAAGGAAGGTAGGAAAACTGATGGCCTAGAAATGAAAACAGAACACTTCTCCTGCTGTCCTCCTGAGAAGGTCAGGTTTTCAACTTCACATTCTTATTCAGGATGGGAAAAGGAGGGAAGCAGATCTCCACTTCTAGGGAGAAGATGATCTTTTTTTCTCCTAGCCATTCTTTCAATTTGCCTCCCTGAGCTCTTTTCCTGGGGGAGGAAAATTTGCATGAGCGTGTGTCTGTGGTGTTCTTGTTTTTGTTTTAGCTTTGAAGCAAGCCTCTGTCTGTGCTGTGGAGCTCAGTTACACGGTGTCTGACTGCTCAGAGGAGAGCACTGCCTGGGGTTCTAGCAGTTCCCTAAAGCTGCTTATCATGGGGGTCTGTGTCATCTTCTCACTGATCTTGTTTTCTGTCAAAGGAAATTAATATTGACTATGGCTTCTACTGAAGCTTTGGCTTCTGTTTTAAAAGTTGACAATGAAAATGTCATTAATGTAACCTTCAGCAAGGCATTTAGCTAAATTTCCATATGAACCTTGCAGCAACAGCTTTTCAGTTAATTCTACTGTAACTTGTATGTAAGGATGGCTCTTCGCATCTTTGAGTTCAGTTTCCTTTCTTGCTTTTCAGTGCACTCAACGTACACTTTTTTAATCAGTCTATGTAACACAGCATAGGGAGGCTACAGGAAGCACACCGTACTTTGTTACTTTTTTATTATCTTCATTATATTTTCAAAGTTCGTAATACATTTTTACAGTGTAGTAGCTTGGACAGATGGAGCTTGAAGATTTGTTCCTTTCAAAGTCTTCAGATACTTTTTTTTTTTTTAAAAAAAACTTTGGATACCTCAGGTATGAACCTGTAAGTTTTTGCAGTAAGTTTTTTGCAAGGTAAATGTAAGACGAGATGCTTGTCAAGTGCATGTAGAATTTCCTACAGGCTGTAAAAATGGAGAGAGAAATTTTAAACATCTGCTTTTTCTTTTGGCTTTAGGAAGGACTTTGGAAACTTTCCAATTCATTTAAAGAACAGCCTGCTCAAATAATGTTTTTATCTGCTATACAAGCATGCATTTCATCTTCATCTGGGTGGTCCAAATCTAGAAACAGATTAACTTACTCCCTGACAGCTGGTATTCATATCTGATAATAAATAAATACTCTTAAGTTGCATCCTATGCTAGTGTCTGTAAACTTACAAGTTACTTTATTTTGTAAAAATAATTCCTTACTCATGCCTGAGAAATGGAAAATACCCATTATTAAACTGTGGTTAGATATTTTATGCAGAAAAGGAGGAGGAGGGACAGTGTAGCTTCCTTGGGTGTCTAGATAACATACAAAGAGAAGAAAATCTAAGCCTAAATTCACAATGGAGAAGGAAGTAGAATTTTAATACTTTTCCTTACGAAGACTTTCAGAAAGTATGAGTCACACCATAAAACCTACTATGAACCTACTATTTTAAGAGATGATTTTCTCTAACATCATCTTGACATTTTTGCAGGCCTTTGGTAGTCTCAAGCCCTTCGTTTTTGTAGGTAAGTCTGTGGTATGTTTGGATCAGAACATTAACATCCATTTGTGGTAGTTCTTCGTATTTAGTCACTATATCAACCCACAAGAATTTAACAGCTACATAGTGATGCTTCCTATGACAGCAGATGTTTTTGGACCTTTACAGATCATGAGCCAAGTTGAGGGACAACAGAAGAATCTTGTACAAGCCATTGAAGCTCTCCCAAGTTCTGGGCCCCTTTCTGCCTTGGATCAGGACTTGCTGCTTTTAAAAGCTACCTCTGCTGCCACCCTGAGCTGCCTTGGAGAATGCCTGACTCTGTTACAGCAAAGCATGCATCAAGTAGGCCAGCATCATAACAGGACGCTGTCATCAGGTGAGCACAAGTTCTTTGGGGTATTATTTTATGTGCCTTGGGTTTTTTTATTGTGATACCGAAGCAGACAAAATTAGTCGTTCCTCAGAGAGGCAAGTTGGGGTGAGCAGCTTGTAAGCTTCTACAGCCTCAAGTATCATAATTCTTTTCTTTGCCTGATAAAAGATGTGATATCTATTTAAATTAAAGGGAGGAGAAAGGGAGGTTGTCCTACATGTTCTCAGAGAAACCAGGTTCTGAAGACAGTGAGGCAAAAAAAGGGGGGCATGGAGAACAGGTAGATAAGCCTATATTCTTAATGACAGTGCAGAGCCTGCTCAGTGGTTTTGTTGGGTTTTTTTTTTTTTTCTTTTTCATTTTTTTTGAGATTGAAATCACAATACAGATTTGTTTGATAAAAATACATGTAATGTTATGCAAGTCTGTACTGAAAATTGTATTTCTACTTTTCTACATGGAAGAATGCTATTAAGGCAGATTTATTCCAGTCTGTGGTTTTCTTTAAATCTGGTAAGAGTTCTCAATGCTGCTATTTAAAAAAAAAAATCTGTGGCAAATTTTTATGAGCTTAAAATGTCTAACAGTATGGTTCTGCATTGAGCTCTGTAGGCATTAATCCCTCAGTCCCCATGTAGCTCAATTTTTTCAGTTCATCCAGTTCTGCATTTTTGTCCATAATGTCAGAAGTTGGACCTTGACCTTTCTGAATGGGTGATCAGTTTTTTTTCCGTACACGAACTGCACTGCCTAGTTGAAGAGCAGGAGCAGGACTTGCTATAAAAGGAGCAGCAGCAGTAGAACTCTGTATACGGGGTGACTTTTTATGTTTTCAGGTGCTTCAACCCCCCCGCCCCCCACTTACTGTAGGTTTACTACAGGCAAGGATATGTATTCAGGGCTGCAAAGACAGCTAGGTAGGGAGCCCTCTGAAGAATTTGTATTGTGCAGAGAATAGAAATGTGAGAGGCTCAGCTGAGCAGTAGGCAAATGATGTAACAAGGGTTCTTGGAAAAAACAGTGTAAAAATTTTGATACCTATACTCTGGTATACCATGACTTTCCTGCGCCCAGGTTCTGCTGTATTTCATAAAGGAACATAAATGAACAAAAATTTTCCTTATTTTATGTATTCTGGTTTTCTTGTAGAAAATGCAAAAAAACCTTGCACGTATCTAAATAGTAATGGTAAAGCGCATTTAATTGAATTCTTTAGTATAATTTCCTTTAAAAAAAAATGGTTTGGAACAAAGATGGAAAGCATCCTTCAAAGAAAAGTCACATGCTAGTTTCAAAGACCTTGTAGGTTGTTTTTCATGTCCGTGTGATCTAAGTGAACTGTCAGAGATGAGGGACTTGAGTTGTACATGTCCTTGAATCTGTGTCCAAATAATCTTTTGTTAAATCATTGTCTGTATTTAGGCTTGATAATGATTTTTGAGGATCTCCGCACAAGAACAGAGAAAAGCAAGCATAACGTTAGTAATTGCTGAAAGAGAATCTTGTATTTTTTGAATAACAGTGGAACTCCACAACTGTGAAGTACCTAATAAAATTCAATATATGTTTTTGTTTGGTCCTCGTGAGACTTTAAACTTGTACAAGAATCCTTTCAGGAATCAAAATTCTGTAGCAGTGGTTCACACCAGCATCGTTGGTGTATCTGTGAGAACCTGAATGCAAACAGTTAATTCTTCAGTGTGTACGTGTGCTTATTCTTCGGTATGTAATTAAAAAAAAAAACCAACAGAGAGGAACTAAAAGCTGCTGAAATATTTAGTCTCTTCTCCCTGACTGAAAGAGTCTGTGAAACAGGTTTGTTTTTTTCTTCTTCCTTTTTTTCTCCAGGCCTTGTTATGCAACATAGTTGCCTGAAAGAACCTGGCCTATAAGTCTTGATTACTGATTTTCCTACACACTTAATCTTGTCTGGGCGTACTTTGATAGACTTAACATTTCTGCTGCGTCGGTAGAGTTTCAAAGTCATCAAAGCTGCAGAAACTCATACCTAATCAGACTAATGCCTTTAAGGAATCCCCTGGCAAACTCTGAGACGATATATTTAATTTCAATTCTGTGTCCTCGAGGTGAAGTTTTTTAATTTCATAACCAGAAGGCACAACCAAAAGATGACCTTTACTGTCACCTGTTGATACTGTCAGGTGAAAATGACTCTGGTTAGTGTAAAAGCCAGATGTTCCTCTGATGGAAGTCTCAAATGCCTGTGTCATGAGAGCTGATGGCCCTGCGTAATTTATTGCCAAATATTTCCATTCCACTGCTGTCTCATTACCTGCTGTGCAGTGTCCAAGATGGTAGTGAGCATTGTGGGGACGATCCATAGAATTTTATAGAGAGACACAAGATGGGAATATGATAACTTTCTTGCTTCTAGCCTACAGTTCATGAAAGCAGTCTAGTCCAGCAAATCAGCACCATCCTGCTCGTGTGGAGTGTGAGAAATAATCAGTGGCTTAGCTCTGGTGATTTGAACTTACCCTTGACTTTATCTTCCTTCAGCATCAAAAGCTGTCACTGTTATGCCATAAAGAGAGAACTGTCTGAAAAGTAGATACGGGTCTACTTTCTCTGCTTTCTCTGTACCTTTGCTCTGGTTGTGTCCTTGAAGTGTTTATGGCCGATTACGCAAGGATTGTTGACGGCTTCTCTGTGCACCATAGGCCTTGCAATCTTACTGCTTCTGAAGCAAGGACTTAAAAGTAGCTGAGAGTTTCTGACCTAGTCCTTACAGAATGCACTCAGGGAGATTACAATTAAACGATAGCTATTTTAAACAGATTTACAGACCTTTATTGTTTTAAACAGAAAAAATGTCTCTTATGATGTGAATATTGTTATTGCTTTGTTTTCCAGTAATGTGAGTAGAAAGAAAACAGCTTGGCATTCAGTTTAGTGAAATCTTATTTGGAATCTAGGTTTACATAGGTCTTGACTTTAAATATTTTTATGGCATCCTTTGTCATGGAATAGTTTAAGGATGACATGATTTTTCCTCTTCATTTTCATGTTTCTCACGAGTTGCCAGTCTTAGACCTCAAGCCCACAAGCAGACATGAAGATTAAACTGAAGTCTTCAATCTTGTCTTGAAGGGTAGTCTATACATGTTTTATTTCCACTCTAAAGCTTCAAGGAAGGGTTTTTGTGATTGTCTTTTTTGTTAGTGCTTGATTTTGGAAGTGCATTAACAAGAATGGTCAGTGAAGCAAAATCCTGCCTGTGTTTCTACTTTTGTGTCAAAGTAATGTCAAATAATGTCAAATTCATTTCTCGCTGTTGTTGTTAAAGGTATGTGCATTGATCACTAGTTAAAGTTATTTGTAATTTTTTTTCTTTCATTGAAAAATATGCTGGAGAAGGATATTATTAGCTGAAGGTGTTGGTTACATGTAGTGTGAATTGAGGATGAGGGGAATATTGCTCATTTTGTAGGAGCAAGAAAAATGGTGAGGATTTTCTTGTTGATCAAGAATGTCACCACTTAGGTACATGTAAAGTATTTGCTAATCAGCATTAAGTGCCTTGTGACAAGCTTGATTTCATTTAGCATGCAGACAGGGTAATAGTAGCAGCCTACACAGATAAAGCTGTTCTTTTAGTCTGCATTTCACGTTAGCCATTCGTTTACTGAATAAAGCATCTCCCTGATAGGAATTCCCTCCTATATTTTTCTGTTTCTCACTTGTCCACTTTTCCAAAGCATAAAATAGAATTTCTTTTTTCTGAGGATTTTTTTAAAACAAAACCCAAACCCATCCTCACTATGGATTTTCTGAAGTTCTTCTGAATGTGCAAATGCTGCTTATTTTGGCTCCTATGGTAGCAGATAAAGAATGATTCTGGAGTTGGAGGGGTTGTACTTGAACTTTGCTTTAGCAGATTCTCTTTTGTCTCCTTTTTGGAGAAAATAAATGGACAGGAAAGACAAAGTCTAGATGCTTTCAGTTTGGTGACAGATGACAGCTAGGGATTCTCCTGCAGTGCAGATCGCAGAAGGAGAGAAAAATGAGCAGAGGAGTCCTCTTTCTTGCCTAACACCACCCGCCAAATGCTTGTGGACGGGAAGGGTGAGACAGAAGACAGGGGAAAACATATTCTTTGTTACTTTCATAATTTACTAAATTTGGCATGGTCAGTCAGGTCTCCCTTAAATGCGTCATTGCTAGGCTTGCTTCTGTCAAAAATAACCAAACCAATTTGCTGTTCTGTCTGAATGTTAATACGTTATACCTTGTATGTTCTTCTTTCTTTGGATGATCATGTTATTTTCTAGTCCCTGCACAGCATTAGCAAATACAACGCTCTCTCTCTAATCTGAAAAGCAGATGTGCAGCTGCCACTTGCTGCTGCTTCAGCCTGCTGTAGAATTCAGCGGAGAGACAAAACTGCTGCATCCATCCCTGGCAGAGGAAGGAATCCAGGTCTAATCTTGGCCTTCCCTCGAGGCCTACTGTTGCATTGTTAAGGGGATATTTATTAGAGTATAGTTACAGTATATTGTAAGAGTTTTATCGATGGATGTTAGCTTACAATTGTGCCAGGAAAAAGCATAAGTGTTTTTTTTTTTAGTCTATAAACCAAGACCAGAAGACTTAAAAATGGAAAGATTTTTGTTAGAGAATTGGGTTAAGTGTTAAGCATATTTCATGCATCAATTATCATGCAAAAAAAGTAGTCTGAAGGTACATCAGGTACCTAGAAAATCAGAACAACCAAAAGAAAATTATCAACATTGGTTAACTGAACAATCTCCTGTAAACCTTCTCTTCGGGGAGAATTTCCCTCCTTCCTACTGTGTGCACCTGTGAAAGGGAAACATGTTTCTCCTGAGGGCATTTGTGTGGGATGCAGCCTGCTGTGCCATCTGAAATAGATGGGGTTTTGTGAACTACAGCATTGCTATAGGGAGGGCAGATTGTGTCTGGATGCTGTACTTTTCTGACATAGAAATGTTCTCCTGTGCCTTGGTGGATTTGTCTTATGTGTGTTTGTCGCAGTGGAAATTAGTGTTGAGGGGAAGCAGGAAAGAAGCTAATTTTTGGGTATTTTCTGTAAAAACTCTAGTTTTGTGTGTACATATGTGCTGAACTTCCAGAGGAATCAGGCTTGGGTTTTCACTCCTGGAACCACAGAACCAGCACCATGCAGGTAGAAGAGATCTGGCTGATTTTACTAGTTGTGTATTTGGTACAGCCTTTCTAATTTTTGCATAGTTTACTGCAGAAACAGATGTTTTGTTTTAATTAGTATAGTGCTTTGCATAGTCTTAAAGCAAATAGTAAAGTCACTGTGTAGCTGTGAATGCTTTGATGTAATTTGTGACTGCCTTTCTGGAGAATTTCTTTAGAACTATGAAATGTATCAAAATAAGAATTGAATTTACCTTTCTGTCAGCTGTCTTTGGCTATGACTGAGAACAGAGCAAAAATCTGGCTTAAAAACAAAACAGTGACAGCAGTTTCTTCCTGTTCTTATCCATCTCCGAAGATAAGCTTTCTCAAAATATGTTTAGCTTTTATATCTTTTCTTTTCTTCTTGAAGTCTTTAAAAGAACAGGAATTGAGCTAACAATAGAAAATTTTGAGTGCCTGAAAGTGACAAAGATGGCAGCTCGTTGGGAGTGGATCAAGTTATTTACCGATGGCAGCTTAGTCTGCGGAGAGTGAATATCAATAAAATAATTTGGTATGATACGGGACAGAGAACAACTACCTGTGCTATTTTGTGCTAAGAGTAATTTCTACTAGTGCAGCTGATGTACAGCTGAATGTGAGTCAAGTAGGAGCCGTGTTGTTGTGTCCTTTCTACATAGAGGTTGTATTCTGATCTAAGTTGATTTTAAGATTATTTCTGATACTTTGCTTTTGCCTGAAAACTGGGTTGCTATATTAGGTATATGGCAACTCCTCTGGGATGATACGAGAATGCTGACATCTCAGAGTGAGATTTTTAGATTAAACATCATCAAAGGTTCCCTGATGGCACTTGGAAACTAGGCATGGAATTTTTTCAACTTGTTCAGAGAGCTGACTTGTTTTCTTAGGTTGCTGTGGCGTATGACTAATATCTTTTACTGTATATGTCTCTTCTGCTAAGTAGTCAAGTTCTAGGCAGATAGAATTTAACAAGACATTTTTTCTCGTATGAAGAGGTGTTGAGGAAGCAGACGTGCTTTATCCTTTGGACCTTAACTCTTGGCATCCTGTTGGTGTTGGCTAGGTCATAATGTGTTGTTAAGATCCGTTTAAAAATTGATTAAGCTGACAAGATTTGCTGTTGTGGGAGGGTAGCATTGCCCTTTGGACAGGTGGAAAAACATGCTTGCATAGCTCTTAACAATTTCTATTTCTGTAAGAGAGTCTCTAAAATGCATGGAGAAAGATGAAGTAAATAGTCTTTTTATGGTATGTTTGTACTGAAGAGGAAAACTGGTACAGTGTTTTAAAAAATATGTGACAGTGAAGTAAATGTTCACAATTAAAAGTTCCCCCTGAAGCAAGGTGTTTGTTCAAGTGAGGAGCTTTTTCTTGTGCTTGTTTACAGAAATTAGATTTAAAAAAAAAAATTAATTAAAGAATAAAATAGTGTGTGCAGAGAGAAAATG
>Ga0181612_130421_pt1 | contig 10307 bp, 8 predicted proteins | sample HoacroProtozoa21_FD_119630 | JGI IMG/M metagenome (GOLD analysis project Ga0181612, IMG submission 119630) | Hoatzin crop microbial communities from Cojedes, Venezuel. Combined Assembly of Gp0051906, Gp0051904, Gp0051908 | reverse complement strand
GTTTAAGTGTCATAGTGTCAGTTGAAGGATAAAACAGACCATTCCCTGATTACTTTGTTTGCCAAGGTAGCCCTAATTTCCAGTATACCTTTCGCGGTCTGTCATCTGTGGTCTCGTGCTCCTTTTGCCTTCCAGAGATCATGTGCTCCGTGGGCGATACCCGTAACACTCTCTGCTTGGGTGAGCAGTACTTTCCTCTGCCTGTGCCGTTCCGTGTTGCCGTGACATTAATAAACTTCCACTCTCATTGCAGAGCCGGACACGGGAGGGTGGGTGACGTGTGGGTCCTGAATGCTACCCGGCCCCAGCCTCCCTGCACAGGCCTGCGGTGGGAACGCTGCTGCGGGAAGCCAGAAAGTCGTATTTAATTCCTTCCTCTGCTTGAGGGATTGTAGGTCTGTATCGCCCACCTCCCAGGAGAGGTCTTTAACCGGTGGGTTGTAAGCTGTTCCAGGTGTTAAGGAAACTTTCCACCCCTCTGACCAAAGCTATGTCACTGTTTAGCAAGTAATTCAAGATTCATTTGGTGAGAAGGAGTGAAATCGTGACCTGAAGCCACTGACGGGAACGCGCCGCTGACAGCAAGGCAGCCTGTGTTCCCAAAGCATGGAGAGAAGACTGTTTCTGTAATTTACCAAAGGACTGTTCAGCGTAAAATACGACAGCAGACTGAGGAACAGAGACCAAAAATGAGGTCCCTTCACCAAGCGCCATAAGCACCAACTGCAGCCTGGGCTAGGGAAGCCTTCAGCACACTGGCTGCCACAGCAGGAGCCCCAGCTCCCCTGCGTGCACGCGCGTGGGCAGACCTTCGTTGTAGACCATAGTCTGGTGTAGACCATAGACCTTCTTAGGAGGTGCTCTCCCAAGAAACATGCTTCTACATATCCTCATCCCTCAGAGGAATGGGAAGCTGGATCACCACCTTGTTGGGCAAAGGCTTTAACTACTGAGACGTTGTGAAGAAACCAGAAGAGCAAGCTGTGCTTTAAAAGAAGGTGATGTGCAGCTGTGCCTGATAATAAACCTAATCCTGTTGCTTTCTCGTACGTCTGATATGGGAACGTCTATGGGCTTGGGTTCCCTCGGGGACAAAGGATGAGAAACATTAAGTGTCTCAATCCCAGTCAAGCTTTGGTATAAGCCAGGTGCTAAGCTGCTCAGGACTGTAAAAGCGTGGCACTTTGTGGCCCATAAGGTCACAGACTGCAAGCCCTGTGAAGGGTAGAGAACTCAAAGACCAGAGGACGTGTGAGCCAATTTTGTTCTTCTGCCCTTACATTCCACTAAACTGTCCACACTGGTGCTTAAATCCTCTTTTGGATCCAGTCCACAGGCTCTGGCCTAATATCAGATTCCACTAAACAGTTTATTCTTGTTTTTAAGCCTACTGCACAAATCAAAGATTTTCAGGTAAAGTAAATTAACTGCTCCAGCAGGGAGCCACGACAGTTGTCTTCATTCACAACAATGCCACGTATACGTGGCAAACAGCCAGCTGCTCTTGATGTACTTACGAGTGCCAAGAAAACTTGGCCTTTAATGAGCTGTCTAATTAACTAGTAGTCTTATGATGTACAGCTCAGTTTTCTCCAGTCATTCCTTTGCCGAAGCTTAAGTCCTAACATCTATTGCCTCCTGTGTAGCAAGTGCATTTCCTAATCATTCTTCTGTTTTGAAACTACTGTGCAGATCAAGGGCCAGACTCTGCATTCCTTCTTTAAAAATATCAAGAAACGCTTACTCTTCGAAGCTTCTTCTGCTATTTGGAGACAGTTTGGTGAATATATAGATCTGAGCAGGCGATTAACTTTTTAAATAGAAGCCACACACCATAGGAAAATAATCACTGGAAACTGATTTTAAGTATTATGTGAGTCCCTACTTTCTTAGTGTTTTAGATGGAGTATGAAAAGGTGAGGAGACCCACACAGGTTTTTTAGATTGCATCATTATGTCAGGGCCTGTTTTTAACAAAAAAAAAATTTTTAAGGGAAATAAAACCTTTTAATGTACTCCCAGAAACTTTACTTCATAAAAGTCAGAGACTGCTTTCTGAGACTGCCCAGGAAAACTAAAAATATGGGTATTGATGCTGGTAACAAATAATCCATGGCCAGTACAGATGCAGGAGGTTTAAGTCAAAAGAGAGATTTAAATCAGTGGAAGTGTAAAAAGGTGTAATTTTCAATAGCGTCTCTTGAAATCACGCCATTGGGAAGGACCAACATAGATAGGGAACAGTGAGCTGACCCGATAGCAAACTTTTCAGAATATTTGTCTCAGCAAGCCGCTGGATTGGCTTCAATTATGTATATGGTATATACTGTGTGATCCTACGAATAAATATACATTGAAGTTCAAATTATGCAGAGGCAAGAGAAATGAAGAATAAATGAAACTATGAGTTGAGAACATAATGGAGCTGAGTCTTCAGTAGTCTTAAGTGATTACTGACAATGTCAGCGTTAGCTTAAAAAAAACCATCCTCATGCAGTCGCTGAGGCCTGAAGTCTGCGGCGAAAACCAGAAGGCTCAGCACGCGCGCTGTGTTCAGCGCGTAGCCACCGCACGCCCTGCGCTGGCAGCAGGTGGGCGACCCACAGACATCTCTCCACAACAATGGCTTCCGACGAGGGGGCTAGCGCCAGAAAATACTTCTTGACCCTGTTCCCAAGGTGCTTCACAATCCTCCTACGCCACTGCCCAGCTGGGATCGCGGAGCCGCACGCGGAGCTGCTGATGGAACTCGCTGGAGGGAGCAGGGCCTTGCTCCGTTGCTTGCTGACCACAGCGCGCTCGCTCTCATCTCTGCTCCTTGAAGGGGATAGTTGGTCGCACGCCATCTGAGGACAGCTGTTTTCCAGCTGTCCATGGGGTGTTGGAGGAACTATGTAATTTTACAGATAAACAATTTTCAGAATCGCTTATCTTCTGCTGTGGGATTTCCTAGGAGTGACCATTAACTCATGCAGCCCTCCCAGAAATTCATTTTATCTGACCTGAAGTTAAGGTATTTCATAAAGAAAGTGTAAAGCTTGCTTTGTTTTGTCTAGACAATTGTTCTGCAGTGGAGCACTGCCTTGAAAGTTGCTGGTGGGATGTTGACATATGTGGATATGCATCATACTTTGGGAAGTTATGGAAACAGAGCAACAGTGGTGTGATGAAGTAACTGGAGTTCTGAGGAAAACCCGGGCATGCAGTGTGGTAAAATGTTGGTAACACGTAAGATATGAAAAATAACCAAACATTGCTATGTCCGTTAGTGCTTGTATATGTACACAGCTATTTTTCTGGTATCTAATGAAGGTAGCATAATGCAATCCTGTGCATGTCTTTGGAAATGTTGAGGTTAGGATTACTAACCAGCCAGGAGTCAGAAGGGCTGCTTATGGTTTACGTGCCTGTCGTAATTTTCCAAACTCCACATGTCTCATAGGAAGTAACTCTTAAGCAGGTTTATGAGATTGCCTGCTTAAAAAGATTGTGTTCTTTTAATTATACTTGTGTCATCGAATCTGGATAATCGTTGTGAGGTCTGGTTGCATCTGCTGGTGTAGCTTCATAGCCAGATCACTGGCTTAGCTTCGTCTTGTATGCAAGTGGAAATACATCATGCACTGGCATAAGACATCTGTGGGCTGATATAATTGTGCCCATACTGGGAATAGTGCTGATATAAGTATCTACGTAATAATGGCACCCAAATACAAGAAAAGACCAAATGACACAGAATCTGCATGCAGAGATAAGGCCTGAATTAATATATTTTATACTATTCTTGACACTACCAACCTGGGTGTATGTAATTTGGACCTCTTCCAGTCAGCTGCTTTCTGTCTGATTCATGTGCTTTCTGGTACGTGTGTAAGAATTTCAGTCTGACTGCTTGCATGGATTCAGTTCACGTTGCACTAGAATAGAAGTATCTTACTTCCTGTACAGCTTACACTCATTTACCTAGAACGATTATATCACCATGAAAAGGTATTTTTATTGTTACTATGCACATACATTTTTTCTGAGTTTTGTTACTCATGCTGCTGTAGGTAAACCACTTACAGTTACATTTACATAGAGTTTCCTCTATGTAAAACGTACCCTTAGACTGAAAGGGCCATGTTCGTAAGCGGTACGTAAAGGGCTAAATGGATATGAACCTAAGCAAAAGTAATAGGAGTTTAAGGGTTGCATCTTCCTTGTTGAATATGCCCCAGACGATAGACGCTCTAGTAACGTGATCTTTCTTAGAGCTGCTTCCAACATTGGTCCACAGATGCTCAAAATGATAAGATGGGGAGCTAACTGGATGTCAGGGGTGGGGGCCAGTGGGGTTAGAGAGAAATTTCCCTGCATATTATCTGCATTGCTACAGAATGGAAGTTTTTCTTAAACCATGGATTATACATGTGAAAATCCGGGAACTGAAATACTTTTGAACTTTATTCCTTCTCTTCTTGTGAGTCTGTTTTGTTCATTGGTGCTGCGACATTTAAATTTTTACATAAAGTAGCACCAAGAGTGCACTTACTGAAAGACTTCCCAGACACCTGGGAGTCAAAAGAACTGATCCTGAAATTCTTGCTCCATATATGTAATATCGGTATGTAATTTTAGCTTCAAAATTTCTTTATTTCATCTTGGGGAAAAAGAAATTTACACTTTTTTTTTTGTAGAGAAGCTTTGTAACAGTACCTGTGAACTCAGTGTGTTTTTCTTTGACTTCACTGGGATTTGAATCCTGTACATTTTCAAGGTTGCCTAAATTTGAAACTCATAATCAGTGAACATTGTTGATCTGGAGCCTCATACAGGATATCTGTTATTCGGATGGGTTAATTATGAAAGGCTTCATGAAACAAAGTCATTATAAAAGGAGATCTCGAAGGAAGGAGACTTAAAAATGAAGGGAAAAAGGTACTCTTTGATCATTTTGATAATAACATTTCATAATACTCTCATGTCTTGAAAATGACATTTTCATTCAACCACAATGAAATGTCTACGAGTGTTCCAAATGGCACGGTGCCTGTTTTTCAGTCGCAACCGAAAAAGCATATTTGTGTACATTCAGGCTAGTATTCTTCCCTCTGCTTCAACAGAAGCTCTGAAAAGTTGTTACTGATGATCAGAATACTGTAAGTCTGACCAAAGCTACCTTCATCATTATCATTATCAGAAAGAATCTAATGCTAGCTGCATGGTTTTTGGAGACACCCCATTATCTGCAGGTAGGAAGCATGTGATCGAGTTGTTGTGCTAGTAAGACTAGGAATCAAGGGATCTTATGCTCTGTCACATCACTGACTCTTTGAGCAACCCTTGAGCATTGTTTAAATACTTGGTATATTGGGTGATATATTGTTAATCATTATACTACTTGACAGATTTGACATAAGGTTTAATATATAACAATCTCATTTCTTGAAGTGCAAGTATAAGACTTGCCTTTTGAAATGAAAGGTGATCTCTGGTTCAAGGACCGACCAAGAATCTGAAGTTTTCTCTCTCTGTCTTCGTTTACCTTCTGTAAATAAAAAGAGTATTTCTTACAGTTTTATTGCCAATGCAGAAATGCTTCTACGGCATGTATTTTGAGTACCTAACCCAATGCAAGTTTGATCCTCGGTATGTATTGCAGAAGTACAAATTTAAATAACAGTAATTAATTACAGAACGTATCCAAATCCTGTAAAAGTCAATGAAAATATCACCACTAATTTTACTGCATTGACATATTTGGATGGAAGCTTACATTGATGTTTTTATCCAGGTTCTGCTGTTTGCAGAGGGCTGGTGACTTGAAGCTATTGTTACCTATGGGTGTAAAAATTTATTTTAATGATTTTTTTTTTTTCCCTTCCTGGGCAGGATTTATGTGGGCATCATTCATGTGATACTCTGGGCATGGCAGACGTTGGGACCATATGCTCTCCTGAGCGCAGCTGTGCGGTGATTGAAGATGACGGCCTCCATGCAGCTTTTACAGTGGCTCACGAAATTGGTATGCAGTGCCTTTTCTGTTCGCTTGCCAAATCAAACACTTGTAACAGCTGCATTAGTAACCAAAATACTTCGCAATTAATTCCAGATTTCCCCTGGTCCAGATACTCACTTGGGGATTAAGGCTGTATACACATGCACTTCAGGGTTAACTAATAAGGGATCAGAAGGCAAGTGAAGGCGCACAGTAGGTGTTTCCTTTCTGACAGTGTTGTTTCTAAGCAGTAGTTGAAGTGAAAATTCAAAGGCTGCTGCTACTGCCCAAGACGTCAATATGTGTCCCTCCTGAGGAAGCATTTGGCCTATCTATTGTAATTCGCATGCATTTAGTGCATACACAGTGGAGAATAGCTCATCTTTTTGAACTACTTGCATACTCTACTGCTATGAAACCTTTTCTTTGGACGATGCACTACCTGCAGAGGAAGGCTTTTGTGGAAAAAAACAGAATTCTGATCTTTTTCAAAGTGTATGGAAATTCCACCTTTGTGGTAAAACATGGTACTAACGTGAATCCTGAAATAAGCTAAATAGTATTTAGGTGATACAGGTTTGGTCAAAAAAACTGTTAAATTTTGTTTCAGTTTCCACCTCAGTGGACAGCAGTTTAATGTAGGAGCCTTACATGTACCCTTCAGAAGCATTTAAGATAGAACTGGTGACAGAAGAAAGTTCATATTCTGGGTTATTACATCTGTCATGGTATATTGTATCAGAATATACGCTGCCGTCTTCATTGTTTTTAATTTACTAGTGTTTTGAGAGCTGTGTTCACTGGAAATACATTCAGTTTGAGGGCTGTTCGCTTTGGTGAGTGAACAGCAATTTAAAAGTGGAGAACATTCTTCTTTTTATTTTAACATTCTTGGAAGGAAATAACAACGAAAGAAGAACTTTCAGAGAGAGCCAGTTTCTGAATTTCCTTGTACCTCATGCCAAACCAAAGTAAAGTTTGCTTTGGGAGTATCGTTGCAGTAGTTCAATTTTCAAGTAGCTAGCAGGTAGAGCCCAAGAGTTGTGTGCCTTATATATGCCTGGCTCAGCAACCGGAGGTCACCAAGTATGAAAAAGCAGCTGGCATGTCAATGAATTGACCCTTCAACGATTAGTGAACCTAACCCTACTGCTTTTACGCTGCCACAAATAAATGAAATCAGTAGCGGCTGGAGAGGGATCGTGTGTTGCATGAAAACATAAAGTGATGTGGCAGAATGAGTCTCCAAACCAGAAATTTTATTTTAATAAACAAGAATATATTTATAAAAGAAAAAGCCCTCTGAAATCACTAATTCAGAGCATTTAGAGTTCAGTACAGCAATACATCAAATACAACTTTGCATCAGATGAATTTAGCGGTATCAAACCTGGATGCTGTGAAGCTAATGACCCATCACAAACCTGGTCTAGAACTGGAACAAGTAGATAGATTCCAAGACTTAGCGTCTATCACTCAAAGGCCAGTCGGCTAGAGGGACTGCTTGTATCTTGTTGCATCCAGAAGTGATGCTTACTGCTGAAGCTTAGTGGGCACTGGTGAGGCTGGGTGAGGGACCTCCTCGTGATGTCAGTGTTGATATATCTGGTGTGTGAAGAGGAGGGTAAAGTGTGTCAACTACCATTTTATCAGCAATAAATACATGTTTAGATAAATTAAAAATGAAAGAACATAGATCAATAAAGAAAGGAATGAGCAATAAATACACATATTATTACCCTGAATTCCACACAAAGAAAAGGTAAACACAAGTGAATTATTTTCAATGATCTAGAAGCACGTTTTTGAAAAAGAGATATTTGCATACCTAGAAGTTTACAGGAATCTGTAAAAGCTATAATTTTCAGTGTAAAAAAGACATGAACTGAAACGGATAAATAAGTACCCTAATGGACAAAAAACCTCTAGTCTGAGGTTGTTTAAAATAACATCCTTTTTTTTTTTCTCTTCACCATAAGATTTCAAGAAAGGAGGGGTGTCAAGTCACAGAATGATCTTTGTGTGTGTGGCCTAAAGTGGGAGAAGTTGAGAAGAAAACACAGCTAAAATTGCTTGAGTACTTACATTAAATTAAAGGTCGAAAAAGGATGAAAAATAAAAGTGTGGCATGTATACCCTTCAGTTAAGCACTTTGGGGAAAACCTTACTTTATTTTATTTGGAGACCAGATTTCTTCCTACAGTTCAGAAGTCTTAAAGTTCCCTCTGTCCTGTGGGTAGGATGTAGCTTTAATTTTAAAGCGGCTTAGTTACTGGATGGAGTTCACCTGGCAGCATAGGAGATGCCCTGCAAGGCAGAAGGGATGCTAAGGGCTCTAACATACCCCTTTCTGTCATACAGAAGAGCAAGGTGAGCCATTAAGTGAATCAGAGTCACCATCTGCAGTTTTTTAAATAACTCTGCTGTGTGTGCATGTGTAGCAGATGCAGCATCATTAATGTGGACTTGATCCAGAGAATGGCTGTGTGTCCTCACTTTGACTTCAAGGGGATCTGAATGCTCTTGTTTCCACTCTGAAGGAACCAAGAGCATTTTTGAGGATCAGACTCTTTCTCTGGAAGGCAACCAAAGTAAATGGAATTGCAGCTTAACCAAACGGGACGATGCACAGCCCAGGGGCTCAGGTTGGATCCATGCATAGGAAGCCAAAAAGCAGCCTGCTACAGAATAAAGCCTGCCACTTCTGTTGCCAGGGTTTCTACTACATTATATGTTAGTTGTTTATTTTCTTTCTTTCAGATAAAATAGATGGATTTTGACCAGTGGCTTTTGAGGGGGAGAGTATGAATGAGCGGCAATAACAGGCAAAATCTGCAAAGAGCTATAAACAATAGCACAGGAAGAAACAGACACAACCAAATTCTTAGTACAACTGATTAGCTGACAATAAGAGGTGGAGATCCATATGTAAAGATTGACAAGGGAGGACCTGAATCTTGTCCTACGTGTACGTAGGAAAATCCGGAATAATTTGTCTCCAGTGTCAAATGTAGAAAATGAGGATAACGCAACAAAAACCAGGAGGAAACCTTGTAACTTTGAATATAATAATACAGTTTCTCCTCAGAATAAAGGGAAGCGATGCTAATAGCATAAATGTTATTTTTAAATCTTAGCCTGTCAAGACATTCAGCCACTAATGGGAAATCCGTATATGGTTATTTTCTAGCAGGGGACATGCTGCTATCAGTATGGACAGCAGCAGCTTTGCTGTCACAAAGATAGTCTTCTGGATTCTCGTCTGAAATAATCAGTTCAGTGTCATGTTGTGGCATATGGATGTCTTTTTTGACTTTAAGCAACTCCATCAGCTATTCCTTCACAGGTTTGCAGGGATATCTGAGCTAGCTTAGGTACAGTATGTAGACTTTCTCCAAGTCATTGTTATCGTCAGCCTACGGTCTGTAAAAAAATGTTTCCTTATTTCATGTATTTCACTGCTTCACAGAGACGTCTGGAGAAAAGAATTAAAGAACCCATGACTGCTCATAATCTAAACATTTTTCAGTGTTTTCCATAGGGCAGAAATAGCATATTGCTTCTCCACATATCCCCTATTAAAATAACCATCAGGAAATAAAAATAACTAGATTCTTACTCTAATACTCTGGACTTTTGGGTTGGAGATTTTGTTGCTTTTACAGCATTAAATTATAACCCAACGCATGCATCCTGTAAAGATAAGCATGATCCAACATCACCAGCAGACACAATCAATCAATTTTTTGCCTCAGTCTTCGCTGGCAACCTCTCTCCTCACGTCTCCTGAGTCGATGTACCACAAGATGGGGAACAGGGGGGTATAGCACCTCGCACTGTAAGAGAAGACCAAGTTCATGACCACCTGAGGAACCTGAACATACATAAATCTATGGGACCTGATGAGATGCATCCCAGAGTCCTGAGGGAATTGGCTGATGTAGTTGCCAAACCACTCTCCATGATGTTTGAAAAGTCATGGCAGTCAGGTGAAACCCTTGGTGACTGGAAAAAGGGAAAAATCGCACCCATTTTTAAAAACAGTAGAAAGGAGGACCCTGGGAATGATCAACCTGTCATGGAACAGATTCTCCTAGAAGCTATGCTAAGGCACACGGAGGACAGGGAGGTGATTCGAGACAGCCAGCATGGCTTCACCAAGGGCAAGTCCTGCCTGATCAGCCTAGTGGCTTTCTGGGGTGGAGTGCCTGCACCAGTGGACAAGGAGAAAGCAATGGATGTGATCTATCTGGAATTCTGTAAAGCCTATGACACAGTCGCCCACAACATTCTTCTCTCTATATTGGGGAGATATGGATTTGATGGG
>Ga0181612_116398_pt1 | contig 10307 bp, 5 predicted proteins | sample HoacroProtozoa21_FD_119630 | JGI IMG/M metagenome (GOLD analysis project Ga0181612, IMG submission 119630) | Hoatzin crop microbial communities from Cojedes, Venezuel. Combined Assembly of Gp0051906, Gp0051904, Gp0051908 | reverse complement strand
GCAATCAGGTCTCCCCGCAGCCTTCTCTTCTCCAGGCTGAACAAGCCCAACTCTCTCAGCCTGTCCTCATAGGAGAGGTGCTCCAGCCCTCGGATCATTTTTGTAGCCCTCCTTTGGACCCGCTCCAACAGTTCCATGTCCTTCTTATGCTGAGGGCTCCAGCGCTGAACGGAGTATTCCAGGTGAGGTCTCACCAGAGTAGAGTAGAGGGGCAGAATCACCTCTCTCGACCTGCTGGCCATGCTTCTCTTGATGATCTTATACCTGATAGATGCGGTGAAGGTGGCTGTGATATTGTGTTCAGGACAGTGACAACCGTGTTGCCCTACTGATTTGAGCATATCTGTTTTCCAGAAGCAAAATTCTCCTCAAAGCTGGAGGGGCTTGAAAATCAAGATATATTTGTATGCGTGCCCTCCAGCAGTATTTGACATTTCTCTATCATATTGTATGGTGGAACAATTGATCTTCATGGTACTGGCAGTGCTGCTGAGGTCTTTACTCTAAAATTCCCATAATCTTTTACTGCAAGTTCATCCTGAGATTAAATGGTTGGCAATTCATCATCCTCTTTTAACATAAAAAAAAAAAGAAAGAAAAACCAAACCCAACTCACCCCCTCAAAATCAGCCCTTTTCATTTTACTTCTTTGGTTTTCTTCCACAAGGCTGAGAAAAATAACAGTGATACTGGAAACAACATGAATAATTCACTCCAAAGGTACAATCATACTCATAAAATATAAATATTGCATTTTAAAATTTTCATAAAACTACCGAGCAATTCCTGTGGCTTTTAGGTTTTATGTACATCACATATGGTGGAAAAGAAGGTATAATTTGACCATATAGAATAAAAAAAATTCATTTTCAAAGCATCCAATATAGAAATGTATCCAATATAGGTACCTCCTTTTTTCATTTTCTCCAAGAGAAGGAAAACGTTATAAAGAAAATGGGCCCAAATACTCAAAGGTGCTGGCTTCTTCTTTGGAAGTGCATAATGACCTCAAATATTACTTTTGACAGTAGGTATTCATGGGAGCTTTGTGCCTTATATTAAATTTGTTGTTCACTTCTCAGGATTTTCCTAATGTTTCTCATATTGAAAAAGATGCTGTTTCTTATGAAGTCTGTAGAGCCTGATTGATGCTCACTTTGAAAGGGTAAGAAATGGGCATTTCCCAGCCCCAGGGAGAAGGTAGGGGTAAAAAAAAACAGAAGGACTGGAATGAAAGGTTTACTTTTTCAAGAAAAAATAATTTTCTGTTAAAATTGGTAACATGTCAAGACTGATTAATTTAATTCTCTCATGTTTTGACAGGCAGAAGGAATTATAAAATGCACAGATTAAAACAGCAAAAATTATGGCTTTTATGGCAAATAGTCTAACACTAGCCCCAAGCTTGATTTTCCTCTGCCACTTGTACTGGCAAGATTGGGAGCAGCTCTGTCAAAATTGAGAAGATGACTGTCATACCATAATGCAGAAGGATAAGGAGACAAAGGGTCTATTCTGTGATTCTAATTAGAAAATGCTCATACAGTGTGGATCTGTCTTCTGGTTGTTCCTCTCCACTAAAAGAGCTAATGGTAGGAGTGAATATTCAGGCCTCCCCCTGCTTTTCTGAATACTGTCCTTGCAAGTGGTGTAAGCATGGTGGATATTTAAAGTCTGTGAAGAAATGCACTGGTTCTTCTTGTGTGTGACGTTCATTAACATTTAGAAAATCATCAAGGCTTTTTCTCAGTAAATGCCAAGAAAAAAAATGTATTTGATTTTTCCCCTACAACGCACACCTCCAATCTTAGTATTTTGTGCTATAATTGCTCTTCAAATGAAAGCATGGAACAGGTTGCCATATTGAAAACACCTCCGCAAAATTCAATGAGTGTTTCCTATTCTGGATTGAATTACGGATAAGAATGCTTCAGCAATCCTTTCCATGAGGGAAAAATATAGAGACCTTTATATAGCACTATAAATGGTGTCTCTCCAGAGTGAATAGCAGCGTTTCTCAAATAGCTGCTAATAAGACTAAATATGGTAGGGCACTGCAGTGACTCACAGTGTTGTACTGGGTTACGCAACCCTCTAAGGTCACTTACATAAAGAACTGAACAAATCAAGTGCAAGCAAGCTCATCTGTTAATTAATTTGTAAGGCACACAAGTGGCATTTGAAGAGAAAACTTCTTATGGCTGTCTGTTGCAATGGGATGCAAGACTCTGACAGCCAGTGTAATTGTTCTTTGAGTTTCCTGAACTCATCTGAAACAAACACTGGCTCCATACGCTGTCAGGAATAATGCTGGAAGAACCCACTCAGCCCTCCCTGGGATCAGCACTGGCCTCGGGCAGCAGGGAGATTGATTCTATGGCTCAAGTTGTTTAGCTGATTGTAAAATTTATCTGGTGGAGGGGGACAGAAAAAAGGAGGAAGTAAATACTCCGAGAAATGTCATACTGTGAAAAGTGGGATCAAGAGCATCTTCCAGCAAGTTTAGAAAGCCTTGCTCCTTCCTGTATCTGCATATTACTGATGTAGTTGCACCTCTAGAAACCATTTGTGCTGTTTAATAAGAGGAGCCAAATTCTGGGTTGCTTATGGTGACTGAATTGCCCTTCTGTGTTTTCTGTGTTTCAAAACCATTCAGAATTTTCCACTGGAATAGGAAAAGGGGATCCGTAAGATTCCATAATAGATATAACTTGAAAATTGACCTACAGTAGAAACATGTCCAAGCTTATGAAAAGTGGAAATATCTGTATGTGCAACATTTCATTATTGTCCTTTGAGGAATTTATATACATAGGCATTTATGTAAAATTATTCAGATTCTGTGCAAGAAGTAACTTTATCAAAGACCAGCTAATTATTTAACAAGGACAAGTTTCACCTTGCATCATTAGTTGCAACTAAGCTTAGAACAAATTGACCAGTGAGTTAATTACTGGCATTGTGGATTACAATGCAAACTAACTGCTTTACAATCTCTGTGGTACTTCCCCACATGATCAAAAGGGAAGAGAACTACTATACAGAGTTTTTTCAGCTTAGACTCTCTGTTCACAATCTGTCTAGTCACCATTATATTTCAGAGGCATAACAGATGCCCAGAATGACTGAGATATTTTTCTAGTCTGTGGCAAAGATTAGAAGTTTCAGACCTTCTCTGTGCTCTGAGAGGTGTTGAGGAGGATGCAGCTCACTGGAGAAGTGGTGGATAAACTTTAAATTAAAAAATGTGAATCACTGAAATGTTTTAAAGGTGGTGTTTCCGTGCTGGACCTGGGAAAAAGCTCCTTAAAGCCTAGCTCAGCTCTTCAGAGGATTGTGGGCAACGGCTACTATTGATCCAAGCCACAGGTGAAGGGATAACACAGAACGGCTTGTGGGCCATTATCTGATAGACATCCTTAGGACAGAGGAGAAAGATGTGAGATGGACTTCTGCTAAGCCTTCTCAAAGGGTCAGGATATAATTGCTATTTACACAGCATGTTCTGTTGCATTTTCCTTAGTTTTCAGCTGTGCTACCTTTCAGTTGTTTTGCAGAAAGCTTCAAAGGCATGTGAGTGGAGGGACTCTGCCTGCTAAGGGTTCCCAGAGATAATGCATCTGATTTTCTCAGATGCCGAGAGATGGGACAGGGACCCTTTGGGATGGCTGTGCTGTTCACCAGGAGAGATCCTAGATACTCATTCCTGAGTCTTTTTTGTTGCTGTCAGACACAGCAGAAGTGTGATTTATTCACTGACTTCAACTTAAATTAACAAAAATTACTGTGAGCACCCTCACAGCACTATCCTGCCTCTCGTAAGCACAGTGGTGCCTTCCTTTTAACTTTGGAAAGAGCTCTCCTTGCTTAGAGAGATTGTGGCCTTCTCTTTTGATTATGGAGGGTCCCTCTGATTCTTTCAACATCTCAGGAGTTTCCCTGAGAAAGTTTAGCAGGTGTTCATACATTATTTTCACTGCCACAGGAAAAGCTAATCACTCAGCAGTTCAAGGAAGCAGTAGGAAAGCTGAATTTCTAGATATTTTCTTGATTCTGAATGCGTGCAATTTATAACAGATTTGAATTTTGCATGAGAAAACCCAAAATAATGAGAGAAAAGCATACAGGTTTCATCTCATCCAACAGGATCAGTTATTTGTTTATAAGAAGCTGTGGCTTGTCACATCTTTCTGCTCTGTTTGAAGGGTTATATTACAAAGAAGTTAGAGAACAGTGCTGGTGAGAACAGTTGTATGTTGGTGTATCTGAAGGTGCTAGGGCAGGATTTACAACTGAAATATTTAACTTACACTGTGAAGTCTTTCATACATAGACTATAAAGTCTTTCAGGTTAGAGCCTAGCACCTTGTGTCGCTGATTACGATACAGGCCAGAACGGCAGCATAAATATTTTTTTAAAAAGGTTTGTAATAAAATGCGTCAATAGCATGAGGAAGCCTAAGAAGAAGTCAAAAATATTGTAACAAAGCAATGGACTATGTCAAACTGCTTATGTCTGTCATAGTTTATCACTGTACAATGATTAACATAATGTCACCATGGGGTAAGAAATGCTTTTTCAGTATTTCCGCCTGCAAGGGTTTGGAGAGGGAAGGTCTACTGTCCGTGGGTTTCTGGGGAAGGAATGCCATAAGGAAATAATCTCAGGCAGGATGACAGAGATGCAGCTGGAGCTACCTTTTTCCAAATTCCTCTTTTACTGGAGTTTATTTAAAAGAGAGAATCTCTTTGACTTCTTTCTTATAAGTGTTCTGCTGGCTTTTGTCCAGGCCTTGAAATATGGCTTGAAGCATTTATATTCTGGAAGGAGTGAAAAAATTTTATTTTGACACAGTCATCCTCATGAACAAGCCCAACAGTTTGGGTAATTTGTTTTCTAAGTTTTAAATATAATTCTAAGTTTTAAATATAAGGTAGTACAGATGGAAAGGAGAAATTCAAGAGACGGAGCTAAAGAGAGGAGAAAGAACCTGCATGAGCAATAAAAAGAAAGAAAAGAAGAAATGTAATTAGCTAGCTCTTTATCACTTGAAAAAGAGCTTTTGTTTTGATTTTGTGTTGTTTAAAAACTGTGCTGAAAAATGTGAAACAGCATGAATCCATTTTTCACAATTTCATGTCGCCTGAGAAGCGTTGCAGCAGCAGGTCTGGATGAAGGGTAGAAAGAGAGAAGTAAGTGCAAACATCAAAACTTGAGCACAGGGTGACCTAAAGAGAAACAGCTGCCAATAGTTTTTGTAGCACAGAGGAAGGAAAGGTGAGGAACAGGCAGGACAGGAGGATGTATAGTTCCTTCCTTCTCCCAGGTACAATGGCCAGGGCATCAGAAGTCGTGATGGTTACATTTGGACCATTCATTATTAACCTTAAATCTGTGAAAAATACTCGTGATGAGGATCACTTGTAGGCATGTATCAACACTAGCAATCAGCATGTCCTTCATTTTTTAACATCCTCAAAGAATGCTGTGACTCAAGTGAGAAAAACTCAGTATTAAAGCTCTGTGAGAAAAACAGATAAAAAGTCGTCTTTTTCCCCTGGAAAGTAAAGGGAAATCTCTAAGGTCAGATTTACCAGAGTCCTGCAAATAATGAATAAAAGATTAAAAAATTCTTGGCAGAGAGTATGCGTTAATCAGTGTCTTCTCATGTGTGCATGTTTCCTCCAGCAAGCCTGTAAACTTTGATTTTTTGTAATTGGTAGGTTAAAAGTTCTCATAATTAGCATCCACTTCTGTGGGGAGTGTAGCAGCTAGTTTGCAATCATAAAGGTAAGGGTTTTTTGAAGTACTGCTAATTATGAAGTAAATTTGCCTTTTGAAGCAAAATTCAAGTGTGGAGCTAAATGAAGCCTCAGAATCACCATTTTTGTCAATGTAAAAGAGAAGGTTAGATGGTTACATTTTATAACCTTTTCTTTTATGACTACGGAGAGAGTAAAATGGAAATGAAGAACAAGTTGTCAAATGTCTCAAACAAATCATGTAATGACTGTGGTCAAATTTTTCCTGGTGTAATATTAGTTGCTTTGTTTGCCACAGGAAGTCATTAGAGAAATCTTAAAATCAAATCATTTGTCTTAAAAAGTAGGGGAATAAAGTGGAAAGTGCGGTTGCTTCCGGAAGAGACAGCTAGAGCACTGACAAAATATGTGATTAAAGATCTTTGCCTGAAACACATTTTCTGATTTGTACTCTGACTCTGGCTCCTAGGGACAGAGAAACTGAGAATTCTCTATGGGGCTTGTCAAAGAAGACCAACCTGCTGAATAAATGTTACAGACAGTGAGGTTCACTAGAAATAGCTCTCAACAGAGATTTACTAGCTTTTATTTCATATTTGTATGTATTTCATGTATTTAGCATATCACTAGAGAGCTCTATCTTCTGCACATTAAAATTGATCTTACTGGGCTTTTTTCTTTTCATGTATTTCTCCTATCTGGAGTACAGATGTAGGTGAAGGTGTTATACTTGTAAATCAATGAGACACATAATTATTTTCCCTTTTATGTATTGTATGGACTTCTTCTTTCGAGTCATACATCATAAAGAAGTGCAATTCATTGCCAAGTAATGTGTACCAGTACTGTGGTTTACTTACAGAGTTACTTGATGTATCTGGCATGGAATTAAAACATAATTTCAGAGCTGCACAATCTGAACACAAAATTATGGACTAAACTCTGCCAATCACTAGCCCTATTGATTCTGAGGGACGCAGGGTTAGACAATTCCAAGAGCTTAATCTTTTGTTCAACACCAAAAGAGAAGTTATATTGTCAATGTGTATTTTCCAGAGGTAGAGAGTTTGAGAGAAAGAACTTGAAACTGGTGCCATCTTACAGTCACAGAGCCTTATGCTGAAATTTCTTTCAAGTGCACATGATAAATTCAATGTAAATGACCAAGCAATCTGCTTGTAAATGAAAACTTATTGTTACACCTTATTTTATGAAAATGTAGTAAGATGACTGGTTCCACGTTTCATCTGAACGGTGCCTGCCTTTTATACATAGCTATATTACGTGTGATCCCACTATAGCAGCATATTTTGGTTGATCACAAAACCTTCATCCCTCAATAGCAACAGTTGTACTAAATGCAAAAACACATCTTGCCTGCAACACAGGCTATCACATTCCCACCAGACTTATTCTCTATCCCAAAGTATTCCAAGTCTCACATCCTGACCTTCCAGGAGCTCAGCCCCCTGAGCTGGGAGGAGACCTGAACACAAAATGCTTCAAAACAGGTGCCAGGGAGAGGCTAAACACAGTCTCAAGGCACTGAGATCAAAGGCTGCAGGAAGTAAGAGCAAGTGCACAGGACACCTCACTCCATTTCAAGTGCAAAGCTCAATTCTTTGTTCTTGTCTTACTAATGGGAACAAACAGCACACCAAAAGGAGGACTAGCAAGAGAAAAAGAACAAAAGTGTACCATCTAATGTATTATTAGTAGACCATCACACCTGAGACTGATGCCTGGTATAAGAAACTTAAAAGATTTTTTCAGCATCAGGAAGATCAAATGGACTTAGATTTAACCCTCCTCTAGTGCATTATGTTGTTATAGGAGATAATTGGAAAATTATGGTTTGACAGTTCTTCAATTGTCAAAGTCTGTACTGGAGAAAGCTTCATTAAATCAGTAGCCTTATGGGCAGCCTTATGGGCTGAAGACCAAACTTCTCTTCTAATGACAGTTGACTTTTTGAGCTACATCTGCTGCCATGGTACAAAGACAGAATGGAATTTTTAAAGTCACACGACTTTTCCTCAGTCTCTTGAGTGCTACTGCATGACTGAGTAGAGTTCGAGAAAGGTAAAATTAACACTGCTTTAGTCTTTGGGTGTAAAAACAAGTAGCAAAAATGCTTCAAAGCATATTGGGAACAAGATATTTCAGTGAAAGCAAAAAACAAACCATGACTGTGAGTTGGAAGAGTTTCAAGGGACTACAGAGATCTGTCAACCTAAGTTTCTAAATTCCTGCTTACAGTTAAAAAGCATGACTTCTGCCTCAGAGGACTAGCCATCTTCGCAATTAACTTGGACAAGAGGACAAGATTCTAAAATAAATATAAATATAAAATTCTATAATAAATATAAGAAAATAGAAAGCCTCAGTTCCCAGTCATCATGAAGGAACCAGAAGGGTGGGATTCAGTTCAAAATCATGACACTTTATTTTAGCTGTCCTTGTCCAAACCACCTTAATTCAGATGTCTATGCAGAAGTCGGTTGTCTAAGCTCCCGTTATAGTCAGTGAAAACCTTCAGAGTTGATGAAGCCTAGAGAGCGACTGCTCTGATGAGCTACATAGCAGGATTCAATTGCCTGAACTGCTGCTATTTGAGATGCCACAGGGTATCCAAGATAACCCTATGGGGCTGGAAGATATCACATGGAACACATGGGAGACCTTTGGGCCTGGGATATCAGGCAGGACACACAAGAGCATTTCAAATGGCGCTAGACACCCCTATTGACACACCTGAGTCCATGCAGGAGAAATGTCCTGCCTTGTGATTCGGGTCTCAGTCTCATCTTTACTGGCAGTACTAAGCAGAGGTGGCCCACATGCAGTTAGCTGAACAGAGGCACCTGGTGACTTTTGGGATGTCTGGAGCAAATCAACAGCTTCTAGTTGCTGGTGTGGGAGGGCTGAGTCTCCCTAGGGTCCCAGTGTCATGCCTGTGGAGATGTCTCAGCTACTGTGAGTGAAATGGCACTGGATGTTAGCACATGGACAGACCCCATTGTGCTGCGAGCTTCAATTCCTCGCTGACATTCAGGCACTTCCATGTGGATGGGTGTATTCCAGTATCATGCATACCAACAGAATCCCTCCCTAGCAGTGAGTTCAGTTCAGGCCCTTCAACAAGTTAGCATGGCATAATGAGTAAGCTAAAAATTCTGTGTGGCAATGTGTTGCAGGTTAGCTAAATTCTCTGTCACAAGGTGGTAAACGAAGTTAAATAATGAGCGCTTGCTGTGGTTCCTTGCACAAAACATACGCAGGTAGCACACTTTAGTGCTTGTCTGATAACTTTAATATGTGTTTGAAGCTGATGTGCCATCATTCATCACCTTGTTGAAAGAACAGGTCCAATCATGAGGCTGCTTAAATTTGGTTTGTTGTGTGCCACTGATAAACTACGTAATATGCGGCAAGAACAGGCAACCAATAAAAAGCAGTAGGCATTGGGGAAAACTGTCTCTGAGTTAGAGGACTGTATTAAGCAACTAATATTTTTGGAACACAAGGAGCCCTGGAACTGGTATAGATGACGAACTAGATGGGAATTTTAACAGTGGTGCTGAAAATGCAAAGATGCTAAAAAAAAGCAGAAGGAGCAGAGTAAGGTCTTTGATTTATGATGTATGTTGCTGAAGTACGTTGCATTCCATTATTTAATGCATGATAGATGACAAAGATTTCTATAACTGTTAGTCCTGCACTCCTTGCAATTACGAGATGGTAACTGTATTTCACGTTTGTCTGTAGTGTAATTCCCCATTTAAGCTTGCAATATCAATTGGAATGTGCAAGATCATGAAAGTGCTTCTTCTCTGCCAATATTCAAAAGTGCAGAGGGCTGATCTGAAAGCTGTGCAGCCATTTAAGGGCATCTGCTACAGGCAAAGTAGCGAATCAGCTTACCTAGGATTCTATACATAGAGAATTAAGATATAGGAACATAATTAAGGACAGTCAATATGTGTTAAGGATGTAGCTGTTATGAGACAACTCTGATTTCATGTTTTTATGAGATTACAAGTTCTGTTGGCAAAGGTAATTGCAAAGATGTGGTATAATTCAGACCTCTACAAAGTGTTTGTTTTAGTATCACACAATACAGTGATTAACAAAGGATCTCTCTGGGCTATCAGTGAAGTACATACTGAGTACTTGGCTTGGCTGTCTCAAAGATCTCAAAAAAATTATTGTCATCAGGGGTCTTTATAAGACAGTGTTATGTTTAGGAACTTCTGTAGAGTTTGGCAAGAAATTTTATGGTGATCCACAGTCTCACCTGTTTAGGAAGCTAATACAAAATACCTAGTGGTGTAATCACAGAATCACAGAATCACAGAATGGTAGGGGTTGGAAGGGACCTCTGTGGGTCATCTAGTCCAACCCTGTCGCCAAAGCAGGGTCACATACAGCAGGCTGCACAGGACCTTGTCCAGGCGGGTCTTGAATATCTCCAGAGAAGGAGACTCCACCACCTCCCTGGGCAGCCTGTTCCAGTGCTCCATCACCCTCAGAGGAAAGAAGTT
>Ga0181612_116068_pt1 | contig 10307 bp, 7 predicted proteins | sample HoacroProtozoa21_FD_119630 | JGI IMG/M metagenome (GOLD analysis project Ga0181612, IMG submission 119630) | Hoatzin crop microbial communities from Cojedes, Venezuel. Combined Assembly of Gp0051906, Gp0051904, Gp0051908 | reverse complement strand
TGCTGCATTACAGGCTGCCCAGGGAGGTTGTGAAGTCTCCTTCTCTGGAGATATTCAAGACCCACCTGGACAAGGTCCTGTGCAGCCTGCTCTGGGTGACCCTGCTTGGGCAGGGGGTTGGGCTGGGTGACCCACAGAGGTCCCTTCCAACCCCGAACATTCTGTGATTCTGTGATTTTGGTGCTAACTGCAATCTTCCGGGACAAACTTGCCAGGTGTCTTCGAAGCTGTATTCCTTAACCAATCCAAGTAACCTGGCGTCTTTGAGGCTGGACTTCCTTCGCATTATTTGCAGCCATGAACACTACGTCACCTTGAACTTACCCTGCAGCTTGCTCACACCACCTGCATCTCCGTCCCCATCTGTGTCTTCAGCAACTTCTCAGGTACACTGTGACAAAGATCCTTCGTGGAAATGCAAGCTGAGCTTTGTTCTGAGACTGAAATCACAGGAGGCAGTTGTATCACCTGTATTTTCAGTCTCTGCTTACTAATATTTTTTGGAGGTGTTTATTTAGAAATTAGTTTTTCCTGCCACGTAGCTTTTGATTCCTTTGCATCTTTTATTATTGACAAAAGAACGCCCATATCCCTGCCCTCATAGCGACCAGACGTATTTCTGTCCTTAGGGACCTAGTCCCCTCCTATATTAGACAAATGCATGAATATAAATGAGCCATTAAAGAACACGCTTTGTCCAATGTTACCCTTTTCTTACAAAACAAGTGTCTTTCTAGCACACTGTAGCTTAGTCCTAGCCTGCTTAGAAAATGTAATTTGAGTTAGCAAGTGGGTCGTTCAAGTGGATTAATTAGTTGCAAAATTACATACACTAAATCAAATTAAACCCTGCTTAAGCCTGAATAAGAGCATCTGTACCTGAGTCAGAAGTTTAACTAATCCACTTTTAGAGGTTATTTGACTTAACCTCCCCAAGGTCCACCCTGTAGGTGGGAATGCAGTAACAGCAAACAGAATTAGTAGAAGAGTTAGTGAGCTTGGATGTAATGTAGGTCGATGTGCGTAGATCCAAACAAAACAAGGGAAAAAGGTAGTTTGTGTGAGATTGTCTTTAATTCTGAAAACTGCTTCTAATGTGTTGCATAAGCTTTGACTCTGTGTTCCAAGGGGCCTCATTATGCAACTTCTGAAACTTGATATTTTCACAGAGTTCTGGGTTCTCCACAAATGTCCAAGACCAGAAGATTGCAAACATGTTTGAATTGTCTGTGCCTTTCCGCCAACAGCATTACTTGGCCGGGCTTGTGTTAACCGAACTGGCGGTCATTTTAGATCCTGATGCAGAAGGGTAAATTTTTAACGATTTTTTTTTTCCCAAGAGTTTTCTGTAATTCCAAGCAAATTGTGTATGCAAAGCAAGTTCTGGTATGGCCGGAATTGATTTAAATTTGTGAGCTGAGAAGATACGAAACCAGTTCTTTAAGAATCCTCTTTTTTCTCCCTACCCCTCATATTTCTTACTTCCTTAACCCTGACTCTGTAAACGTGATTTCAGTCACATTTTTCCAGCTGAAAAGAAAGGAAAGAGGTTCCTGCCGGAGCCCCCAGCTACCACAGGGGCACTGCTGGAGCTCTGAGAGGAAAATAGCTTTTCTCAATTGTAACGAGAAAACAATTTTCAACATTTAGGAAGTCTCTGTTGCTGGTGGTTTTAAATGTTACAATGCATTTCGCCTGTGGTCCTCCCAGCTCTTTTTGAACATAAATTATGCATTGATGAGGCCCCTGCGGGTTACATAAATAGACAAATAGAGTCAAGCGTGCAGAGTTTGTCGGCGGCTTGCCTGGCTTGTGCAGCAGAGAGTTTTCTGAAGTAAGAGTGTAGCCTGTAGTCCTGACATCCAGTCTGTTCTTTGTGTTATTTAGGGCTGTATTCTGCCTACCCTTTTTAAAATGGGTTTCAATGGAAATTATTGATTGCTTCCACGGTCCTGAGTTCTCTCGCAGGCATTTTTCTCAAGGTGGACTCAGAAATATCAGCCGAGTCGACAAATGCTGATGATTCATGGTTAATTCTGCCCTTTACCGAGAGGTCTCAGGAGTTAGACATTCATTCTGTTTCCTGTTGGAGAAGAAAGTGATGCCATAAATTAGAAAATTTTCTTGTATATGTACATAACACCTGCAGTCCCATTTGTTTGGCCTGAAATGGAAGCAGCAGCAAATCTTTCCCCGTAGATACCGTCTGCAGAAATCCTTTTTGTAGCATAGGAGCAATCCTGCTCACTGGTTAGAAATCAAGCCCTGACTCTGACCACGTTTGCCCTTGTTCTTCACAAACTTTCTGTTCTCCCTCACCTGCCTCCTGAGCTCTCCCACTTTGCTGTTCTCGGCACTGAAGCTTGGACCAGGATGGTAATCTCTGCACCACTGCACCAGGGAGCTATCAGCATGATCTCGCTGGGGAGGCAGCTCCTCTCTCCAACCTTGTCTAGACAGAAAAAGCCCACCGATACCAGTTCAGCTCTGGAGATGCGTTTTGATCAAAGCTCCTCAATTTTCGTGGAGGTGTACACCAGTCATGCGTTTGTTTTTTGTTGTTTTCCAGAATGACTTGTAGTTCGCAGCTTATTAGCTGTTCTCAGGCTTCAGCCCGCTGCATTTACCCGGGTAAATCCACCGTATAAAGTAAACCAGTCTGTTCAGATCTGCGCTCCCCTTGCCTCTGAAGACTTTTAGCAGTCGTATAGTATCGTCAGCAGGATATTAGTAGAGGGTTCAGACATGTGTGCTATTAAAATGTTTTGGCCACCATTAGAAAAAGCTCGGAATTGTTCCCGGTTGCACTCTCCTGCAGCAGGGGTGGAGAGGGATGTCCATCTTGTTCATTGTGTAGGAGCGTTGCCTCAGGTCTCGATAGGTGATACAGAGCCTTAAATGTGTTCTGTCCTAGCTCTTTTTGCTCTATTAGCAAAATATGCTGAATTTTAGCTCACCCATTTCATAAGAGCTCTTTGGATTGAGCTGGAGAGAGAAGACTGCAGCAGCCCGGTGCCCAAAGGTGTTGTGCTAGATAGATCCCTCTGTGCTAGGTGCTTCGCAGTCCTCTTCCAGAGCACCTGCAGTCTGAAAGACAAACACAACACGCAGAAGAAGGAAGCCAGCTGTTGCAGAAGTGGAGGACAGAGAGCGAGTCCGAGCAGCTAGACCCTGAACAGATTGTCTCTGCAAACAACGCTGTGGTGCTTTGGTTATTAACTCGGAATAATTACCCTTGCTCCTTTCACAGTGCCCATGTCGCCCATATTGGCTGATGTTACAGGGCAGAAGTGAGAAAACCGGAATTTGGCCCTCGGTATTCAGTGACAAAAGTCCGTTTTCCGAAAGTGTGCAGTGTTGACCCAAACGCAGGCCAGGGCTGAGATAACAGAGGGGACGGCTGGAGGGCGGCGAGGTCAATTCCTTGCATTATCAGCCAGAAAGATTAGTGGGCTCTGTTTCCTCCTCTTTGCTATGGATCGATCCACCACGGTACCTGCTTTGTTCTGGAAAAGTGAAAAAAAAAATCCCCGTAGCCCTAGGTTTGAATTACGCTGCTTTTTTTGGAAGTGGTTTCCCTAAATGCGGTTCTGTGGCCTGCAGGGTAGGTTCCTTTGAACTGTCAGAAACACAGCTTAGGGGCCGCTCCTTCAAAACAGTACAAAGACTTTTCTTTAACTTAATCTGAGGGAACGAGTCACTTAAATAATCATTCCCTTCCTAGTTATTAAGGGTCTCGCTAATTACACAAGCAAGCAATTGTAGGATCTCATTAGGGCTTGATTAAAAAACACAGGGAAGAAAGGTAGCTACAACTAGCTAATGTCCTCCTAACCCGTGCTGGTGTGTTATGAATCATTTGAAACCCCCCAACAATCCAGTCAAAGCCTCTCATCTTTTTAACCAGAACTCAACTCTACTTTTCAGGTAAAGTGGATACTGCCTGAAATTCAGCACTTGTTTTAATACCTCAGGTCTGAACACTGAAGCTTATGTTTTGCTGATGCATAATGTATGAGCTTCCTTGGCTGCTTCATGCATGGGGTAAAGTTGTCTTCTTGGCCTGGTTTGCCTACAGCAGCAAATAGCTGCGGCGATAGCTGCTATTTGCTCTGGGAGCGTTTTGCCTCTGCGTGGTGGCTGGGGGGACTGAGAGGAGCAGAGCGAGTTCTTGAGAGATGCAGGGGAGGGGGCGTTTTCCAGCACCGAGTAGGCTCACGCAGGGTGCCCTGCAAAAGATGCCGTCGTTTGCACCTTAATAACGAGGAAGGCCATTTCTTGCTGTTTTTCCGTCTACCCCTCCATTTCCCTGATGCTTTTCATGCAGGGTTGTGGATCTGTAGTCTGCTGGTTTGGTTGAATAATTGCATGGGGGGTCAGGGAACTGAAGCAGAAACTTCCCCATCCTCTGATAAAAGCAACGTTCTGTCTTAGGAGGCTTTTCTCCATCTAAATGGCGTTAAATCGAAACAAACAAAAAAAAAGAACACAATGAATAGTTTCACTAAACCCACTGTCCTCTCAAGTTTCTCTCCCTGTTTTCCATATTCCCTAGGTTCTCCTAACAGGCTTTAGTAGATGCGATACTTCAGCCTAGCAGTAGCTGGGGCTTTGTTTTTTGTGTGGAAAATAGGAGGGTGGTCACATTATGTTGGATGTGCACCTCTGCAAGATGTTTTTGTACATTTTATATGGCGTAGTGAAAAGCCAGCCGTTTGTAAAATACATGGGAGATCAAAAAATATGTGTAATGGCAGTGTGTGTGAAGTTAAAAATAAAATCCCGTATTTTTTTTCTTTTTTGAAGCCACTTAGTTACAAAGTATAGTTTGCTTTGGAGATATTAACTAATCTGCGTGACCCAACTCTCTGTTGACAGTTTATTTGGATTGCATAAGAAGGTCATCAATATGGTACACAATTTACTGTCCAGCCATGACTCGGATCCGCGGTACGCTGACCCACAGGTAAAGGCCCGGGTGGCGATGCTGTATCTACCTCTGATCGGCGTGATCATGGAAACCGTGCCTCAGCTTTATGACTTCACAGGTATTTTATATTCTGTGCTTTGAATATATGTCTATCTGCTCACAAGACTTGAGCGTTTGAGTTCTAAAATTGTACTACAAAAGCCTTTGCTGTTGGATGAGATTGTTTCTATTTCTGAATTATAACTTTGACAGGTTTTCACATCCATTTCCTAAGCTGCACTTGCAAAATGTATCTTCAGTGACTGTTAACACTCAAAAGGTGCATTTGTCCACTAGCAGAAAAGCTAGCAATGCATTTTAGTTGACATCTGGCCGGCTACTGTGTATGTGTAGCTGCCCTCCCTCTACATCTCTGGCCTGTTGAGAAGGTCACCCCACCTACTGTACAATTCTCGTAACAATTCCAGCCGACAAGCAGAGCTCCTCTTCTCCCTCTTCGTACGTGCTCTGTCAGCAGTTCGTTTCAGGGGTGCTTTGCAAAGTGTCCTGAAGAGCAGCAGAGGTGGGTTAGTTCAAATCAGGCCAAGGAGTCCAGTCTGGAACGGGTTGGGATTTGGAGTTGTCTTCTACACCTGTTGAGTTTAATGACACAATAAAGCTGCAGGTAAGGACTCGGAGTGAAGTGTTCAAAGGGCCGAAAGGTCTGTTTTCAGAAGGGTTCTAGATACTGAGGTTGTGTAGGTTGCATTTGAAAATTGTGGTTTTCTTTGCTTTGCGTGACCTCAAATAATGGTCCTGTTTACCTGCACGACCCCGTGAGTGTGGTGATTTTCAGTTTGCATTCTCAGATGCATCGTTCGATGAAACAAGCACTGCGGAGGGAGGCTGGGGAGAGAAACTTTGAGTCTGGGGACTGACTAGATGCACATGTTTCTCGGCAGAGAGTCACAATCAGCGAGGGAGGCCAAGCTGCGTCGCTGTGGATGATTACGAAAGCGAGGGTGGAAGCATGATAAGCCAGACAGTTGCCATGGCCATCGCAGGAACGTCGGTCCCTCAGCTCACCCGGCCCAGCAGTTTTCTACTCACCTCATCGGTACAAAGCCCGCTCTCCCTACTCCCTGACCCTCAATCTGTGTCAACAAGCAAATATTTACACGTGCAGGTCCTATGGGGCTGATCAGTGAGTGGCAGGGACTCCTGTCACTTTGCAGCTAGGTGTTACACAGGGAGGCAGAGGGTGAAAGACAAGGGGGAACAAATCACGTTTGCGTGTTGTTGTGGCTGTCTCAGAGAGGGTGTAATAAAATGCCAAGCAGGGATAAAAATCAACAAACCTCAGACAATGGAAGAATTCTCTTTTCTGATAAAGATTCTCTTTTTCTGAAACAATCTGATAAAAGGTCTGTGAAGTGCAATGGTCATAATGGGCTCTAAGCCCTAAGCAAAAATTCCTACCACACCTAAATCCCACCTAGCTGAAGACGGACTCCTCCTGATTGCGGTAACAGGCAGGGCCTTCCATTTCTCCCTCCTCCTCCCTTTACTCCTGCATCAGGACCCCATTTTGCTGGGTGAGACGCTGATATGTACAGGAGATTATGAATGGAGCCCCTCTGCCTAACTGCTAACCTGCTGGAGGTTGTTGAAAGCGTCTTGAGGGAAGTGGGTATTTGCTGCCTGAACAGAAACTCCTTCATATAATGTGATTATTTTGGTTCAAACTGTTGCTTCACTCCTGTGGCTTGACTGTCTGTGGGCTCCAGCGAGCTGTTGGGTTGAGACAGAGAAATGTGTATCTCCTGGTTGTTGGTAAGAAATGTCTGTTCACCTTCTGTTCCCATTTGGTAATTATTTAGACTGGGTCGGTAGCTGGTGCAGATCCTTTGAGTGATGATTGAAGTGTTTGGACGTGAAGTACAGTGTGGCAAATGTCTTGACCTGTCTGTTTTAGAGTGGCAGGCAGCACTCCACCTTCTCAACAGAGTCCAGCCGCAGCCTTCTGATCTGTCTCTTGTGGGTGCTCAAGAACGCGGACGAAAGCGTCTTGCAGAAGTGGTTCACAGACCTGTCAGTGCTGCAGCTCAATCGCCTGCTGGACTTGCTTTACCTTTGTGTATCCTGCTTTGAATACAAGGTACTGCTATATTGTTTAAACCTCCTGAAGTTCCTCCTGGGGCTCGCCGAGGAACTTTACACGACTCCAGAAAGGCATTTCCTGCCCTCTCCTAAGTATTTCCTCTATTCAAAATCCCAAGGCTGTGCACTTGTCTGTGCAGCCTCTCGCCTTTTTCCGTGTTTACTTTTCAGCCATGCAAGTGTCTTGAGCCTTGTTTCACGTCTTACGCTTTTGTGCTGCTTGCTACTCATCTGGGAACTGCAGCAGGGAAAGGGGACAGCTCTTGGCCATTTTGCTTACTGTCAACAAGAAGAGAGTTTTCTGTAGCGGTGCTGGAGTCTGGGTAGATGATCTAGCTAGCAACTAAACCTGTATTCCTTTCTTGCTGTATGTCTTCAGACAGGAAAGATATTTTGAGTGGTGAATGCTTAGAAAATATCCCAGATTTCAAGAATCTTCCCTCACGGTCTCATTTGAAACTTGCAGGGCAAGAAAGTATTTGAAAGAATGAACAGTCTGACGTTCAAGAAGTCGAAAGACATGAGAGCCAAACTCGAAGAAGCTATTTTGGGAAGCATAGGGGCAAGGCAAGAAATGGTCCGAAGAAGCAGAGGACAGCTAGGTGAGTCAAGAAGTCTTCTGTGCTGTCCTCTTTTTCCAAAAGCAGCTGCTCCCATCCCTAAAATTACTTGTACCCATCTGCGGTGTGGGATACTACCCAGCAAGATCTTCAGACAAAGAGGCTCCTAGAAAAAACTGTTTGTGGTCTGCAGCATGCTTCACTGGGTCTGCAAAATCTCCACGCTTTTCCTAAGTTCCATCCAGAGGCAGTTTTTTTGTTACTTGGTTGGTTTTTTCTACATGTGATCACGTCTCATTTATGGGGAGTTCTTGCCTGAACTTCTTCCAGTGTGGCATCTTTCAGAGCCGCATTCTGGTATGTCCTGTGCAAGGATCAGAGTGGAAAATGAACTGGCTGATCTTGCTTGGATAGCTCTGAAAATGCCTGGATATGCCACAGGCATCCTGGTACAAATTAGTCCTGTGGGCTAAGTTGAATAATGATTTTAGAGGCCTAATTAACTGATCATTTCAGAGAGATGGGGGACCTTTGTATTTTTTTTTTTTCTTAAACTGGCCTGATTGCCTTTATTACTTGAAAATTCCCTGCCCTCCCAGCAGTGAGAATAAAGACCTAAAAGACTGTGAGGAGGGAGAGGAGGTCTCAGCACCATCCTGAGACTGTTACCGTGTGCCAGCTGAGGACAGCAATATCCGACTGCTGAGGATTGCCACCCTTATGTAGTCCAAGGAAGGTGTTTCTCCTAGCAGCCCTGAAAGCTGCCTTCCTGAGTTGAGTATCTCAGTTGCATCTCTCTGTTAGCTCCGCAGCGAGCTGGTGTGTGGCAGCACAGAGGTCTGTGTTGCCCATTGCTCTCTTGGATGAAAACTGGGGCAAGTGAAGTTGCCTCTCATGCCACTCAGCAATGACAGAGTTAGGGGCTGTGTAAACGTCTTGGGGGAGTGCCAAAGCCTTGGGCTCTAAGAAGTCGTAGCTTGCTGTCACCTCTCACTTGTGAACAAATCTAGAGTTGCTACCTGTGCAAAAAAATTAGCATTGGATGACTGCTGTTTTAATATTATCCTGCAGAGAGAAGTCCTTCTGGGAGCGCGTTTGGAAGTCAAGAGAATCTGAGATGGAGAAAGGATATGACCCACTGGCGTCAAAACACAGAAAAGCTTGACAAGTAACTCTGCCTTATCCTTCTACCTTAAGAATGTGACAGTGCCTGTGAGGAGGCAGGGTCTGTCTCCCCGCAGCAGGGCAGTGGCAGCAGTCCGCTTCGCTCTCGGTTGAGCAGGTTTGGGCCCTCCGCTGGAACAGGGCTGGCGGTGTGCAGGTAGCTCTCAGTCCAGCACTGCCCTGCGTAACTCTGCTTTGCCACTGCCCCGTGCTTTCTGAGATTGTAAAACGAGATTTAGAGAGACCGATATAATCCATTACCTTCTTAAAACCCTGTAATAAGCTGTAATTTAGAGAGGAGATCCGTTAACAGTATTCACAGATAGCATATGTATTTCATGTCATATTTCCTTTATTCCATAAGAGCATTCTGGAGTTGTCAAAGCTTGCTTTCCTTTCCTGTCCTAATCCATCACTTTGATTATTTTTCCACATGTGCTGTGCTTTTAGAAGCCACAAACCAGCCAGGTACTGTAGCATTGGTGTGCAGTTCTTATAAATTGCTATTTTGTGCATCTGCAGACTCAATCATCACAGCATTGTTTGTGATGCTTGTCAGAAGTTTTCAGTGTGTGTGTGCGACTGATCGGAATGAGCTCTTTTTGCTTATTACACCCATTTCCTTTAAAATTCTCTCTCTTGGTGTGGTTTAATCCAGAGGGCTCAGGAGTTGTGTTTGAGCTTCGCTGTGCACGTTTTCTGTTTCCTCAAATTGCAACCTGCAATCTCCACCCTCCCAGAAAAAGAATTGTCCCTAATCCTAGGAAAGCAATCTCAGCCCAAGTGAAGCTCTGAAGAAGCTGGAGATTGGAGTCCTCAGAGCCCGAGTAGAGGGCAGGCCAGATTTTACCCTTAGAGACATTGACGCTTCCTGAAGTTGAAAGTACATCTTCACAGCTTCTAATTGCTTTGTCCAACACAAGAACATAATCTCTTGTTACGTCAAGTAGTGGCTCTTTGTCCAAGATCCCAGTCCTGCTGAGGCACTGGGAAAACCAAATGACCAGTGTGCTTCAACCTAATAATGAAGTGATGTGCATATAACTTTCACCTTGGCCCAACTCCAGAGCTGTGGTCAGAGTTACGCTAGATTCAAATTTGGCCTGAAGAACTCCTCAGTTCACTGCCGGCACTGGGTCTGAGCCCTCTCCTCTTCCCGGGAGGACCTTCCACACACAGCTGTGGAATGCCTTGATGTTCAAAGGATGGTACCTCACCCCACAAAATAATCTGCTTAGACAACTCTACAAACCTGCTTTTTAATCCGTACTTGCTTACCTTGACCTGGGTCCATCGCCCCCCACTCCTGTGGTCCTGCATGCGTAGGTAGAGTCTGGCCCTTTGAAACCTAACAAGTAAGATTTTTCACACCGAGATTCGTGTACAGCTAATTGCAGGTGGTATGATTTTATGCATATGGTATTATTTCATATAGGGCCAGGCCCCAAGCCTTTGTATTCTGGAGCCTGAAGAGTATCACAGAATCACAGAACGGTAGGGGTTGGCAGGGACCT
>Ga0181612_179696_pt1 | contig 10308 bp, 3 predicted proteins | sample HoacroProtozoa21_FD_119630 | JGI IMG/M metagenome (GOLD analysis project Ga0181612, IMG submission 119630) | Hoatzin crop microbial communities from Cojedes, Venezuel. Combined Assembly of Gp0051906, Gp0051904, Gp0051908 | reverse complement strand
TAAAATACAAATTTCCTAAAGGAAAGTGGATTTGCTGTATTATTAAATGTTTATTTCTTTTAACTCTATTTACTGCCTAATAACATGGACTGTTTTTCTGAAGATAATTTTACTGCTTAGGGATTCTCTTTGCTGAAGAGTTGCCTTGTGTAAATACTTTGAGCTAGCTGTGTGGCAGACTGTCTAGCTGTGGCAAGCTCAGCTGCACAGCTAGGAAAATCAAGCAACATAGAATGACTAAATTCTTTACAGAGTATTTCAAAATTATCTTCCATACAAATTCAAACATGTTGTATCTTAAACACACTTCATTTTGTATTTCTGTCAGGTGAGATGCAGCACTGACACAAACATTTTAGTGTGCACACAGGAGATTTATGAGGGGCCCAAGAGAGTTTCTTTCTGACCCCACACTATGGGGACCCTAAGTATCTCCATTAAAATGTCCTCTGAAGTTTTTCTCATGCTGAAAACACAAAAAGAAATCTGCTGTGTTTTTTGCTACTGAAAGTACATTTGGAAGTTCTAATGAGTCATTATACTTCACTGGCAAAGCATCTTGGCTTGAGTTTGCAAACCTTTTATCTTATGTGTCTTTTACGCAGACCTCATTACGCAAACAAAATGCAAAAAAAGGTAACACAAAATACTTTTCTTCTTTGAAAAAATCTTCTCTGTTGGAAAACGGAATAAGGTTTTAATTTAAAAAAAAGAGATTGTGTTTGTTTTCTAGGTTGATAATAAATTTTATGACTGTTGATGACTATTTTATTATGGACATTTTTCTTTTTATTCCTTTAAAAGAACATTAACAAAAATAGCAGTACAAAGACCTCAGAAGTTGTCTAAATAATAATAATATTAAAAACATCTCATAGAATTAATTCCTATTTCACTTGTGTGACTAAGACAAAATATGTGGAAGCTGGTTTGAAGTAAAATTGGCTATGCTGATATGGTGCATGCACGGTGTAAGAGTGCACAGCTTGCTAATTGTCAGACACCATATCTTAAGACAATTTCCTCAAAGCTCATTTGCAAAGCTCACTGCAAGACCTCCTGGTAGGCCAGCTGAATACCAAGCAGACAAGGAATAAATAACTACCCAAAACCAGCCTTGAAGGGAGTTAGAGGACAGGTACCTCATTGTGAAAAATGTGTCTAGACACCGACCTCCTCCCCGACTGGCCGGAGGCAGGACTGAGGAAAAACACTTGCACGGGACTGGGGAATGTGGGCTACTTGCCATTGCCTACGGAACAATCTCCCAGAACACCTTATAAAAGTCCATGCAACCAAACAATGGGGGGACCCCCACCATCGATGCACACAGGAACTACCGACCGACAGGACGCTGCTGGATCCATGGTGGAGACTATCTATCTCTTGCGGCTCTATCCCAACTGCCTGTTAGGTTTCTTTCTTTCCTGTCTTTTCCTCTCTTTCCTGTAGTGCTTTCCTCATGCCTTTGTTTGAATAAGTGATCAATAAATCTGTTTGACTGGCGTCATATGACTTTGATTGTGTCTTAATCTCACTCTGGGAATAACAACAAATCTCTATGGTTTGGGTCTTCCCAGACTGTAACACTAATCTGTAAAGTAAAGGGAATCACCTGGTGATAATTTATCCATATTGTTTATTTCGGGAGTGCCTGTGAAGTTGCCTGAGAACCACAATTATGTTGTGTTTTAAAGGCAACATGTTGCTTCAGTCCAAAGGACAGCCTTGGAGTAAATAAGCATACATTACACCAGATCAGGAGGTAAGGACCCAAAAGCAGACTGTAAATTCACATTATCTGATGGTATAGACACACCCAGAACATCTTAAACTTCTTTTGTGAAATATTCAAGTACTAGGAAATATGCAAATGAAGTTTCCTTTAAACACTATGAAATAATATATAATTTTAGTTCAATTATTTAGAAAACTATTATTTTTACTACTTTATATTTTCCTATACTTTTCCAGCCTTTAGGTTTCACTGTATATGAGGATGATTTCAAAGTATCCTGAGACTAATTGGTGGGTTTCATAATTTATGTCTGAAAAAATTTCTGAGATTAACACTCAGTGTTACCGAAAGCAAAATTTCTATTCTAATTTCAGCATGGTATTAAGAAAACAAAAAAACCCTACCTTATACTATGAAATTATATTTTGGTTTTTAAACATGTTATGTGAATGTGATTTTTAACAAACATTTATGTTGCAAACTTTGACAATATATAGTGTTTTAATTATGTCATTATTTGTTATGACAATACCATATTAAAATTTTAAATAGCCATAGGGTTTTTTTCCCTGCCATTTGCTGAAATAAACAGCCATAGGAATCTCAGCAAGATTTACCATCATCACCTTCATCTAGCAAAGTCAAATTATTATTCAGCACAGAAGGAGGTGTAGAGCAGGAAAACTTCTGAAGGTTCCCACTAAAAAGGTGACAAACATTCAGCATGCCTTGCAGTCATTTAATCAATTACAGTACTAGCAACATTACCAAATTTATTTTGAAATAGAGAAATAGGTACCTCAGAAAGACACGGCACAAAATGTGGTGTTTGAACATAGTCTGATTTTTTTTTCCTTTGGCTGAAAATCCATGCCTCAAAATGACAAATGTGAAAACTATAATGCCCTTATTTTATATTTTAGATCAACCTGCCTATTATAGATAACACTTGCAAAAGTAACACAGTGCATAAGAAGCACCTAATACAGCCCTCAGAATGATTGGAAGGTATACATTAATATTAGCTTATCTAGTTCTTTTGTGTACATTTTTTGACATAACAAGAACTCCAGATAAGGACTAGCAGTTTTTGTGTATGCTAAATCATATGAAAGTGTTATGTTGTAGCAGTAAGTTTATACGAACTATATCAAAAAAGAAAGTGTCAAATACATGACAAATCTGATTTACTCAACCTTTCCCATGCAACCCTGAGATCTTTCTGGGTTTAGACTATAGCTTCAAGCATATATTTATATGCAATGTGTCAAATGTGGGACTTTTTTCCTAAGCATCATAGTGAAATGGATAGTATGAAATGACTTGCAGAGATGGAACAAAAAAAGGAGCTGAAATTTAAAATGCTCTGGAGCTCTTAAGTGTGCTGTTTGACACCTAGCAGCTCAGTGGGATTCGCAGATCAGAAGGGAGCTGTTCAGAGATGTAAGGAACTTCTTCAATGCTTCTCATTTTGGCATGAGGAAAGAGTCAGGTTGAACAGATATTGCCTTTGTATATCTAATAGACTTGGCAGAAGTACAGTTTACTTAAAATGTGGTGACAGAAGATTTTCCCCCAAATGGGGATAAGTATGTCTGAAAGAATGATAACTTATTTCCCTCAAAGACTGTCATCTCTGTCTTCACTACTTTTATGGTTTAAAAGCATCAGTCTATAAATCTCTAAGGGAAATCATTCCAGACACCTTTCTCAGGTTTAATCTCTAAAGCTACGGAACATTTTGTCTTGAGTCCTCTCAACCCTCACCACATTCCTGGGACCCTAAGGCATAACCTTTTCCATTAAAAATGTCTAAAATGATGTAACGCATTTCCTTCCTACTTTCCTTTCTCTCTGTCCGCTCATCTGCCTGTTTTCCTGTCCATTCATTATGCTTTCTGCCTTTCTTGCTCTATCTGTTTTTCCTTCTGTCTTTCTTTCTTGTCATTCTTTCTTCATCTGCCTGACTATCTCTGTTCCTTTCTTCCTTCTCTTCTGCCCTCTGTTCATCTTTACCTTCCTTCTGCACAATGGTATTGCTTGAGAGGTAACGCGTGTCTTCAGTGTCATAGGGCAGTTCCTTAATGTGAGTCCATTTGTTTCTTGTCTTAATGACTGTTCTTAATATATTTCTAGGAAGTTGTGGGTAATACTGTAGAGGGGAAAGAGCCTACACCAGGTTGAACTTTTTTTACTGATTTTAGAGAATAATGTGTGGTGTGAAATATATCCTCAAAGTCATCTTCTTGGGATTTCTTTTGTCTGGAATTAGTTCACTACGAAAGAGACACCAGAAACTAACAAACATGGATGCAGTATGGATGTGGTGTTGACATTGACCTGAAAGACAATTACAATCAAGTGACTGGATGGTCAATGTGTGTCTAAAGTCATTCCACCCTAGTTTCCTATTAACAGAGTGTGATGTTACCAGCTGGGGTACACTATTATTCTGCGGAGGTAGTTTTCCTTTACATGGAACCTGGAACATGGGAAAAGAGAAAAGGATGATGATGAAGTGGAGTCAGGACACTACCAGGGAGTGATCACATTTAATCCCAGACACTAGGAAGCCCTATGTTTGGGTTTTTTGTACTTCAAAGTGAACTTAATGAAAAAAACAGATTTACAAAAACTACATAAAATCTTCTTCTTCCTTTGTATCAATACAATCTTTGCTACTGAAAAATCAAGCTGCTGTCTGAGGTAAGTATTTGAGATTTCAACAGCCATGAAGGGACCCAGAAGGAAGGGTAAACATCATTCCAATATTGCTGGTTAAGCCACATTGTTTTCTGTATTATTTGATTGGTCATTTAACATATCCCTTAGGTAAAGAAGGACTCAAGCAGCTCAACAGGAAATATAGCATGATGTATTCACCCTGGATCGTTAAAACTTTGGAAAGAGTGTATTTTTTTTACCCACTCTTGGGCAAGGATTAAAAACTGCATTATCAGTTCTGCAGATGCCAAGCACTGAAGCTACTGCTCTATTCATACCTTGAAGCTTTCTGTCCCTAAGGATACCTTCTTTACGGAAACTATTGATTTCTGCATCTCATGTACAGTCACTCACAAAGTATTCTGATTTTCTGTTTGCCTGCATGTCTTTTATGGAGGAAACATTGATTTTTTATTTTTTTTGTAATAGGTTTTAAAAATAGTTCTTTAAAAACTTTTCTTCCTCTTCGGTGTCAGTAGAAAGAAGAAAAATGAAGAATATAGAAAGGAACTACTTTGTCACTAAATCTATGATGCATGTAGGATGTATATACGCAGACTTTATAGCACTGTTACACAGAGCAGCTGTAGTTCTCTGCAAAACTGACTAACTTGTGTGAAAAATGTTCGTTATAAAGGAAAGTGAAGTTTATAATTTGCAAGTATTCCTTTTATTTTGTTATCACATAGATTTCATAACAACATTCACGTTCTTTCATAAAAACTACATACCTTTGTATACCTAAGGCGTGCTCACTGTAAATTTCTACAAGTGAAGTTAGAAAAAGCTCAAAACTGTAAGCTTGTATTCAGTTTAAAGTCAGGAAGAGCTCAACATTTTTTTTTTTTCTTTTCTTTTTTTTTTACTCTTTTTAATGTCTCTTTAGAACCAATGAGAACACATTTCTTCTATTGTCTTTATTGTCTCTTGACATAAGATAGCATGACCATCTTCTGAAAAAAACTCATTAATATGCATATACACTATTTTGTTTACCAATATCAATATGAACTTTTATGTAACAACTTATTACTTACTTTCTTACAGACACTTGGATGCATGGATAACTTGCTCTGTACTAATTATTGCTGTTTATATCTACAGACATGATAGTGTAGCAATATTTTTAGTTACGTGTGAAGAGTAAGGATGAAAAGTCAACTGTTTCATTCCTCAGATTCAAAAACCAAAGATTAATTAATTAGGCAGATCAAGCTTCTATTACATTTATGTCTAAGAGTTCTTAAAACTAAAAAATGGAGCATTTGTATTTATACATGTATGTTTAGAATAATAAGAATTGTTTTTTATATATTATAAATTTATCTTTGGCTACTCTAAAATACTATATTAAACTTGAAAAGCAGTGAAAGTGTTACCATGGGTTTGAGAAGAATGCAGTTTTAATCAAACTATGTAGATGAATTATTGTGCTGCAGCAGATTACTGAAATTTACATTACAAGGCATTGACTCTTTTCCTAATATATCGTTATACTGTAGCACAGATAGTTCACATAAAGATGTCATGAACATCATTATCTTGGTTGAAGCTGAATTCCTGACTCTGTTAATAGCAATGAGAGTTTTGACATGATTTGCAGAGACATTAGGAGTTTTATTTGGGGATTCAGCCCATTGCTTGTTTATCTATCAGCTGTGAAAGTTATTTTAAAAATTCTGTCAGAGAGGGGCATATCACTCAAATAATTTTCAAGTTTGTTTATAGAAACTGGGAAATGTCAATACCTTTTGCCCATTTCAAATTTTCAGCTTCAACTGGAAACAGGACCCTTTCCTAGTCCCACAGATTTTTTTTTTTTTTCATCCTTCTGCAACGGTTGTAATTGACAACAGAAATGAAGAAAAAGATTAGAAAATCCATGAAAGTTCCTCCAAAACAGGATAAAACACAGTATGACTAATTAAAGTACAGATCTTAAGTCTGTTAAAAATGCTTAACTTGCCTATGTAGTCAAAGGAAAGGTGTCCTTGATGGCATTTAATTAAAGAACTTGACTTCTTATTTACTTCTTACCCATTTTCATTTTGCAGCACAGGGTTAAGAGAAATGGATTTTTAGAACAGAAATTTTAACTAAGCTACAAAATTTTAACTACATGGGGCACTGGATCAAGTCTTAAATGCTTCAACTCAAACATCTGTGAGATGTCATAGTGCAAACAGAAAAGTGTTAGTTTTCTCCTTGAAGAAACAATTAGGTTGGTATAGGCATGCAGTGTTTTCTTTTTATTTAATTTTTTGTACTCATAATTATCAATGTTAAAATAGAAATAAAATAGAAATATTTGTTTTTAATAAAATTCTACATAGGTTTGAATCTACTAAAGAAATATTTGCATTTTTGACACTGTCAATACTTTTCAAAAGTCTTCAAAAAAGGGTAATAATATCCTACAAAGCTATGAGAGAACGAAGTGACTGAATTTATTTTAAGAAGATAGGAACTGTGGCAAATCACCCGGAAAAGATAGCCCCCCTCAATGTTTTATAAAAGAAAACTAAAGCTATTTTCAGAAAAGTAATCAAAAAATCTTCAGTAAAATAAGCACTACAGGGATTTCTTCAAATCATGAAGACAACTGTAATGTAACATATTTCGGGGTATAAAGACCCTACCAATGAAAGTGTTGTCTATCTAAAGATATTTTAAGCTTCAGCCTGTATATACTGAAGCCTTCTTAAAGATCTGGAGGTATAACAGATTCAGAGTTATTGGGAAAAAGCACACAGAAACATATGCAGAAATAGCTACACTTAAGAAAGAATTTGACAAATTAGAAAAGAACATAAATGAAAAATGAAATAAAAGAGGAAGCAAGTTAAAACTCTGCTGTGGTTTTTTTCGTGCTTCAAAAAATCACGACTTCAGATTCTGTCAGGTACCTTTTTATAAACGTTAGTTCTATGTTGTAGGACCTTTGATCTCTCTCCTCACTAGTGAGAAATGTTGAGATCAGTTGGCCCCAAATGTTCACTGAACTGCAGAAAGACTTTCTTTTCGTAGATTATGTTGAATGTCCATGAAAATCAACAGGTTGTTATGTGATGAAGAAAAATTAACCTGATGGTCTAGATTAAAGACCTGTATACCATTCACCTGTTATATAGACAGATGAACAGATAGATGGATAAAATAGTAAATCATCTGATTTGCAGTGAACTTTGCATGAAAGCAGAGTTTCATGATGAATTTTAGGACAAGGTCATTCAAAGTACTGTGTGATCAAGGAATAATCTCACAAAGTGCTTAAATATTTGCTTAACTTTCAGAGTGAGACTCTTTAGTATTGACTGGAAAAAGAAAGAGATATGTTGAGAGCAGAAAGGATGATAGCAGGACAAACTCAATGATTGAGTTTTCAAAATATTTTTTTTTCATTCAAATTAAATTGTATTTAATAATAAAAGTTGCATACACCCTTTACTATGAGAAAATTATGTCACTTTTTTTTGCTTTCTACTAGATAAGCAATTAAAGATGAAGGGACATGTCTTGCAGCAGTTCATCTATTTTTGTCTCATTGAATATCAGCTAAAAAAGAGAGAATTCAACATAAAGATCTCTTCTTCTCAGCTTGTCCCTTGTGGTTTTATGTTGTTCAAACATGACTTAAATCATGTCTCTGATTCTTCCTGACTTCTTGGATGTGCCTTGTGTGCTTATACCTTAAGTTCTCTTCACACTGTACTCTGTATACTTCGTATTTTGTTTTCTCAGTATTTTTCAGACGTTTTCCACTTTGTAAAATTTCATCTTCCATTCCTACTTTTCTGACTGCAAAATACGTGCGTTCATTGAAGAGTCCCTTCCTAGCAGACATTCTTTGTGAAGGTGTATCTGTGCCACCTAGAATGGAAATGCAAGGGAATTTTTGTAGTAATACTAGGAATTCTTTTTACCAGGGAGAAAAATTGAAAAATTAGTATGGTCTTAGCTTAATGTGATCTTTTCCTCATGTTGCATTCTTCAAGTCCAATGTGTTAGGGTTTTTAGGGTGGACATGGCAAGGAGATTGCCTTGTGAGATCTTGTAGATTTATCATTATGCTCCTTTTTCCCCATTCACTGCATTTTCTAGTTTTTCCATGACTGGGAAGTCTCTTATGGTCCCTTATGACATGGGTGAGAAGCATTTTGTTCAAGGCCTTATTGTACCCAAGGGACATAAGACTCTGTTCTTAAAACTCCCAGCAAAATGCTAACTTGAGGCAGTTTCAAGAGGCAGAATGCAAAGTCCTCTTCACAGTTTTACTGTACAACAGTAAGGATGGTGAAGTAACTTCAGCACAAAGTACTTAATCTACTTAACTCCCTCTTCAGTATCCTCAATTCTTATTATCTGTTCCTCCGGAAAAATGGTATTTTCTGTTTTCCACTCCATTTCTATTGCCTTTATAATGACGGGGTAGAACAGATCTTTTCTGTCAAAGGTAGAGAAATGGAAACCCTAATAGATCCACAAAAAGGGAATATGACATGTAGCACACAAACATTAAATTAATGCCCAGTTCTTTAGTTCAGATTTGGGTATAGGTCAGATGATCTTGCTCTAGACTGCTGATGGAGGAGAACTCTGACCTTTTTTCTGGACATACAGATAAAGATACAGAAAAAGATCATTTTAAATACCTCAGTTATATGGAAACCAGTTTGCACAGGAGCTTTTCAAATACTTTTTCACAGTGACTATATCCCCAGTGCTCTCAGCACTGGGGGTTATGCAAGAGGGTTGAAGGGTCGTCAAGAGGTTACCTTGGCCACCAGTCTCTTTCCAAGTAAGGTTGTCATACAGTGTCACTGACAAATTTTGAGTTTTGCCTTGCATTTACTAGCTGTTTGTCTTTACAGAGGTCCTGTCTTATTACCAAAACTTTGGAAATTTCTTCAATATCCTTAAAAAGGTATTCATTTAGACACTGTTTAAAGGTTAGGTATCTACTTCAAACCTGGAAATTCAAGGTCTGTTTAAGCAGGGACAGGAATCTTTAGTAGTTCTTTATTCCCATTCTGAGACAGAACTCATTTTTTGGCTAAACACAATAAGATAAATGAAATCCCATCTTTACCTAAGTAATTTTTCCTCTTGAATGTTGAAACAATTCGAAGTTAAAATACCTTGAGTACCCTCCAGGTATATTTGAATTTTCTGTTGTTTTCTAAAGGTAAAGAATAAAGCATCCATTAAATATAACATATTTGACATAGTGTTATTTTTATTTGAATTGATACTTAACACTACCAAGAACTTTTTCCTGTGTGGTGAACACCTATGTTTGATTATAATTGCTATCTTTGTGTGAATAATCATTTCATCCACTCAAAATTCAATTAGAGTATTCATACTTGATCAGATATTTGATAAGTAACACTGGCCTAATTTCATTCATTAGGACAAAACCTTATAAATCAGGCAAAAATAGTAAATTTAAGGAAGTTGTATGAAAAGTAGACTAAGCTTGAACAATTGTTGGAGTTCAAGTATTAGATATTATAGTCATAACCAATGATCTTGACATTATTTTTCATCAGTTTTTACAATATCAGTATAAACAAAATACCTGAAGGAACTTTTTCCCATGAGGTGTGGCAATAAATATAAATAGATAAAGGGATTACATATTGTTTTGGTTTCGGCTGCCACCGGCAACAAAAGCACCACGTGGCCACCCCTCCCCCTGCTGCAGTGCGGAGGAGAATGGAAAGTAAACAGGCAGAAAACCGGTGGGTCGGGATAAGGGCAGTTTAACAAAACAGCAAACAGAGGGAACAGTAAAAACAACAGAATCACAGAATCACAGAATAGTAGGGGTTGGAAGGGACCTC
>Ga0181612_126477_pt1 | contig 10308 bp, 5 predicted proteins | sample HoacroProtozoa21_FD_119630 | JGI IMG/M metagenome (GOLD analysis project Ga0181612, IMG submission 119630) | Hoatzin crop microbial communities from Cojedes, Venezuel. Combined Assembly of Gp0051906, Gp0051904, Gp0051908 | reverse complement strand
AGCTAAACGTGAGGAGGCTTTTGTTTTGCTGTAACGTGTGTGATCTCTGCGCTGCAGTCATTGCCAGACTGCCTGATCACTGATGGAGTGCACTTATTTGACAGTTGGTGCCTAGCATTGAAATAAACTGCTGGAGTGAGTCTGAAGTTGTTGTGCGGTGGGATAACTTCACAGATAGTTCAGGGCTGTGTTGGTTTCTCCTGTGAAATGTTTGTGTTTCAACTAAATCTAACATTGAGCAGAGCGCTGAATGCACCTTGTATTTGCTTGGCCTGAAGGAGATGATAGCTCTTATGTTGACGTTGTTGGTGGGTGGTAATGGCATTGTGGAAGGGAGCTTAACTGTGGATTTCCTTCTCTTCCCCTCAAAGAGAATACCGTGTGCAAGAAGGGAAAGTCCTAATCCCACTGGGAGCCACTGTCCACGGAGATGTTGTTGTTTCCGTCTACCACATGAGATCAACCATTGGGGGACGTCTTCAAGCAAAAGTAGGAGTGTGTTTAACTTCTCTTGCATGGTAGAGGCAATGTAGCTAACTAAGAGATGGCTAAATATGGGGTCTAAGAAGGCACAGGGCACGTGTGATATAGAAAGTTTCATTATTTGACTGTAGATATAACACAAATCTGAGCAGTGCGAAGTGGAAACACAGAACTGCATTTGGAGAAGTCTGTGATGCCTCTGGTATCTCTTTATGGAGATGGTGTCTACTGATGGGGTGTAGGATCCTTCCAGGTGATGTAGAAGAAACCCCCCCATCAGAAACCAGCTCAGGGCCAACCATCGCCAGAGCCTCTACCTATGCACTTTAAGACGATGGAAGAAGACTTTCTTCTGTTCAGATTAGAATGACTTGCTGAGCCATCACTCCTGCATAGTGTCGGTTTTGCTTGCTCTAGAGGAGCCTTCACCTTTTTTGGTCATTAGAGCAAAAAGGCAATTTGTGTGGATTGGTCAGTCATGGGGATGGGAAAGACCATTTAAGCCACAGGCTGGTTGGACAGCCACCCTTTTCACAGCCAAAAAGCCTGTTGATAGTAGCAGATCAAAGAAATGGGAGACAGTGGAAACTGGGGAGAGAGAACAGAGGGGTGCTGGAGTGAGCACGCCCCAATGTCTCCTTCCCATAACACAGTAGCAGTGCCGAAAGTGAAAATATGTGTTGGTCCATGCTCCTCTGGGCTTTGACAGCAAAATGCTGTTCTCTGGCTCCTGTAATTGTGGAAGAGGAATTTGGAAATGAGGTCTGCTGAGCCTAGAAAACTTGGATCTGCAAAAACTGAATCTGTGGTTGTCATACACTAAGTTGCTCCATTAACCTTTGTAGTGATGAGGGTTAATTTGCCCCTCAGTGAAACAGCCTGTTTAAATTGTAGTGACTTAAAGCACAAAAAGTGAGGGAAGAACCAAGTTTTGTCCCAGCCGCTCTGCGTGCCACCTCGTTTGGTCCTTGCAGAGGGGTGCTGCATGGCTGGGTGGGCAGCACAGCTCCTGGGCTCCCACAACCAGCTGGTCGTGTGCTGGCTGCATTCCCAAGCAGTCACTCTGTTCCCTGATAGTTTAATCAGAGATCTTGAAAATTTTCCCGATGAAATGCTTGAAAATTTAATATTCAAGTTGCAGAGTGATCGGTGAATGTTTTTGTCAGCTTCATTTGTTATTGGTGCTGTTTGCTGTATAGATGACACTTTACTGAAGCCTCTGCTGCAAGTGAAGTGGTCTTCTCTTTTCCTGGGGTACAAACATGTTTCTCCAGTACATTCCGCGGAAAGAGATACCTGTTTCACTGAAGAGCTAAAATGTCAAGTAGATCCCAGAAATGAAGGCAAGCAGGGCACGAAGACCTGTTCCCGAACGCTGTGGAGGCAGCAGCAGCAGGGTTTAAGGCAGATGGAAATATTAGGGTTTGAGAAGGAATAGCTCTGCTTTCTGTAGAACAAGCAGAATGAATTAGCTTATATAGCAGTTATTAGTCTATATAGTAACTGGTAGTAAGGTAGACTGTGTGCATGTGCTATAAATAAATCATAGATATTTTAATATTTAAATATTTTAATTTCATTAATTTAAGCACTTGCTCAGTCTGGTGCTCTGTGGGTTTTTTTTTTCAGATGACCAACACACAAATATTCCAAATTCAATTTCATACTGGATTCATAGCCCTGGGAACAACCACCCTAAAATTCACCAAGTGAGTATTTTAAGCTGAACGTTGATCAAACCTGAAGCACAAAAGCCTTATGAAGGCTGAAGGAGAATATTCACAGATGAGATGTGAACAGTCTGTGCGCATGCATATGTTGGAAGGCTTTATATAGCTTTGCAGGAATATCCTTTCCAACTGTACAACTCTTGTCCCCATTTAGGCCTGAACTGGATGCCTGTGACTCTCCAGACAAATATCCTCAGCTGTTTCACGTTATACTGGAGATAGAAATACAGTCTACTGATAGACAAACTGAGTTAACTCCCCCTTGGGAGAACTTCACGACGAAAGACATCAATCCAACCATTCTCTTCTCCTCTCATCAGGAGCATCAGGACACTCTGGCTTTGGCAGGTAAGAGCGGCACAGGTTTGCTCACTTCATTTACCTGCATGTTGAACTTTGTTTCACTTGGTTTTATTTATTTATTGGGTGCTCCGGGCTGCAGGTAGAGGCCCCACTGACTCACCCCAGGATAACATACGGAACGTTGGACAGAGTGCATTCTTCTCATCTCTCAGCTGGCAAGGTATGCAGACTTGGTCTTCAAAGTAAAATCTGCTTAGAACAAGAGAAACGACTTCTTTCCCCCTCCCTGGAGCACAGAGTTGGGCTGAGGGATCTGATTGTAACACATCTTTCCCATTAGATCACGGTGTACTGCTGGTCACACTCTTATGTTGCAACTGAGTGGGCAATTAATTTCCTACCACGTCCTCTTCAAACATCGCCTGCTTGTGCTGTACATGACTATTATTGACATCGTTCTGGTGTAAAGCTTTGCCCTCGATGCTAAAACCAGATTTAAGCTGCTTTTTCCCAATGTTGCACTTTATAGAAAGTACTCTGGGAACGTAGCACTGAGAGTGTTTGTCTGAGACACTATTTAACGGTGCTGAACATCTTGAGAATCTCACAGCGCTGCCGAATGCTGTGTTCCTCCTTGGGCATCAGCACCATGCTAGGAAGGAGCCCAGCGTCAGAAATCCTTGTGGGCACAGCGAGGAGTGTGGTTTATGTCCCCGCTCCTTTCCAATGAGCGTTGTTTCGCCTGGATTTTGAGGCACGGCTGGAGATCGTCCTGGATGCTTGGTCCTGACCCAGAAGCTCATTTAGTTTGTGTCTGTGGGCGTTACACTTGCTGGGTCTTCAGGGCTGAGGAGAGTCAGCCAACATCTGTCTCTGTTTCCTGATCAATGAACCTGGCTCCTTGCAATTAAGACCAGCGAAGTTCATCTTTGCAAAGGACTCTTATTATAAAATCTAGTAAAACGCTGCTGTGATATTCTCAGAAGCATTTTGTTCTGCATGTAAAATGATTTTTATGGGACCTTTGTGATGACAAAACTAACAGCTGTCTAATTTTATTTTTAATCATCATTTAGATCAGAAATCTGACAAAAGTAGCTCTCACCCCACCTCAGAGGATCGAGCGGCGTTGGTGCATGAGGAAAGCGAACAGTCAGATGACGAACTCTTGTCCCTTTCCAGTCAGCACAGTAATGCCAGTGGTGACAAGCCTCACGGGACACCAAAACACAGCAAAAAGCAGCAAGAGCCACCAGCACCACCTCCGCCTGAAGACGTGGACCTGCTGGGCCTGGATGGTAGCCCTATGAGCAAGAGTTTTCCCTCGCAGCCCACTGCTGCCCCCTCTAACTCAGACTTGCTGAATGATTTGTTTGGGGTTGGTGGACCAGGTTCCCAGAGTCAAAGTGGACAGCCCGCTGCTGAGGAGGTCTTCCATGTGGGGGGACCTGGATCTGTGCAGTCAACTCCTCGGCGTTCTGCAGCTTCGGCATCCCCATCCCTGTCCCCAAGGGTAGGAGAAGGTAATAGTGGCTGTGCCTGGCGTGTCACTTGAGGCACGTGCTTTGAGAATCCCACCTGGGTGATCTGCTCTGGGATGTTGGATTCCTCTTGGGCACACTCATTTCGTGAAAACTAAGAGCTGCAAGGGATCCCGAGAGGTCAGCCAGCTCCTCTGCTCTGAGACAGGAGTTGGTGCATCTTCACAGTCAAGAACACAAACCAGATTTTCCAGTTTTGTTCCCTAAAGTCTCCACTGGTGCTCACCCAAGTGTTTGGCTGGCTCCATGTGCTGACAGCCACTGGAGCTCATCAGTTTTGCTCATACTACGTGTCCAATAATGCATATGAGGAGAATATGTTATTAATTAAAAAAAAAAAAATCATCTTAGGCTTTCAGTAGACCCGTAGCAGTTTGAATTGAACTTCTCTTTTAGCTTTAGGGGGTTTGGAGCTATGATACTGAGCCTGGGCTATGAAAGATGGCTACCCAGTTCTGCTGTTTCTGGTCTTTCTGCAGGCTAGATAGGCAACACGAGAAGATCTTTTGTTTCTTCAAGGACAGATTGAGATCAGGGTGGCAGGAGTGATTGAATAGATATTAGAAAGAGGGATCTTTTGGAGGGTGATGTGCATGGAGGAGGGCAAGTGAAAACTGTTTGTCAGTGAACAGGTGAAGAGCCCAATCCCAAGCTGATCAGACTCATTGAGGGCCTCTGGAACTGATGGTCAGCTCTGCCAAAGGCAAAATGCGAGCAAGTGGTGGGATCTGACGGCAGGTCCTGTGTGTCGCGCTGAGCTGCGCAGCCTCCCCGTGTTCGGTTTGGACTAATCCTTTATGTTCCAGTTGAAGAGCTGACATTGTCACCGTGTACCTGATTCAAAGAGCACAGCATGCTTACTTCGCTTTTTCTCAGCAACTAATAACTTAAAGTATTTGCAATGCCTGCTAACTTGCTTGTACAAAAATGGCTTTTTTTTTTTTTTTTTTTCATTTTGTTAAGGAGGCGCAGGCTTGGGCGATGCTGGGGCTGACAGCACCCACCACAAGATGGCCATGCAGCCAGTTTCTGGAGACTCTTCTTGAGTCCTGCTTTCTTGGCTAGAATAAAAAAACCCTGCAGATTTGGGGAGGTTTGTCTTACTAATATGCTCAAAGACAAGGTTTGCTTATGGTGTATTTCAAAGCGAAAGGGACTGGAGCAGTTAAAATCTCCTCGTACTGAGACTTTTGAAGGGAGGGAAGAAGAGGCTGAGGACTGGACACAGGAGAGAGGAGAAGAGCACAAGTTTCAGTGGAAGAAACTGGACCGCTTGTGTATGGAGAAGGTTCATTTTGCTGTGGCCGTTGTCTGCTCAGTCTGAGGGCTTTCACCCAGGGGTGGGAAGGTTGTGCGGACACAAACCTCGCAAGGCAGAGGTGCAGCAACAGCATCAGGAAAAGATTTCTGGGTGGTGTTGTCGAGCAGTGTAACATCAGGAGTTGTGTGATGCTGCTTTGCAGAGGTCAGGCTGGTGCTTGAAAGGGAAAGGTATTGCACAGCGAAGTTGTCCCAAGCCAGGAAAGCAAGAATAAGTGCTTGGGAGATAAGTGAAGACTAGTAATTTATTAAGTATCCTAAACAATGAGTAGTATAAGTAGTGAGTAGCATAACTAACACAATGTATAGCTTCTCAGGATTGTATCTTTCTTACAGTAGTATACATTGCATTTCTGTTCGAGATGCTCTCTACCTTAAACTTGTTGGCTAATAAGAATTTGAGTGACTTCATGGGGGAGTAGTTGGTGTGTTGTGTTTTATGGGTTTGGCTTTTTATGTGGAAGATAGTAAGCTAAACGGATCAAAAATGGAGTTTGAGAATGAGCTGGATTTTTGTAACAAGTGATGCTATGCAGGAAAGGTACCAATTATTTTCTAAAGCTATTTCTAAAAGATGGTCCTTTTACCCTTGACGTGTACGACCTTTGACAGCCTAAAATAATCCTGGACTGCATTCAGCTCTTGAGAGGAAGCAGGAGTTGCACCAGGGCACTAACTCCAAGCTGTCCCTCACCATCCATTCATGTGTTGGCAGTACATGCAAGCTGAAACTTCATCCAAAGTGTCTAAGTATCTAAATACTCCCTTCCACTGCTCCGAAGTTCAGCCCCTCTCTTTGGAAAAGACAGACGGGACCAACAAATGTGTTGCAGTGACCAAGTCCTGTGGCTCTCTAGGTCCCCTGGAATTTGGCTAGGCAACTGGTATTTTCCAGTCACTCTCCCACAGTCACATGCTGTTTCCTTTTTGGTGCCTCCAGGTATTAGGTTTTCTTCTCCACACACCGGTGTCTTTTCCCTGCAGCACATTCTTTGTAAAAGTTAATGATTTAGTTTTCTCAAATATGTTTTTACAGCCACTGCCTTTGATCCATTTGGAAGTAGCCCTAAGCAAACTGGTCCAGACCTCCTGGGTTCCTTTCTTGGTTCATCAGCTGTCCCTGGTGATCCTTTCCTTCAAGCAACAAGAAGTCCTTCACCAACTGTGCACAGCGATCCCTTTCACATGGGTAAGAAAGTGAGGCTCTTCTAGTGTATTTAAGTAAACACAAAATGTTCCTTTTAAATAGCAGTGAAGTTATTAAGTACCAACTGATGCTTACCATAAAAAGGCTCTCAACCACAGAAGCCCCACTAAACAGGAAGGAGCTTTTTGTCTCTAGACTTAAAACATATTCATAATTTGAAGTGTGGTAGGATGAGACTTGTTTTGCTCAAGTCTTAATTAATAAGCTATTTGTATGCATGAAAAAAAAAGACCATGAAGAACATTTGCCTGCATATTCCTGTGGTTATGAGGTCTCGTTTGAACCAAACTACCATTAATTGAGCTAAATAGAGCATGGTGTATTAAGCCTGCTAGAGAAAACACAGGTCCTCTGGTGATTTTTAGTTGCAAGCTTCTGCTTTCTTTAGATCTGATAGTAATCCTGGCCAAACTTACAGTTGAATTTGACTCTTATTTGAAGAGAAGGAATTTTTTTTTTCCTTATTGGACTTTTATCTTCTCTTACTTTGTTTGAAATGTCCTTTAGTCGTCCCCTTCTCCCCCTGCACCAAAATTTAATGTTGTAACCTTCTCCAAAGTGCATTCAGATACGAATTCATTTGTGTCTGATCATCTAACGCGTGTCCCTTGGGTGCAACAGTCTTGCTGGAAAGCCAAAATGACTAAGGAGGGAACTAGTGTGCTGCTGGCACTGCTCGCATCCTTGTGCTGCCAAACTCGGGTGTTGGATATTAACTCTGTGAATAAGACCGTTGGGTCACACTTGGAGCTGGCTGCGCTAATGAGAGGAATTTAAATGGTATCCCAGCATGATGAGGTATTAAATTACTGTGCTAGCGTCTACAGATAATGAACTGCTGGCAGGCTGAGCTGCATAGATATACAGGCTTTATTTGATACAGGGTTAAAAGAAGGACTGCGTGTGTTCTGTCGAGTTTACATCTGTGTGGGCTGCTTTGCTGTGTTTGTTTTCTCCATCCTTGCCCTTTGCATGTAGAACATTTCCTTGGGTTGAGATGTATTCAGAAACACTAAGCCCCATGTGTTACTCTGGTGGTAAGGCTTTTATAAATAAGTATATAAAGCCTCTGACCAAAGCCACCATAAAATGAATGCAGTAAATCTGCATCCTTCCCCACTTACCCCTGCACAGTGTAAGATCAGAAACAAATGCTACACTTATAATACCCATAATGGGGAAGAAGTTCACTTCGAATCAGCAAACGGTAGGTGGACATAATACTGTCTCTCCTGCTGCTTGCCCCCTGCTCTTCCTAGATATTGGACTATGTTGGTTTTGCTCTACTAGTTTGAGATATTTACATGTAATTGTTTTGCTTAGCTTCTAGCACACCAACGGTTTCCATACAACCAGATGTTTCCGGTGGTTGGGAGTGGCCCAACAAACCAGGTATGTACCACAAAAATTCAGGACACTTAACAAAAAAACCTCGAGGAGCCCTGAGAGAGCAGAGGCAGATGGAAGATGCTGCCAGTGACTGCAGAGAACTCTTTCTGCTCCTTAGCACTTTGACTAACGCAATGAAACTTCTATCAGGATTTTATTTAGTCTCATCTCAATGGCAGCAGCTACGTTGCCTGTTGTCCCCGCGTCCCAGTCATCCAAGTGAGGGTCTGGCTAAAAACTACCAAGCTCTTTCTGTTAAAAAACCCGGATTTCCTTCCACAAGAAACTGGGGCCTGCACTGGGACAGACGCTCAGTGAGGAAATATATAGCTGTGTTTCACTCCCATGTAGAGCCAAGAGAAGGACCTGGGAAGTGCTATGCGTTCCTGGGATGCCACTAAACATGATTCTTTCTAATCTTGGAGGAGTATGTATGTCCTACCAAAAGTTGCCTCCTGAAGGCTTCTAGTTCTTAAAATACACCCATTTGTCATAATTACTCTGTCAGCTCAGACAGTCTAGGGAACGTTTTTGTTGCTGAGCCTAATTGTGAGTGGGTGTGCAGCTAGTCTGGGCCAACGCTGAGTTGAGACTGTCAGGAACCTGACAATAGTACACTTTATTTTAACAGCAGTCTTCTAACGTCATGTACTGGGTAAGAGTTGCACTCATGTAAAATAGGGATAAAAACTGAGTGAGTTTTTTCTTTTTCCCTTTTTTCATTTTTCTTCTTTTTTTTCTTGCTCCCCTTTAAGGTGGCCTTGGTGTGGGAAGCAAGTCAGCTGCCACCAGTCCTACAGGATCCCTCCATAGCACTCCCACTCATCAGTCTAAACCCCAAACACTGGATCCATTTGCTGATCTGGGGACTCTTGGAGCAAGTTTAGCAGGTTTGTGTCCCTTAATTTTTTTTTAAATTATGTTTTAATATCAGCTCTGTTTTAGAGAAATAGTATGAACAGCCTGGTAAGTGACAGAGCTCTGTGGGTCCTCTCAGCCTACCTGCATGCCGGTGCTGCTTTCAAGCTTTCCCTTTTGTCTGACTCTCCTTAAGCTCTCGCAGATCTTTCCTTTTACTGATTCTTCATCAGAAAAACTGCTAACGACTTGTGGGGACCTGGGTAGGCTCTATGGATTGCAAAGGGTAACCTCTATCTCATAAAGCTGAACAGTCCCTGGCTAAGGATGCTCTGTGTTTAACTCCAACTGGAGAACTGTTGCTACAGACCTTGGAGCAGGGCCTGGGAGCAGCCTTTGCCTCTTCAAAGCTTCTGGGGTCCTTTGGGGAATTACTTTCTTCTAGACCTGACTCACTTTTGTCCTTTATGAGGAAACCTGTGGAACCTTACTAATCTGCCTCTAATTTGCAGTACTCTCTAAATGTGGAGGCTGAACCCCTTTTCATTTGCACCTGGCTACAAAGGGCTGTTTGCTTGACTGCTTAGACAAGCATTTTCTCCTTGTTTTACCTCTCCTAACAATCAGCAAACCCTCAACCCAAGTGTTAAAAAGGCAGTTTGGACAAATTGTTTAAGTTTTGCTTAAAGCCCAGCATGTCGTCTCTGACTCTGGTAAATAGATTTTTCTTCCCTTTGTCACTGCCCTCAGCTCTTTGCAAGCCATTGTGGTTTTATCTGGTGTGTGTTTTCTGCTTTGCGTCAGTACCAGCATGGTTCTGGAATTAGGTTTCCCAGTTCCCTCTGCTGGATCACTAGCTGCTCTGCAGGAGCAAAATAAAAACTATGCCAAGACCCATGCTGGAGCTGTTGAGGTGCTTTTAAAACACGTATTCTGTAGCAAAGCTATGGAGTTTAAAAACACATGACTTTGCATCCACAGGGTATTGAACCACGTTCTTGTTGTTTGTAACAGTCAAAAGCACTTGCCCCAGTTTCCATGACATGTTTCAGAGCTCCAAGTTGAGTGTGGATGTCAGTCTCAAACAACAAAATGTTAACACTGCGTACCTCCCACCACAGACTAAGCCAGAGGAGCATCTCCTGAAGTAAGAAGGTGCTGAAACACACGGCTCTGGGTAGTGTTATATCAGCACAGCATGAGGAGGTACTAGTTCAGGATAGGTGAACTTGGTGTTGCCACCATAACACACAGTAGCTCTGGTTCCCAGGTAGCTGCCTGTAGCTTTCCCTGCCTTTCCCCAACGAGCCGCTGCTCCGATTCCTGGGCGATCTTCAAAGGCAGATTTTGCCTTTTAAGCAGCTGACGGAGAAGTGACTGAGAAGTTGAAGGGCTTTGCTTGATGTTGCAAAAATAAGTTCGTGGCAGAGCTGAAAACAGAAGCCAGCTGCCTGGGGGATTTTGTTTAGGTTCCCTT
>Ga0181612_120909_pt1 | contig 10308 bp, 5 predicted proteins | sample HoacroProtozoa21_FD_119630 | JGI IMG/M metagenome (GOLD analysis project Ga0181612, IMG submission 119630) | Hoatzin crop microbial communities from Cojedes, Venezuel. Combined Assembly of Gp0051906, Gp0051904, Gp0051908 | reverse complement strand
TCAAGACCCGCCTGGACAAGGTCCTGTGCAGCCTGCTGTAGGTGACCCTGCTTCGGCAGGGGGGGTGGACTAGATGACCCACAGAGTTCCCTTCCAACCCCTACCATTCTGTGATTCTGTGATATTCCAGCTCCAGGATCTGGACCAAATAACTCCTACTTATGCCTGACATCATACCTCCACTCCAAAGTTGACGAAATAAATGCCTGCAGTGACAGCTTGTGTTACTGAATAAATGGCAAGAATCTGTGTTTCTCTATCCATGTTGCAGGGGGCTGCCCTCCTCTAGTTTTTTGCTCCCTAAAAACCAAGCTAGGACATCTGATTCCCTATAATCCAGCCATTAAATAGTGTCATTTAAGCTACAGCGTCAGTTCCTGGTACATTAGAAAACGGCAGATTTAAGACTCTCTGAGTAATCTTTTTTTGTTCTTCCCCATGTGCATATGTTTTCTTACAAACCGTTCCATGACACAGTCATATTTCAGACTTTCCCACAGGATGCATGCCTCATTCTGTACAACACAGGATAATCACACCCAGTGGCAGAAATAAATTAGCATAGCAATCTTAATCTGGTATTTCCTAATTTTCCTAATTTCCTTATCCTTCAATATTTGACTGCGCTAATCTAAACAATATTATTTTAATGTAATTTTTTAATGTTATCATTGAAATGTATGTGTGCACGTTTGTGTATCTCTCCATCTATCTGGATCTGTTAATGTATTGGTAAACACAAAAGAAAAAGATAAAGGTTGTTTGTTTTTAATTCTTTCGGAACCGTTTGATCTCTCCTCGCTTGTTTTAGCAGCTGCCTGACTGTTTTTCCTCGTATGTAAACTTCAAAGTCAATCAGAGGTCAAAACTCTGGACGAAGACAGAAGAACGAAAACAACGGTGACTGGCGCGTGTGATGGGAAGAAGCAGAGGAGCTGCGCTGTAGAATATCGCCTGTTTCTGGACACGGCGGGGGGGGGGGGTGGAATTATCTACCTCTTGGACATAATATTTCTTGATCTGCACGTTTGATGTAGTTGTCGAGGCCTGTGTGCTTGCCTGGAAATGTGTCTCACGGAGAAATGAAGGCTACAGCCATGTACTGGAGGACTTGACATTCTCTGGCTATTCTTGGTTCAAGCAATCTGGAAATAGCTTAATAGATTACCATAAAAATGCTAGAGAAAAACAGCCTTTTACTGGTTTCTGTTGTATGCAGAGGGCTTCAGGGACGGGTATAGGTTTTGATTCCCAATTTGTTATTTGCTATTTCTGGTCATAGGAAAATCAAAGGAAAAGCAAACCCCGGAGAGGCAGCTTCTGTAGCAGCGAAAAGTGGAGCATTTTCTGTAGGCATGTGCAGTCAGGCTACAGGATGTGTCTCCAGTTCGCGCTTCTTTTTTTTTCCTTTGGGAGAACATCTGCCTTTCCCTCCTTCACCCGTCTGCGGAATCAGGCCCCTGCTTGTGCGGAGCCCGGTAAAGGGCCACGAGTGAGAGAGAGTCCCGGAGGCAGGGGGCTGTGGCAGCGCAACCTGCCTGGCAGCTGGGAAAACAGCCTGCAGAAATTGGGAACACCTCGGTGATTCACACATCCTCACAGCAGCTCCTGCCAGCCCAGCCGCTGGAGAGGCCCCAGCAGAGGCAGAGTTGGATTCCACCCTATATATAGACACACAAGGCCACTGCAAGTCCTTAGATTTAGTGCAGAGATTGGGGGAATTCGTGTAAATGACCTATGAGCAAAATCTGTTCTGAAAAAGGATAGTCTTTTCTGGTTTAACCAACAGGGAGGATGGAAATGGGACCAGTGCCACCCTGCCTGTGGAGTGCATCTCCCCTGGTCTTCCTCGCTTTCATGAGTTGTGGACACCTGCTCTTCCTACAGAAGGCTTCAACATACGTGGTTTGTACTGTATGGGCCAGAAGCAGGGATCCCAGAAGCCGCAGATGTAGGAGGCCCCTCAGCAATGTAAGTCGTGAGCAGTATTACGGAGGGTCTGAAAATGCCAAAGCAAACTCGGTGATCCTTCTGCAGGATGCTGGTGGCAAAAACACCAGTTACAATACGATTTTAATTATTTCAAGTATTTCCCTCGAATATATTAGCTTGTATTTGTTGCTTCTTCCACTCCCACGTGAATACTTTTTTTAAAACTGTATATGCCCAGGTTCTAATGAAGCTGTGAGCCCTGGGGCAGCGAGCTGCGCCAAGCGACGCGGCTCCAGAAGACACAGGAAAGACCTTTCTTTTGCTCAGGGAAGCAGACGAGCTTTCCTCAGCCGCACGAACGGCAGGGAGAGGTGCAGCCCGCCGCTGGGTGGGAAAGGAGCTGTGACCGGGCTTCCTTGTGGCTCACGGGACTGTAAATGACTAAGAGTAACAGGAGGGAATGTTATGGGCCTGGCTGGCTGACGTGATGAGAGGAGCACACCTTTCTCCTACTGCGGGCCTCCCTACAAGGGCTAAGTAGAGTTTCAGACATGAAACTGCTCCTAATTCACTGAATATATTTAATGTGCAGCTTACTGTCCCTGGATAACAAGACCAGAAGCAAAATTATTCTCTGCAGCTTCTCATTCAGCAACCATTTCCACACAGTTCAAAGCCACTGAACATCATGCTTTCCTCTAATTAACTTTCCACCAGCTTTCATTTTATACGAGTGTTAATTTTCAGACGTGTTTCAATGAGTTTTGCAAGAATTAAAATTTTGCTCACTTTTTCTTTAGTGACTATTCATTACAAACCCATCTAATCTCTGCCATTAATACCAAAGTGAAAAAAAAATAGCAAGAAGTTGGTGTGAGAAAAGAAAGAAAAAGTGTGAGTATTTCTGCAAAGAGCCACGTAGGAAAAGGATATAAGTGGTGTAAAGAGAAGCTAAAAGGATGCAGGAGAGAGCAGCTGGGAAACAAAAGCAGAGAGGCTGCTGGAGCAAAGCAGGCTGTGGGCGGCCGTGCTGGGAGGAAGGGGAAGCGGGAGCAGAAATGGGAGCGGGAATATTCTGTTTGGTCTTTGAGCAGAGGGTGAGGAGCTTGAAGTGAGGAGTTAAGAGACAGGAAGGAAGCCAGTGAAGGCAAACAAGGAGTGGAGGGCAATATAGTTTATGTAGCGAGAAAAAGATTACTTGAGTGGTAGCGTTGGGCATCATCGTGTGCCGGTGAACTGCATAATGTCTAATCAGCTTGAAGCAGCGGTTGTGATTCTTCAGGAGAGACCTAGAAAGAAATGCTGTGGCTTAATTTGAATTCTTTTTTAACCCAGGGTCTCTCCACATAAAGGATGAGCATTGTGTTGCCCTGAGCGCTAAGTGGAGTGCATTGTGGTTTGTGCATTGTCATTGATTCTAAATGCCTTTTGTGTTTTGGGGCTCTGACAACAAAGGTCAAGTACTAGCAAATTCTGTTTTCTGTGAGAGATTTAATTAAATCCTAAAGACAAAGCCAGACTACTAGAAACAGCTGTTGAGTGTGAGAGAGGTGTAAATTTGCATTACGGTTTCTCAATATCATTCTCTAAATAGCTTTGTAATTTATTTTTTTTTTTGAGCAATGACAGGAGAATAAACATTTAAAAAATCAAGATAAATCTTATAGATGTTATTTTCTGCATGTAAGGTAATTGTCCAATACAGGCTTGGAAATAGATGCTAGAGAACAGAGTGAGGAAGCACACCATGTAGGATGGAACAATTTCTGAATATAGTTTTTGTCCTAGTAATTCAGTGAGTGTAAATTGTAGGGCTTGAAATGCACTGGGCTGCAAAAGATTTTCTTATACTTTATGGACAATCGCAGCAAATCAAAGGGTTTCAGCAATTAATAGCACATACCTAATCACAACTCCCTCACAAACAACCTGAGTAAATCGCCCGGGTAACAGTGCTGTGGAAGGCTCAGGAGTCACTGAGTGGAAAATATTTTTCACTTGTTCAGTATCAAGACATTATTGTATTGGCCTACTATGCTTTAGAGGGATGAATTTTGCCATACTAACATTTTTTTTTCTTGTTTAAATAACAAGAAATGAACTAACATATTAAGGACAGCCAAGTTATTGAAACTGAATGCAGTTCATTTACTGACATGTAGAAACCAAGAGATACCACAGAGCCGCTCCACTTCAACTCACGCTGATCCTTCCACTTCACAGGTGATAAGGCAGGAATTCTTGTTCAGCCAGAGATAAGGCAGCGTGGATGTGCCTCTGAAGCAAAGAGGATCATCTTATAAATCTAGCCGTGCTAGTGCATGAAGTTGGGAAGATAGAGAGGATGAAGTCATATGTCTATGGGAACAAGAAACCATCCAGGTTACCCACAGTTTTGACACTATGTATGAGTAATGCGGCTCCTTCTCCCGGTGTAGGATTCAATGTACGGGAAAAGTCTCGCAGACGGCGGGGTCTAAAACCAGACAAATCAGACTGTGCCACAAGCGAAGAAAGGTTGGGGACCCAGAGGTGTGGAGCGGATCACGTTCCAGAGCCCCGAGCTCTCCTGAGGGATTACCCTTCCAGAGCACAGATTCAAACTCTCTGCAGATGCAAGGGGGGGGACGTATTTTGCAGGAGGGCAGCCCCCGTGGCAGCCAGGCTGGCATGTAGGGCTTTGGGGGTCACAGCGAACCCATTACATTTTACCTGGAAGCTAATCGGCAGCCGGTGCAGACATGGTAGCCCCTCTCTGTGCCACTGAGGCATTCTCTCTAATAAAGAAGCTGTTGTGCTGTTCCAGGGTGGTCTTCGCCTACGCTTCCCGCACAGCTCTGCACCTCTGTGCAGAGAGAGACGGCTTGCAGACATCCACGCCGGCAGACATGACTCATTTTGGGGAGTCTGCGTATGGAGTTTTGCAACTGTCTGATCAGGTCATGACGAAGACAGCAACAAAGCGTGTGCTCAGAAGTACAAGGCACCCCACTACGTTCACACAGACTCTATACAGACGACCGCTGTGAAATGATCTGCCAGCTGCCGCGGGTGGGATAGGGGGATTAAAACCTCCACCCAGCTGAGAAGAATGGCAGCTAATAGCTGATCATCTCCCCCACTGCACAAGACCAGCGTTTCTTTCCTCATTTTCCTGTAGTGTGGCGTTACCTCCAGTGCAGATGGCTCTTCCCCAGGCTCGGTCCAGTCTCAGTGAGCCCGAGTGAAAGGCTGGATCGCATGGCTCACGTCAAACAAAGTGGGGGGACTTCAACTTGACAAGACGCAGAGCGCACACCCTTCTGGTAGGAGACGCGCTGGATGTGTGTTTGCAAAACCATTTTAAAGATGGTTGCAGAAACTGCTGTCTGAGTGATAAGACTGATGTTTCAGTGCCTTTTAGGAATGAGTCAAGAAGGAAATAGTAACAGCTAACCAAAAATAATCATGTGGTCATCAAATAGTAGAAATACTGGCCACAAGGCATTCTTGCCATATTTACCCGCAGTGCAGATAACATCAGTGACCACTGACTGTTATAATGGTATGATTTTTTATAATCGGATGGATTTGTATTTGCAATTACTATACTGAAATTACTGAAACTATGAGTACTGTATCCAATCTATTACAGAATGGGGATTTGTTTCAGTGAAGTCACTCTTGTGTTTATCCAATTTGAAGTAGTGCCGGGTGCTCCTTCGCGGGGGCCGCGCCATCATTTTATACACATGTGAAGGTAGCAGCATGATGCTGCCTGCGCCGTAAAATGCCCGCAGCAACTCGGGCCACGTCCGCACCGCGCTCAGCAGATGTGATGGCGCAATCCGACTGGCTGAAAAACAGCTGCACGAAGCTGCGGCAACACGGGCTTCGGGGCCTGGGCAAGGAACACGATGGTTAGTGGAGGCTGATTTTGCTGCCGTGGGTACCTCAACTAGCTGGCTAGAAAGTAGCTTGGGTATGTCTGGAGGTGCGGAGGCGTATGTCCCTGTTATTTCCAGGCAAAAGGACAAATTTCTGGTCTTACGACCTGGGGCTAGCAGGCAACTCAAGTTTGGGGTGAGAGGGTGCAACCGCTGCGACCTCAGCCAGCGGGATTACGCCATCACATCTGCCCGTGCCGTGCGGACATGGTCTGAGTTGCTGTGGGTGTTTTACAGCGCGGGCAGTATGATGTTGCTGCCTTCATAGGAGTATAAAATGACAGCGTGGCCATCTCAAAGGAGTGCTACATAAAATTAGGTAAACAAAAGACATTTTAATTAAAGCAAACCCAAATTCTGTAATAACTTGGACATAGTACTTGTAATTTCAATTATTTGTTTAAAGCACTTCTTCTAGTTCTGAATTATTCCTCTTCCATAGCTGCACTGATGTTCAGCACACAAAGAGTAGTACGTGATTGCAGAGGTGTAATAATGTAACTCTTTACAAACACTGCTTTTGCATATGCATTTTCACAGCTATGGTTTCATTTTATGAGCCTCTTGAGGGACAGCTCTGCTTGCCATGCTGCCTCTTGTTTCTATGGTAAAGGTGCCAGAACATTGGCCGGAAGCAATTTTGCAGGCATTCGTATGGCCATGGGCCATGAATGAGTCAATCACCTTGCACTTTTTATCATCCAGTGCTTCACAGAGCAGCTTCATCTATTCTTATCGCGCACTATGAGATGTTAGGAGTGTCATCACAAATCTCCTGTGAAGAAGAGGACAGACATGAATTTTCAGGAGATGGCAGCACAAGGTTCGGAAGGAGGATTTTAAATGTAGTTCTGCCCTTTAAAAGAAATTCTCTCTGACACAGTCACTCCAGAAAGGAGAAGAGATTACAGATGAAATGTAGGACACACAAAACCAAGCTCATATAAATACTTCTGTGTGTTTCTAAGCATTTTTTTTCTTTCTAATTGCTTCCTCTATATTTCCAAGCGCATAGTAATGCCTTTTATCCGCATGCTCATCCACCTCACATACTCAATACACAGTTACACCTAGAAGGAAATCCCACAATTCATCAGTAGGTCTAGTAACGCCCCTAACAGTGTTTGCTGTTTGCATTATGTGCTGGGTCTGCAGGGCTGAATTCTCTGCTGGACTGAAATCCTGCTCCGTGCCATAGAAAGAGTTTCTTACACACTCAGCTATGCTGGAAGCTCTTCTAACCTGTGCCAAGCACCAGTGCTTGCTTAGAGCCAGGACAATCCTGCCATTCTCCAGTCCTGGTGGATGTTTGACTCTGTGGCCGAGTATGCTGAGTTGGCTCACTCTTTCCCTCTGCATAAAAACTCGCCATCAGGAAGGTATTACTTTGGGTCTGACACACTTTTGAAATGGATCTCAGCAAGAGGCCTTCAGTTTGTCCCTTTGTCAGGTTATTTTCGCTCTCATCGAATCAGGAGTCTATGGGCCCCCTTCTCCATTTCAAACCAGTACTACCGACTTGAAATAATCAGGAAAATAATGAAGCAAAACTGATACAAAATTGCCAGCTTCCAAGTATTAGGAGTTGAATTACCCAGCAGACCGGCATGGCATTTTGCAACAAGAGGTAGGAAGTTTAGTGTCTTTTATCTTTGAGGAGGGGAGGGAGAGAAGAAGAAAGAGATTAACCCTTTGATTCTAGACCTGAGAAGGAGCTTGCTCACACTTTCATATGTGTAGTTTTCTGTCTGTGATCACACCTATAAAACTTCCATTTGTCGGCTTTGGGTTCTTATGGCTGAATGAAAACAGAATTATGATAAAAATAAAATTTAAATCCTCTCTGTCCTCTGAAACTAGACTCTCTCAAAATGTACGGGTGTGCTTGAAGAGTAGTAGAGGTCTACAATCATAACAACAGTGCTAGTGTTGGTGTGAAACAACTGCTAGCTGATTGTCTAGTGGCATGAGATTAATTGAAGAATTTGAAAATATCCTGAGTGTGGAAAAAAACAGTTATTCAGCTTCTGTGATTTGTCTACTTAAAGGCACCAAAAATGACTAAGTTGACTCATTTATAATACCCACGGTTGCAATAAATTTGAATTCTTTGTTGGTAACTAAACATTTTAAAATATTTTTCAAATTCCTGGAAGATAGTCATATGAAATACATGGCTTTTAAAAAACTGCATATTTTGTGCTGTTTGAGTGCCCTAAATTTAAGACACAAGCTACATAGTATCCCATGAAGCGTCATGATATAAAAGAAGTCATCTATAGCTTGTGTTGTAAACCTTCATGCTGTGAGTGTCAAGAACGGCAACTTCCGCTGTTCTGCCCAGAGAAAGATCATATGAAGCCCGCTCCGTTTATTCCAGCAAAGTTATGATGTGTCATTTAGAAGTTAATTATCTGTTGAAGTCTGAAACTGTTAAATATTTCCCAGGCCCAAGATAAAAACTTGGCTTTTTACGGATTAGAGACAGTCTTCAGCAGAGCAAAGCATTTACAGGGAGTGTAGATATTTAGGACAATGTACATAAAACCAAAGCCAGGATAATCAAAGCTAGTTTACTTTTAAACTCAGCCCGGTTTACTTTTAACTTTTGTCTTCAGAAGAATACCTATTTCAGCAAGGACTGCAAAACTAATCCAACCACAGGAAATGTGATATGTGTATGTGGGGGAAGTAGGAGTAAGGGGGGGTGGGAGAAATTTGTTCTGGAAGAGAGTGCTTAGGGTTAAGAACTGGAGAAACAAGAAGAAAAATTCTTACTCTTGTAGGTGATTCATAGCTAACAAATTAATAGCAGAGCAGAAAGATTTGCGATAGCTTAATCTGCAAAGAGGTCTATAATGATGGTAATTACTTATAATGGAAATAAAAAGACACAAATAATATATATGTTTTATATCCTGGCAGATGATACCATCAGGAGATTCATTTTTAGCTTCTGCTTTAATATACTTCTAACTTTCCAAAACCTTCATTTTTGCAGGCTAATTTTTTCCATGGCTTTTCTTTGACTTAGAGTTGAGTTTGTTTGGGCTTTTAAAGATTTCAGGCAAGAAGTACTTGGGCCATTTTTAAGCTCTGAGATAGTGAAAATAAAAAGCTTTTTTTTCCCAGGGTAAAAGAAGAATTTCTGGCATCTTAACGTTTTCTGTACCCATCAAGTGGCTTCAGTGGGAAAATAGTATTTGCCACGGAAATTGTCCTTACTGAGGTATGAAGCTTTCAGCATTCCAGTGGAATTTTGTTTTGATTTGATCTCAAATCACTTTGTGAGCTTTTGCCATACATTGGTCACAGGCTTTTTTCTGCTCTTTTAGAGCATAAAAGCAAAGGGAGCCTGCGCTGTCTGTGCAGTCGTGGTTGGTACTGGCCCGAGCCATATGGTGACCAGATATTTATCCTGTGGATTGCTATCTATCTCTGGGCTCACAGCTACCCTCCTTTCCAGATACAGCAGAAGTTACTTTGGGAGTGCCTATATTGCGCTGTTTATACAACTATGCCCTTGTCTGCTGGCAGCAAAGGCATCTGTGTTTGCGCTGGAGCAGACAATCCCATCCAGTTTACTTCCTCCCTTGTGACAGTTTTTTTCAGACCCAACCCTCTCCATCAAACCAGGCCATTGCAAAAGTTCCAAAAGGTGATTATTTTGCTTATTGTTAGCTCATTCGAGAAAACAAAACAAAGATCCAGGTGCCCCATTTCTTATTCATCACTCGCCATGCACAGGCATCGGGAGCAGTTTCTCCCCAGGGTTCCAGCGCTGGATGCAAAAAAATAAGGACTGCAGTGCCTGAAAATGTGCTGTGCTGTAAGAGGAAACAGCAACGGCTCTTTGTCAAGAAGCTGGGATACACTGGAATATGCAAGTTCACATGCCAGGAGCCTCACATGCTTCTTAAAGCTAGCGACAAGCAGGAGAAGCATACCTATTTATATGTGTGTGTATATGTGTATGTTGTACTCTTTCAGTATCTACAGATGCTGGAAAGATACTGCTTTCGTTGAGTATATCCATGCCAAATTCGGTTTTGATCAATGACACCCAAATTTGTCTTCCCTTGCTAGCATTTGTTGCCTAGGTCATTTCTACTCTATTCTACTTCTGTTCTGTTCTAGTTCCTACACTTTGCCTCATCCTGGAAGAACCAGCATGCCTTTTCGCAGAGTACTGAATGATATGACTACCACCTGTCACATTGCTTTGCTTTCGCTCTCCTGCTGGTAGAGCATTTGGATGCGTTCACCACTCGGAGCACCTTGCACCTCCAGCTTAGTGTCTGTGATTCCTTGAGGAGTTTTTCCAGTGCGTAGCTGAGCCCCCAGGGGAGGTGAGGGGGCTGCGCTGCAGGCAGCTGCGGGGCTGTGGCTTTAAACCAGCCACCCACAGCCATCACCATTCACCACTTAACGCAGAACTTTTTTTTTTTTA
>Ga0181612_102814_pt1 | contig 10308 bp, 3 predicted proteins | sample HoacroProtozoa21_FD_119630 | JGI IMG/M metagenome (GOLD analysis project Ga0181612, IMG submission 119630) | Hoatzin crop microbial communities from Cojedes, Venezuel. Combined Assembly of Gp0051906, Gp0051904, Gp0051908 | reverse complement strand
TCTTTTGCAAAAGAGATTCAGGTTTGATATCGCCAATCCTGATTCTTCCCAAAGAAATAAAGGTGTAGTATAGCATAAATCTACCTTACTTGTGGTGTTCGCTCATAACATACAAGATTTTAAATGGGACACTGCTTAATCTATTTATTTAGTTAATCTTTGTATGAGGACATGGTTTCAAATATTATACCACACATAAACCACCACCTTTATTAGTAAAAGACAAATTGTAATCTTACAACTAGCATTTAAGTTTGACAGTCCACTTGGACACTGTTAAAAGGAAGAGAAACGTTACATGGACATAGGAATGTAATATCAAAAGAAACACACAAGGTAAACTTTAATTTTTGTTCATATCTTGAATTAATAGATTATTTCAACAAATAGGACTGAATTTACGGTTCAAAATATTTACTTTGCTGATATTTACTTTGAACTGATATCTCAAATCAGTATCATCACTATTATGAAACTGAAAAATTTAGATCCACCATTCAGGAATAATCTGGATCTTGGTCATCCAATCAGTTTTGTAAAGAATGACTTCTTCTTTACCAAGGACCAACTGCAGTGGAATGCTGTGCAAGGATTAGAAATCTTGTGTACGGTGATAAAAGTCCCAGATTCAGACCTCAGAGCAAAATACTAATGTGGCATTGCAAGTAAAATGTATTTATTATAATCATTATTTATTAACATTTAATCAAATTTACTTTGTGCCATATCAGCCAACCTTTTTTAAAATAAAAAGTGGAGACTGAAGAAAAATACAAATTATAACCACAAAAATAAAATTATTATTAACTTAAAAATGCTGACATTTTTAAAAACAGATGATAGTAATAAAAATGGAATATACAATCAAAAATTGAAAATAAAGAGATGCTACAAAAAGACCAAAGCTGCAGTTCACTCATGAGTGAAAACAAAGTAAAAGACAAGGTCTGTTGAAAGATCAGAAAGCAAACCTGGAAACAAAACACCTCCGGACTGCAGAAAAATACAGCTTGGAATCTGAATTTTGTGAGCTAGGACATATCACTAGTATAATGGATGTAAGCTTTGGAGGAAATCTTTTAGCCTATTACATAAATAGTTTGAGCAAACTCTGCATGGACTCAAGTGTTTATTCTGTTGTCGTGTGCTCTAATTTGATACTAATTCCAGCTGAATTAGTACCAATTACCTTAGCTGTAAATACAATCACAGAAAAGACCAGAGTCTGAAATTCACCAAGCATTTATATGGAAAGAAAACAAAGGTGCTTATTTGTTTCCTTAACCTCCCCCCGTTAAGTTCATCAAGCCCCTTCTTTCTTGTATCATTTTCCTCTGCTATATATAATTTTTACGAACAACAGAAAATTAAAACAAAACAACACAAACCAAAACCATTAAAGTATTCTTTCTGATTAGCTAGGAGCTAATGACATTTTATCCCTTACTGTGCCTCACCTTGAGGTTTTTTTCCTGAACTAAGTCTGTCTGTTGAGCAGTAATTGCTAGGGCAGTATTGCCAAAGTAATAAAACAAACTTCATTAGTGTTTTAACAGTCAACTTGACGACAATGGTAGCATACCCATTACAAAAAAAGGAAAAACATACACACTTTCCACTTTTGATGAATGTCACAAATTACTGATAACAACATGTGGCACCAGAATAGAAATGAGCCAACAGCTGCAGAGATTTAAGTCATTTGCACACTGCCTGTTGTCTGGTGCCTCCCTGGCCGGAAGTTACCATCTTCAGAAAATAGTAAGGAGAGCGGAATGTGGGCCTACACTTCAGCTGCTTCAATTCACAATCCAACATGTTAAATCATGGGATACAGGAAAACATCCTCAGCTACCATAGCTGAAGTCATAACCAATCTGCCAGTAATAAAAAGTATTCAAATGCAGCATTATGAAAGCAGCATTTTGCCAGATTTCATTAGAAACACACAGATTTTTTCCCCCCCCCCGAGAAGTAACAATGAGCAACTCCATATTATCTGAATTTTTGATAATACTCATAATTCTACATGTATTTATAAGCCAGTTCCTCCCAGAATGGTTAAAGCACAGCTGATTGTCATAGCAAAGACACAACTCTGGTCTAGTCCTCTTCTCAAATTACCCTACCTAGACTGTGACCTTACAAGACTAAATTGTAATTTAGAAGTAACAAGTGGCAGTCCTACAGTGTTTCGTAGTAAATTTCCTATACAGTCCTCAGTGGAAGCAAGAACACTCACAGAGCTCTAGGAAGAGCAGCAGTGTCCAGGAGAGTCGCGGGAAGACCTGAGACAGTTTCGGCAAGGTCTGAGGAGACTTACTGCACTGGTGGTATTCATACAGGGGTAAATAATGTTGGTTCTGGCATACTAATATCCTTTATGTAAGGCAGACAACAAAGGAACATGGCCTCTGCCATAAGGCATTGAAGGTTTGTGGGACAGTTATCAAGCTAAGGTAATATCTAGCAGCATGTAATATCAACATGCACATTCCAAAAGAAAATGTATTTAATACCAAAATATTCCCTTCTCCTCATTACCCTTCAGAGAGGAGCAATTCAGCAACAGTATTGGTCCAGTAATTAGCTTTCGTTAGAGTAAAGAAGCTTGCTACTGCAGACAGACAGAAGTCATGCTAGAACGGATGAAAATTTATGTTCTATTCTTACTGGAATACCACTAAAGTAAAACCCTAATAAAGGGGTGAAACATGTACAGGCATTTTTCAGCTTACATACTTGCCAATTCCTTCAGCAGCCTAAGACCAAAATGCATGCAAACCACTTGGAAACATGTATGCTTGTGTTTTAGTGTAAATGGGCTCTCAGACAAGGATTTCACAAAAAAAAGTCGTGGATTCAAAAGACGGACTATAAGCAGATTTTAAAATAAATACGGACAGATTTAATCCGAAGGTCAACATGGGAAAATCTGCCTCTTGTCATTGAAGTGAAGAAAACAGAAAAAGGAAGAGCTTTAGGCTGGTGGCTGATGTTTCAGCAGTGCTGCAGTCATGTATAATTTAATAGTCCATGACTAGCTAATACTCCTCTTCTCTGTGTTCCTATCACAAGTTTTGCAATAATGGTCAAGATTTGTGGTTTCTAGCCGTCAGCTTGGAATATTGCCTTGCTGCTCCAGGCCTGACATAGTAGTCCTAGTTTTCCACTGGGATGTGCTATATAATTGCATCAGTCTGCTTTCTGAAACTCTTGGGAGAGTGTTAAGCTAAAAAAATAGGCAAGACAGAGGCTTTGTTTGGGCACAGAATTACGGAACAGAAGAAAAAATAACTAATTCAGTTAATCTCATAGCTAACTTCACAAGATGGAGAGAATAAAAGCAACAGGTGTACTGAAGGGCTAGCACATGTCCATATGAGGACACAAAAAGCAGCTAATTCTTGCTTAGACAAAATGGCAACTTCAAATTACAGAAATAGCCCACTGTGTGTTTTCTATAATTACATGTTACAAGCACCTTCTTGATTTTTAAATAAAATATTGTAAAACTGATAGACACAAAAATATAAGAAACTATTTCTATCATCAGGAATTCTGTGGTACAACTACAGCTAGTATTAAAAATGCTACCACCGCCTTAGTTGACTAAGCTTCAAAAGAAACTCCAAAGTCACAGAGTCCCAGGTGAGACTTCTTCGAGTTGGCCCCACTGAAGTGAAGCTTCATCAAAACGTGCTTTAACTGCATGTTTTGAGTGACAAGTCTCTGGAATAGCACACAGAAAGAATATGAAAATGGACAATATTTGAAAATTACTAAGGCCTGCTTAGACTGTAGGCCTCGTCCTCAGCCAACATAAAGTATAAGGAATGTCCATCGGACAAGAATCTGATTTCATAACTCTAAACCCTTTATCCAGAATTCTTATGTACACACTGGGGACATTGTTAGGCAATCCCTTAAACACCACAAAATACAACTACATTTTAACTATATCTGGTACAAGATACTGAAAACAAGTCCTCTGACATCTGGATAATGTAGATTTATGAACTACATGTTAAACGCAGATGACAGAACTACAACACTGTTATGGTACAAACATTAAAAAGGTACTAGTTGTTATATTACATTTCACCAAGAGTGATAGGTTTCAGGGGAAACTCTAAAAAAATAATTGTCATTTTTCCGAAAGCAAAATAGCAACATTTTACTTCTGAATTGTTGCCATTTACACAGCGTAACTTGCTTGAAAATTACAGCCTTAAACATTAAGACATTTTTATGAATTAGATAGTTGACCTTATGTTAGATTTCTTTCACATAATCTATCTGCTTATATTACCATCCTCTTATTAGCACATAGAAAATGATTAATTATATGGCCAATGAATTCAAACCATGTGTGTCCTGAAGGCAGAAATGTCATCAGGTTATATATTGCCATAAATATTTCCACTACTCAGCATTTTCCAACTGTGTTTATTACACATGACCTACAATATTTGGTAAACAAGCAAGTGCAGCCATTTCTGTGGCAAATATTCTAGTATTACAGGGCATTTTTTTAAACTCCTAACACAATTTTCCATGGAATACATTAGTTCATACACTTGAGGTCTCTAGATACACAAATTACTAACTACCAGCTACAGTTTCCTCACCTTTGGCTGTATTCTCCCAACATTTTCAATATATTTCTCTTAATTAAGTGATTTAATCAGCCACAATGAGTAGATTGGTTCCTGACATTCTCTAGAGTTTTATTCTAGTCACCCAGGCTCTCCACTCAACTCCTGCTATTGGTCAGTACAAATATTTTAAATGCAACAAGAAAGAATTGTAAGATACTTAGCAGAAACTATTATAATGCTTATTATATTGGTTTAAATTACAAACATTTGTACTTTAGGGAATAGTATTTTCTATTTATCAGTATCTATTTCTAACTAAATACAAAATTTCTATGTTAGGAAAGAAAAAAGAAAACTTGTATGGAATTCATTATGAAGATGTTATGATTTTTTAGAAACAGATATGCCTTAATGTTCCAAATGCAAACATTACCACATGTGGTATTACCTTCTGGAATTTAAATTTATTTTGGCAGCTTTTGAAAGACAACCTTGTTCACATACGTTTCACACTTTATCTAAAGAACTGCACCTATGTCCTTGCATCACAGTAACTTGAAAATCTCAAATACATGTTATAAAATGAGTAAATGTTTCTCAGCAGCAACAGACCAGAAAATAATTATGTAAAAAATCAATTCAACATATTTTGAAATATCTGACTTGCCAGGGGGGTATAATACTTAAAAGTGGAGTACAATTTACAAACATATTAAAACATAACATGCTATCAAAAAGCATGATCCTAGCAGGTTAAGTATAGGTGGGAGAGTACGTACAGGAAAGGAATCATCCACATAGCTATGTTTTGAAAAAAATCCATCTGTGACAGTCGTTGGCAAAGCAGTTGTTAGGGTAGCTACAGTGTATACCAGACAAACAGGTAAAATTATGTTTGATATAAATCACAGTCTGAAGAATGTGTGCAAATTCAGTGTAGGAAAAAAAGTGAGAGGTTTTCATATTTAGCAGTCAGGAAAGGCATTTTGAGCCACACAAATCCAGTGCCAGATGTAAGGCTAACTATTGGCTGAACACTGACCATGTGTTTGAGCTGTGCGGATATGAAAACCCCTCCCAGAGCCAGATCTGCATTGCAGTCAAGGAAAGAACAAGATTTATTTCCCCTGCCCTACCCTCTTGCACAGATACATAGGCAAGCAGGAAATCCACCTGCAGTTCCTTCCCTTAATAAAATATACCAAATAATACTTGTATATTTAGCTAGCTGTACAACTGCTGCTAAGTAGCTTTTTCTGAATCTTAGTAACAAAGAATGAACAGTAAGATCAAGTATAATCATATACTACTTTTTATAATTTTGATTTCAAGAATAGCAGATATTACCTGCTACGTCCTCCATTTTTCCTTTCTTCTACATTTCAAGGGTTTTTTTCTTCCTGTGTAGACAACATGAATCCAAATTAAAAATTATTCCAGTAATCTTATATTTCTTACCTTTTTCCCAGTTGTGATGATTTTATTACACAAATTTTAGCACCGCTGACTCCTCATGCACTGGCATCTCAAACACAACTTATTAAATTCAATTTCACCTGGAGTTTTTAGCTGTAAGTGGCTATCACATTCTTTCTTCCCCTAGCAATGCATATACTCATTTCTATGTGATCTACATTGAAAGAAAATCTATGTTTGCTAACAAGAAAAATCCAGAATAAACAAAGTATGTTGCTTTTAAGAAAGCCCCAAATTTAACCTAGAAAGTTGTGTAAATCAAGCAGCATAGGTTAGGCATAACAATACCTCAGGTAAGGTCCTTAAATATGATTGTTGACACTTTGACACGACACCCTTAAACTTTGCCTAGCACATAATTTTGCTAGTAACAGAAATTCCCCCTACCCTAAGATCTAGACAATAAATGTGAAATTCATGTGCACAAAGTTACAGAGCCAGCTATGTTACAATGGCATCTCAGCAAGCTATCTTTCCTTCACTGCTAGAGGTTTTATTGTTTGGTTAGTCCTAATATCATTTCCAATGCACACTTCTTCCTTTAATTTTTGTCAGAAGGGGTCAAACAAATAAGATTGTAAAAAGAAAATTCAGACAAAACAGAGAGAGAGCAGGTGATGGAATAAAATAGAGTCTAATATGTTCAGATTTAATTAGTATCCAAAGAAGAGCAGAAGAAATGGGAAAAACAAATGTTTAGGAAACTACTCATTTTTATAGCAATCCAAAATGCAGGATTATTTTCCATGTTACGTGTCTGGTACAAATATAAAATATTCTAAAGAATAAACATGTTATATAGAGATACAATTTATAGAAAGAATTAATCCTGTGTCCCCAAATGAAACCAAAATATACAAAGGGAAAGCAGTTTAAAAGTATTTGTAGTTGAGCTAGTTGTTAATTGTTTGATCTCTCGTATTTCCTGTATCACATCTCTGAGATGTAGCTCTTGAGGAATACAAGTCATACAAAATTATACATACAATGATCTAAGGTCTCTGACAGATGGAGTCTAACAGACATAGTTGTAAGAGTTTGGAGTTATTTCCCCTAATATTGGCTGGCGATTACGAAACCTGTACTATGCTGGTGGACAAGTATGTGTGGGTTTGCTTCAAACTACCTCATAGACTGACATATTACTTCAAATGTACTTTTATCAATTATTAAAGTTAATATAGGAGACTGTAAATTTAAGGACCTGATGTATCTATATGCATTCAGTGCCTTCCAGGAGAAAAAAGCAGACAGAAAGGGGAAATACCATCTCAAACCACTGCAACTAAGTCCTCCAGCGACTGCCAGAGTTCTGGGGCACAAGACACCTGAATTGGCACGATCGGAAGTGGAAAAGGTCTTTAGATTTGTTGTTTCTGGAGAGTATGTGTATATACAAATGTATGTATGTATGTACATGTATATATAAAAAGAATATTAGTAACAGTTTCTGAAATAAAGCAACTACTGTAGCATGATCATACTACTAATTCTGGTATCTGGAATCAGGTTACTGGTTCTATGTATTTTTTAATCAATGAAGTTAAAGGTTTTCATGCCCTCTGTACTGCGTACAAGCACAAGAATTGCCAAAACATTACCAGACTTTACACTAATACATTATCCTTTGTTCAGAAAAGCTTAGCAATTTAAATCAAATTCAGAGATGAAAACAATTGTTTCTAAATGAAGATGGCAGAAGCTGCAGTTGCTTGCACAATAGCCAAGTGTCTGCAGTAACACCTGCCCACATGTAAATACAACATACTTCTACAATGCAGAAAAAAGCACTGAATGTTAAACAATCTTTCATCCTGAAGCTCACATGAACGTTTTACTATACAGCACTCAGGCCTTCTTAGCAAAATCGTAGTTTGTTTCCTTTCTAAAGTATGAAACTTAAATATATTCAAACAACTAGATGTGCAAAACTATCATCACAATAGTAACATTTAATTAACAATGAGTCAATTTGTTTCTGCAATCTAAGAGGCTTATGGAAAAATATATTTGGTTCAGTGAATTGGCTCCATTAACACTACTATTCTGGAGACTAAAATTCAAGATCAATTTCATCTTCGCATCCTAATCTCTGTGTAACACTAAAAAAAAAAAACTTTGGACAATTTCACCAACAATATTTACATACCCAAAGGTTCACTTCACAAACAAATACCATGTCAGAATCAAGCAATAAAAACCTCCAACAAACCCTGAACAAAAAAGGACAATGAAGAGAAACTCACATTTCAGCCACAGAAATATATAAAAGTTAAAAGCCTTTCCCACTGTTTTTTTGAACCAGGTACAAATTACTGTTTACAAAGAGGAGAGTACATGTTTGCAAGCACTGCTAGGAAAAAAATAAAAGTATGTTAACCATCTGCATAGATCACCAATACTACATCTGCTACATAATACGAAACTACATCTGACTATGAAACTACATCAGCCAGAACACATACAGGTGTATTAAATGCTATATTTTCTCTTAAGAAAATGGGTGATTCCAAATGGGAAGCAATATTCTACTAGGTAACGACCAGCCTGAAAACACTTCACTAGTAGAAAATTGTTTGCCTGAAATCAAAATTATAATTTTTCACCTAAGACCTCAAACTTGTGGATAATTTTCATCAGCAACTGTGAATCTTTGCAAAATGTGCATCTCCCTCATTTACTGGCTTGTCTTTTATGTCAGTGGAGTAAGCACAATTATTATAAAACTATTACATTGTGTACGATTGATTACATAGGGGAGGATGAACATGAACTGAAACTACAGAATCCAAACGTGATCTGCCTATGGCTGTGCAACTAAATGAGACCGCAAGACAATCAGCCTCCATGAGTGACACTTAACAGTGAAATGAATGAAAATCAAACTAATAAAGGCACGGTATTCTAAAAAAGTTGGTGCTGCAGCTCCTGTATAAACTACAAGAACCTTTGAAACTAAGAGACACATTCAGCCATTACTGTTGCCTGTCTCACAGTATTCCAACCCTGTTGGTAACAGGGGCAAGAGAACAAGCAATATAAAATTGACACATATATGAAGAATTTTATTTAAAATAAGAAGGTAAACTTTGTGGTTTACTTGGTTGGAAAAAAGAAGATGACAAATTGTTGGGTTTGGCCTCAATGCAAAGGATATCTGGAGGCTGACGAGATTTCCAGTGAGTTTTACTTTCTAGGAAGTCACCTACGTTCTCACTGAGATCAAAATATAGGAATAACCTAAAAACTTCTTTCAACTTCTGTACACAACAGTAGTAAGAACATTTCTAAACCTACTGGGAATTTCTCAACTTATCAAGAAAATTATCTTTAGTTAGAGAAATCAAACAGGTTTTGACACTTTTGCATTAATGAAAGATGCTAATCTGAAACCCCAAAATTCTATTTTCCATTTTTTTCTTTAAGGAACTGCTGGGTAAAGACATAAAGAAATGAAATGAGCAGCTAATACTGAACTTCCAGTGCTTCACAACCCTCTCAGTCAAGCATTCCATATGGGGGGTACCCACCTACAAACCTTTCAGTAAAACCACATCAGCTGGTTTACATCTTTATATAGCGTAAACATATTTTTAAAGGGGGTGAATGCCAACCTAGGTTAGGTCATCATACTGAAATAGCTGCTGATGCTGTGAGAGGACAGGGATAACTAAGGCTGAGGAAACGTTAAGGGTAGGTTTTTGTAACGCTATTTTTCCTGCTGTCGTTTTCCAGGTAAGTAAAAACTTGTTATGTATGTGCTGAACTGTGTTTTACTCTATACCAAATTCTTGCAGAAGACCGTTTCTTTCAAACTCTCTATGCTAGTTTCTGGTGACAAACACCACGAGAAGACATAGGCAAGGCCTCTGCCTAAGAAGCCCTGGAGAAGTTTGTAAAACGTACTGCTTGGATGTGTTTTGGTATTAATCCAGAAATACACTAACCTACTCTCAAAGGGCGAGTGCTAAACAGCTTCCGCAGCTAATCTTTCCGTTGCCTCTTTGCAGCGTCCTCAGGATAAAAACAATACGTGGAGACAAGTAACTTCTGTCAGAAGGTCCCGAGCGCCTCGGGCACACCCTGATGCTCCTGCAGACGTCCCCTGCAAACACCACGTTCCCTCCTTTCCCTTCCTACAAGCTCCTTCCACCCGCCCGATGAACAGCCTCCCTCCCGGCCGGCGTCCCCACCGCTCCCCTTCCGCACGGCGGCGGGGACGCGGGGCGGG
>Ga0181612_171942_pt1 | contig 10309 bp, 8 predicted proteins | sample HoacroProtozoa21_FD_119630 | JGI IMG/M metagenome (GOLD analysis project Ga0181612, IMG submission 119630) | Hoatzin crop microbial communities from Cojedes, Venezuel. Combined Assembly of Gp0051906, Gp0051904, Gp0051908 | reverse complement strand
GGCTGAAATTGCCTTCTCTTGTGGAAGAATCCAGTCTCTTGTGGAAGAATCCAGTCTCTTGTGGAAGAATCCAGTCTCTTGTGGAAGAATCCAGTCTCTTGTGGAAGAATCCAGTCTCTTGTAAGTACATATCCAGCTGAGGCCTGTGGAGGGTCTCTTGCCATGGATCAGAGTGACCAGATTTCATGAAGACCAGACCTGAACAGGAGACAGAAATACAGAAAAGGGCAGAGCATCATCAAAAGGAATAAACTGTGCCAAATGAGTGAAAGGTCTAATTCAGGTCTTTTTCAGGGTATTCACAATATGGCGAGCTACTAGGAGCATTTCTTCAACAATTCCAGTTTGAACTTGACCCAGAGAAAAGGAGACCTTTTCTGTGTTTACAGGAAATATGCATTGAAAAGGCTCCAGGAGAAAAGCTGGGCATCAGCATCCGGGGTGGAGCAAAAGGTCATGCTGGAAATCCGTTTGATCCAACTGATGAAGGCATCTTCATTTCTAAGGTACCAGACCACTAACTCTGCAACTTGGTTGCATGCAGGGACTGGCAGGGAAAAGGGTGATCCCTGTGGAATTTGTCAATATGCTCTCTCCACTTTTCACTGGGTACATCTGTTCTCCTGGAGTATTCTCCATCCACTGAAGGAGACGCATCTGTTTCCTTGCGTATTTCCTCCTCTACAACAGCTACAAAATTTCTTCTTTCGTCTCCTGTGTTCGCCTTTATTTTGCCTTGTGTTTCTTCTCTTGCTTTTTTTCTGTAACATGAACCCATACATCTCTCCTTTTCCCCTCGCTTCCTATTGCTTCCCCCAAGTGTTTGTGGGCTTCCTGCCCACTCAAACATGCGTGCTGTTTCCTCCTTTCATCGAAAGCGTTATGAATTGCTGGCCTTTCCTCCTGTGCCATGCCCAGTGTGTGTAATTTTGTTGCCTTTCTTTTGTAAATGACTGCTTGTGTGCATACTTATTTGTCGTGTCACTTTTCCCCAAGAAGTAACGCATGTGCTGTTTTCAACACAACGCTCCTCCAAGCCCTTACCAAAAAGTATTGCCTCATCTGTCTTGTTAGCAACAGAGCACAATGATAGGTGGTGTAAGTGTTGGTGTTGCTGCTGGCCAGGTGGGGACTCTGGATGTTCACATTAGTGTCACTGGTTCCCTCTTTAGCTGGTGTGGTAGGGTAGAAACTCTACTCTAGAGGACTTAATAATCCTTGCTGGATGGTGGACACTGCATAATTGCTGGTTAACGCTTTCTAATAATTGGCTACTTTCAAAGAAATAGAATACTAGCATTTGTTATTACTTGGATATAACTTCTTTATCTGACTTCTAATGTTAAAAGTAAATTCACTCTATCAAATGAATAGTTGCACATTCAACTGCAATAGCAGTAAAAGAAAACCTAAGATTATTGTAACCTACAATAATGATTAGGTTCGTTTTTATCTTCTTCAGGGTTACAGCATTTAGGGGTTTGGAAGGCTTACAGTTTAGCCCTATTGCAGGGTTACTTTATCACCCTCCCCTTCTGTTGTTTTTTTTTTTAATGGTACTTGTTTTGGTGTGTGAAGAACCAAAAAGCTGAACTCTTCTGCTTTCCCTTCAGCTGTGTTACTTCAGCTTGATTTCTCTTATCTTTCCTAACCAGAGTGTTTTTCCTGCTTTTCTTATTTTGCCTGTGTATTTCCAGTAACTGAGAGACAAAGTAGCACTTTTTCTGCTTTCTCCTCTTTGGATGTCTGATTACTACCTTCCTTCTCCTTAGTTTTTCTTAATTTGCATTTCCATTGAGTTCAATTCCTTTTTTTTTTTTTTTTAAGTTTTAACCTAGTTCTTCCTTTCTAAAACCTTCTAGAGGAAGTGTTACAAATTGAATACCATGAGAAGTGTAGATTATGTCTGCAATTTGAATTTCATGATCTGTCTCAATGGGGATAGCTCAGTGTCCTTCAGTGGCATATCAATAATGCACATGACAGTTGGCATTAAGAACATTTTTCTACATTAACTTCACCACCTCCCATTATTTCTGGGTGTTCTACTGTCACACTTAAAGCACTTCCTCTGCCTGGAGAAGAAATTGTGAGTACTTGGTCTTCTTCCATTCAGCTGCGTGTGACCACTTTTGTGCATGCACATGCACTCACACACACTTTAAAGTTTTCTTTTACAGCCCTGAAGAAATTACATGTAGACATGTATGACTGCTTTCCCTCCCCCCAAAACCTTAAACAAACAAACAAAAACCATGCAGCATTTTTTCTCCTCTTTTTACAGGTACTCTATTAAACAGAAAACTGTTGGTTTTACTCCAAAAGAACTCTCGTAAATCCAGCAAACACCCGTGCCTTTGGTTTGTTTGGGGGACTTTGCCTCTCTGATCCCAGTAATATGTGGTGTGCAGTAGTCCATCCTTTCTTTCCTTCCTCTGACGTTACCTGTGCCTCCATCCTACCTCGACAACCAGTCGTGCATGTCCTTGCATCTCCCCCACCCAGCAACCAACTTGGTGTGCCCTTGTGCTCTCCTTATTCTCTTGTCATAGATCTGCAGGCTTTGGTTGAGATCCCTGACATGGACATACTCTTTCTGTGAAGCCCTTGTGTGGCGCTGGTCATAATTCTCTTTGTAAAGCTTAGCTATGGTGGTTCTTCAGCTTTGAGACCGGGCCTTTGAACTGAAGCTGCTCGTTTGCCTCTGGTGTTCCCAGCGAGGCCTGTCTGTATACCCAGGTCTTCATTTAATCTGGCTTGACTGTGTGTACATCCCATCCTGTTCCAGGCTTGTTGGTTTCGCATTAGAAAAAGTAATGCCTGTTTGGTGAGTCTGCTCCTTTCCCTAAGGCACTTGCAGTTGTATCCTGTATTTCTGTCTGTTTCCTGGCAGTAGCTTCTCCTGTGACCATTTTTTTCTGACTTCCCCAGATTGTGTACTTCTGCTGAGTCTGGTGTTTGCATGCGTTTGGGGTCTTTTTGTCTTTCCTTTCACTTTGCACCCACAGCAAGTCCTCTGGTCTCTTTTGCCTGTTCTGAAGGGTAAAAAAAGTGAACAAAACTCTGTGCTTTTACTGCCTTTGTTTTGGTGGCAAAGCATCCACTTTCATTCTCTTCTCAAACATACATGGATGCTTGCACTCTGTAAGACAAACTCTGGCCTTCATTTGCCGTATCAATATCCTGCCTGTAGTTGCTTCCCCTGGTTACAGCTCGTGTACATGAGGCAAGTATGAGTTCTTGTGACTTGCTGAGGAAAGAAAATAGGAGTTACGCATTATTTCTCTGAAAGAGGATGGAAAATGGTAGACATGCATTATTTGTTACACCTGTCTCTACCACAAAGCCAGAGAAAAGTCTTTATGCCTTATTTATCTTTATCCACAAAAGATTATCCCTATCCTTGCATTTTCTGCGTCTCTCCCAACAAAAAATGGTTACACTTTCCTTTCTGTGAAGGTAAATGATGGATGCAAGAGCTTGCTTTCTCACCTGCTTCACTGACAAAACAAAAGCAGTTTCTTTCCTTGGGACAACACATTTCAAATACAGATTCTTTTTATCTCCCATAAGAGATGTCTTCCACACCTGTTTCCTCTACCAAACTGTACACGTTCTGCCTTTTCTATTTACCCTCTCTGTAAGTAGGTAGAAGTACTTCCAGTTGCTTTCCCTGATGTGTAGCTGCAGCCTTTTCTCCCTGTTTCCTTTGTATGCTGTCCTCTCTCGTTCCTTCTTCCTGGTGGTCTCCATGCTCTCTAATCTTCTTTTACCTCCTTAGGTGATATCTTAAATATGATTCCCCCCATTTGTTATAGGTGAGCTCCTCTGGGGCTGCCGCGCGGGATGGCCGTCTGAAGGTGGGAATGCGGATCCTGGAGGTGAACCATCAGAGTTTGCTGGGAATGACGCATACAGAAGCAGTACAGATACTCCGCAGTGTGGGTGACGCTCTCCTTGTGCTGGTGTGTGATGGCTTTGATCCCAAGGCTGCAGCTGCCATTGAGGTGAGGACTGACGTGCAGATTGCCCTCATAGAGACCAGTACCGCAAGGATCCCACCTTCTTCACAGAAGATTGCTAGATTGTTCCAACTTTTTGCTGTAGATTTTTTTCCAGAGTATGGTCTTCTGCTGTATGAACTGGAGGTGCCGGTTCATAAAAGCAATAGTCTCTAAAGACTGACTATCTTCTGCTGATTACAGAAGTGTTTCAGAATATCACTGCACTGGTTACAAACACAGTTTTCAAGCTAATTTTCTCCAGACTATGCCTGCTTTTTCTTGTGCCAAGGTTAAATTTGAAGTAAATGTCTGTCTGTTTATTGGTGTTTGCCTTTCCCCACAGGGAAACACTTACTCTTAGCAACCCTGTGCCTTCTCAGCTTTCTTTTTGCAAGGCTTAGCAAGTAAGCCTTTTCATTCCTCACTAGAATATGTTCCCAATCCCTTGTCACCTTATGCTGTTTCTGTCCCTATTTCAGTTTAATTTAATCTTTCTTAGACCTCAAGTTCCTTGAGCAAGTGACAACTGAAGGTTTCAAGTTGTGAAAGAGTTCTGACTTGCCTAGGATCATCTTGGTACTCTGTATCTGGGAGCTGAGGATATGGATTTTTTTGTATGGCATACTGTGGCCTTCGACTATGTCTTAATGCCTTTTTGCTTTGTAGATGTCCCCAGGAATTATTGCAAACCCTTTTGCTGCTGGTATTGGGCGCAAGAATAGCCTGGAAAGTATCTCTTCTATTGATCGGGATTTAAGCCCTGAAGAACTGGAGATCCTACAGAAGGTGGGTGTTCTGCTAGAACTGGGAGAATGTAATGGAGTGGAAAAACTTTCTGAAAATCTCTAGTGTCTCCCTTGCTGCATGGAATCTGCAACTTTTGGGTAGTGGACTTCCTTTTTATGGAATCAGCAGGTCCCAGCACTTTCATCAGGAATGCACTGGAATGGGACTCTGAAATCTTCGTGAGGTTACAGGTGCTGAAAGTGGGGAGAGAGCACTGTGTGAAGTGGCTCTAACTTTGGTCTCTCCTAGGAGATGGAAATGGTGAGAGAAGCAACTCAGTGGGAGAGAGAAGAAATGGAGAAAGTGGTGAGAGATTTTTCCTGTAGCAGAATCTGTTCTTGACAGTGGTTCTGCCAAGCCTGTGAGCCCTAAGGAAAATGCCACAGATTAGCTCTACCCAGTTGTTAATACCATGGGGGGCTTTGGGCCTTCTCTCTTCGTAGGGCACTGCTCGGGTACTCTAGCTGCTTTTTGGCTGTGCCATACCTTCCTGTGTAACTGGTGGTACTCTTCTGTTATTGCAGAGTTCCTCTTTGTTACCTGCTGGTACTCTCTGGCCAAGCTGCAACTCTGAGAAAAATGGCCTATTAGCTTGGAAGTCCCACAATTAATCGGTTGTCTCTGTACACCACTCCATGACCTGAGAGAGCTTTTCTGAGCAAAGATGAGAACACACTGCTCAAAGCTGCCCTGAATTGAAGAAGTGGTGCTGTTAATCAATCACAAGTTTGTGCTCCTCAGTTTACATGATCATTTTTCTGATCGTTACGAGAATTTTGCCACTATTTGCCCACTATTTCAGCCATTCACAGAAATAGATTAGCAGAGTCAAGCCTCTTGAGGACTTGGCTTTTCTAGTTATCCTTCTTATAACTCTAATTTATTCAATCAGATTATTTTGGAAGATGAAGGAAAATTGAATTCTTCAGTATTGTCAATTAGGAATCTGCTCTTCTGGCAGATAAGTATGTGTACATTTTGCAGGCATTTCTTGAGGTTTCCAATTTAGATATACCTAATATTTCTCTAGGTTCTTCCTGTAGTTATAATCACTCAGCTTTTTTTATGGTTGCTACCCGGCAAGAATGTGATTATGTTGACAATTCTGGATGGAGGGGATCTTTATAATTTAGTTAACAACGGAAATTTTACTTGTTTTGGAAAAAACGGTCAAGGTCTTGAACAGACAATGGCTCAGACTGCAAAAGGACAGTGCAATGAACAAGAAAATGGCCCTATGACCTTTCAGGCATGAGATATGAGTAATCATTAAAAATACATACATATATTTAATGTTTCTGTAATCCTACTCTGCCTTCTGTCAGTGACTGCAGTGGGCTGGGCGGGGTACGATTTTACGAAAGACTGGGGTAGAGAGACAAAAGGGGTCGAATGTGTTGCAGGCTGCCTTTGGAAGCTTTGCTTTATCTTTGCTGGCCTGCAGCTTGGATGGATGTCAGCATGTGCAGGAATAAGAGGAGGGATTTCTGTCCTAAGTATCTGCAGGGTGTTCTGATGGTGTTCGAGATCTGTACTTAGATGGGAATTCTCCAGTGGAAAGACCTTATAGAATCATCTTCAGCCTGATCCAGTTGAAGATGTCCTGGCTCATTGCAGGGGGGGTTGGACTAAATGACTCTTAAAAGGTTCCTTCCAACCCAAACTATTCTATGATTCTATGAATAATTTGGGTAGGAAGGGAGCTCTACAGATCACTTGGTTCAGCTCAGAGCAGAGCCAATTCAGATTTAGGTTTTTGCTATAAAATGCCTTGTTCCTTGTCTAGGAAGGATCTGAGAGTGGTTTGTTGTGGGTTTAGAAAACCCCATTTCGTAGTGCTACTGTTACAGCAAAGGGTATTTCTACCAGTTTATGTTGGTAGCATGTGGATTTGAATACTTTGTAGGAGATTTCAGGTACTGTGAGTCATTATCAGCATTTCTAACACCTCTGGATAAATCAAGAGCAAGTCTGACCCCAATCCCATGCTACTCTGTCTGAGCAGGTTGCATTAGTTCAGTCTTAGGTAGGTAAAGGCTTTTCCAAAATTTATGCTGAGATTACTTAAAAATTTCCCAGAGACTTTGTCAAAAAAACAGAAAAACCTTTATGATTGGTGATGTAGCTTTGGCCATATCTCATTTTAAAAAGTGCTTATGGTATGGTAGCTTTTTATGGAAAACTTGAATTTGAAATTCTATTAAAATGGTTAATTTCAAAAAAAACAAAAAAACAAAAAAACAAAAAAACACCAAAAAACAACCACTTAGCACTAAATATTCATTCAGCCATCAGCAATGTTTCAAAACATCAGTGGGCATCTTATAACAAATGTCATTATTCTTCCTGGAGGTGGACAATACACAGTAATCATGGTTTGTCTTTCTTGGATGTTTTACTTTTTGATAGATTTTAGAGCAATATTCTGAGGTTGCAGTGACGTGTACTTAAGGACTTCTGAGGTCTGTATTCCCATATACCACCTTTGTCTCACTGTGGTGTGGCTGAGCACAATTACAATGTTGTCCGACCCAGTCTCTGAAGAACTGAGAAGTATGCCTGCAGCCTGCTGATCAGCAGAGTCCAAGACCTCCCCTCCAGAACTGCCTGTGCCTTTTCAAGTTTTGCTGATTTTTGGTGCCCCTTCCATTAGGGTACTAGGAGGAGGTAGCAATGGATGCTCCAGACTCCTCTGACGTCTCGGGATCTGTGGCCTGAAACTCAGGAGCAAAGACATGTTTTCCTGCTGTTGCCTTTTAGCATGACCTTGAAACTGGGATTCTGTCTCTAATACTGGTTTTGGTGATTAAATTTATACCAGTGATGGAGCCAGCACTGTATGGTAGCCGTTGTAATGCTGTAGGAAGTTCCCACCTCAGTGCCAGATCCTCAGTAATACTGTTCATGTCACCATTCTTGGGCCTTTTCTCTAATACTTCAGTGTTCAGTTTTGCACCGGAGTGATAGAGATGGAACACGTCTCCTTACAGTAAGGTTGTGAACTGAAGAAATTAGAAGAATTTTTGTCTTTGCTATACTCTGTGTTAGTCCTGTAGTGGTTTTCAAATGCTGCTGTTGCACTCGCTGCATACATCTCTTCAGTTCTTTGATAATTCAGTTTCTAATAGCAACATTAATAACTCCAGATCTCCATGGACTGATTCATGGTGCATTTCTGTATCCCAACTATATAGCTGTAGTTATTTTTCTAGTATTAATCCAGGTTCTCAGATGTTGTCAGAGATTAATTTTGAACATTCCACAGCTCCATCTGGGCTGTCTCTCTTCAGCTGAAGACCTTAGAGAAGGATCACGTACGAGATTACTGTCAGCTTGAACACTCACCTTACAGATAACACTTCTCTGAAATAAGTATAACCAAATTCAGAATCGACTTTAGCTTAAATATCCCTTCGGGTCTTGTGATCCTCCAGAGCATTGGTATCTTCTCACGTTGCTCATTATTGTCTGGAGATTGGGGGTGTGATGTGGGACACTGGTTATTTGCTAGTGGTAATGCACAGAACCTTTTGAAGAGAAGGGTCTAGGTGCTTATCAGAATTTTTGGTTAGGTCCCACTGTATTTCTCAGATGCCTGCCATCTCCCACCCTTCCAGCCTTGGGAGTTCTGGACCATCTGGTTGCTGCAGTTTGGGAGGAGCAGTCATGAGGGTTGGAATATGCAATAGAACAGAAGAATGATGCAGATTTTGTCCAAGCCCTCACTCTGCAGTAAAAGTGCTGGGTAAAAAGTCACAAAAGTATAAATGGACAGAAATCAGTCTTTAAGGCTCTTGCAGCTTGGAAGCAAGCCTGTAGCTCAGACTTGTGAGATTAGTCACTGGTCCTCTTAAAACATTCCTGCGCAGCGCTGAGTGACTGAGAGCTGAATTTAAGCCCTGCCTTACGCTTGCACAATTTCTGTCTATATATAGTCGTTTGGCTGTGATGCTGTTAACAAACAGGTGGGTTTTTTAGGTCTTTTTCCTCAGTGACAACTAGCCTGGGCTCTGTAGATTTGTTTTTCCATTCCCTTCCAGCCTCTACAGTATGTGCTCTGTCAAGATGTCTCTTCTAGCAATAAGCAATCTTCTCCTTTCCCTTGGTGATGGCATAGCTTGTGCTTGGAGGTGGGGGGGTGGCTTTAGCTCCCTTCGCTTTTGCCCAGGATTGACCCTGCGGAGGACCTTAGAGACATCTGCGCTCTTCCCCTCATCTGGTGGCACCCTGGCCTGTGTGGTACGGCGTATGTGTTCCCATCCATTTTTCAGGCCATAACTGAGCTCATGCAGAATTCCAGCTCCTCTTTCCCTGGGCCCAACGTAGGTGCTGGTTTTCTGCTCGCCATCTCCTGGCGCCAGCGCTGTTCATGCTCCTCTGTCCCACCTCTGGATGGAGTTACTGCCCAGCATGGTGCTGACCTCTTTCCCTCTCTCTTTGCCTGTGCTGCTTGGATGCTGCTCTGACTCTGTCCTGTCTCGTGGAAGGAGTGGATGCGTAGGGAGCGGGAGGCAGCCACACAGCAGCTTGAGGAGGAGGCAGAGGTGAGGAGCACGGTGGGAGGGTTGGAGAGTCACAGGAAAGGGCTGCAACTGGACTCGAGGGCTGGAACAAGCTCTGAAAGTGCTTGTTCCCTGTATTCTGTTCTCCACTAGCCCCCACCCCTGCCAAAAGACTTTAGTCGTGGGTAGAAGATAAGATACAGGAGATGAAGAAATCTGCAATGTGATTGAGGAAGAAATGGTGAAAAACAGTGGCTAGAATTAGAAAGGTAGACAAATGCAAATGGGCAGCGAAATCAAACTCACAATGAGTGTGAGTTAAGGTTGAGAAATGATACTGTGGAGGAAATGTAGATTTGCACTCTCAAACGTCTCCAGATCCAGACTGGAAGCCTTTCTGGGTGCTATTTGGAGATAACTGGTATGTATGTCATGTTCTCCTCTCCCCCTGTAAGGGAGTGAACGTGTGCATGTGGGGACAGGAGGAATGGAGGGGATCTGTGCACCAGTGAGTCACCAGGGGCCCAGAATGACATGTTCTCTGCAGAATTTCTCAAGCCCGGTCTCTGTCATGGGTCCCCACGGTTGTGTTTGGAGTAATTCCAGGTTCACTTCCAGGCGGTGGGAATTTTCTGCAGAGTTCAGAGATAAGACCTTGGTTATTACTAGGGGTGGTTTCCTTTTAATTGCTCTTTCTGGTTGATTTAGTTGACTTCTGGCCTGATCTCTTCCTGGTGTTTGTGTTTTTTTTGTTGTCCCCCTTTGCCCCTCTCCAGAACATCACCAGTGAACCTTTGAGACTGGACTATCGGACCCTGGCTGCTTTGCCCAGCAGTGGCTTACAGAGAGTCAATCGCAATGTAAGTGAGGGGCTACAGAGATGTGGGACCCCGCGTGGGGGAAGCCGTGGTGTTCAGTTACCTGCCCTCTCTTTGTGCTCTGCTGTGAGAGGTGACAGCCCTCTCTGCAGAGGAGAACTGGGAAGCAGAGAGGGAGATCGGAAGAGCGGTTCAGCAG
>Ga0181612_116086_pt1 | contig 10309 bp, 6 predicted proteins | sample HoacroProtozoa21_FD_119630 | JGI IMG/M metagenome (GOLD analysis project Ga0181612, IMG submission 119630) | Hoatzin crop microbial communities from Cojedes, Venezuel. Combined Assembly of Gp0051906, Gp0051904, Gp0051908 | reverse complement strand
GGAAGGAAGGAAGGAAGGAAGGAAGGAAGGAAGGAAGGAAGGAAGGAAGGAAGGAAGGAAGAGAAGGAAGGAAGAGAAGGAAGGAAGAGAAGGGGAGAGAAAGGATGTTGAATGAAGAGCCCTTTGCAGCAGGCTACAGTTCCAGCTATGTGCATGTCCCAAGGCAGCTTCTGCTTATACCTTCAGAATCACTTTTCAGAAATGTTTAGCTTTCTCTGTTGCCAGGGGCTGGGACACAGAAAGGAATTCGGGACACTTGGAGAAGACTCTATTTTTATGCCTACATGCTAAATGGCTGTAGAGGGAACGTCCTAACTTCTTTCTGCACATAGATGCACACACACATACACGCACCCATGAAACCAGGTCAGATGATCCTGAAGGCAGTCACAGGGTGGGGCAAGGGATCTTTTTTTTGGAGAGGAGAGAGAACTTGAAGAGAGGCTTTTTGTAGAATTGGATCTTGGAAAGTTCATGTTTCTCATGAGCTTGTCTAACACCTACCTGGTCACTGCCTTGACATCTGAGTTACAAAATCATCAGGCTAGTAGATCCTGAAGATGGTCTTCAAAGAACAAGGACATAGTATGTGAAATGGAATATGTAATGTGTTTGATGGCCTCTTAGGAATCAAACCCAATAAACTAAACATGGGTTTAGAGAGAAAAAAATATTTGAAGCAGAACAACTACAGATTTGAAACTTCTCATTAAAAAGAGAGGAGCAGTAAATAACAGTGTGAACTGGAGATGAGAGGTAAGAAAGCAAGATCTCATGAAACAATTAAGTAACAGACAACGAACAAAGAGACAAAAACAAACTAGTCAGAGACAGACGCATAGTAACTACCAAATCAAGCATGTGGCCTTTAGAATGAGTGGGATCATTCATGTGTTACACAACATCAAATGAATCTAAGAGTGGTATAAAACCATGCACTGCAAGTGAAAGAATTCAGAGCAAGACAAAATTCAAACTCACAAACAGATGCTTCGTGAAATTAATTGTGAGTTCAGAGAGCAGCTCTGCTAAATCATTAAATAAAGACTTGGAATTCCTCAGTGCACAATTTAAAGGAATGCAGAAGGAAGAAATACAATAAACCAGAATAAAGAGGAAGAGAATGCACAAAATGCAGCTTGGTTCTGGGGCTAAAAGGAAGTACCTGTTTGAATCTTCTCAAAGTCCCAGAGTGTTTGCATGTATTTGCAGAATAATAGGAAAGGCAACTAACAAAAAGGAATGGTAGGAGGGGGAAGAAATGTTGTGCCTTGAAGGGAGGAAAGAAGTGGGATAAAGAAGGAAGAAGCATATCAGAAGGGGACAAAGAAGAAAACAAGAAAGAGACTGATATTTGGAAGCAAACATTACCACAGCAAGCATGAGTGACAACTCCTCCTCTTGGCACATCACCTCCGCTTCATCCATTCATACTCTGCAAACCATTGTCTCCATCAAGACAAGTGACTACTGTGACCAGTAATGTATCCCTTCACCCCCTAGTTTCCAAAACCAACCATCTCAGTGAACCCTTTACCTTGGAAGTTAAACAATGTCTCCAATTATTTGCATATGTGTGCCGTGCCAGAAGGGCTGTTCTGATCTGCACTTTAGTGTGCATGCAGGAATGTCTGCAGCAGGCTGTCACACTGCAGTTTTCTTTCTACTTATGTTCTGCTGATTCCTCGCAAAACCTACTAACCTCCTGGGACTCTGTGCAGACCTTCAGTTTTTCTTCATCAGCTTAAGTGTCAAAAAAGATGTAGTCTTAACCAGGGAGACCACAGTTAACAGAAATGTGCTTCACAGCACAGCCCTGTGCATAATTGGATACAACCAAGTCTCCCCGATACAATAAAAGCACTTTAGCTTCTGATGATACAGGAGTAATAGCAAGTCAGTGAGATGTTGTGGTTCTGCCACTGTCTAACCAAGGTCATGAAGACAACTCCTTTAGTTTATTAATGGTCTTTTCAGTGTACCACATTAGCTCCAGCCAGAGATTCCTGGATGAAGTTAAGCAGTACACAGGACTCCTCTGTGCCTTGTGCGTTAAAGTAGCAGCATGTAGTACATGGCTGGCATACATAGCTGCAGGAAGAACGCTGAATCTAAATCTCTTGTGTTCACCCCAAGTTTACTTTATTCCACATACCCTGAATTGTCTGCTCTTGCCAATGGTCAACAAAAATGGAAAAATGCAAACGTGGCCATTTATAAAATCTCAACTTTGCATTCACCAATATTTGCACAAAGCATAGTTTTTATGGTGCAATGAATAAAAAGAGACTTACTACCTACAAGTTTCAGAGAAGAGTCAAAGTTTTTAGGTAAGAACGTGACCTGAAATTATTTCTTTTTAACATGTGAAACTCTATGACTCTTCAAGTCTGCTTGTTGATGCTTATCTACTTTCCTTGTTAAGGTAGAAAGAATTGTGTTGTGTCCACTCACACGGAACAAATTGCTGAAAGCTTACCTGTCTTGCAAAGTTAATCATAAAATATTTGTGAAATTAAACACTTTGTTTTATCTAAGCCTGGAAAAAAATGTGAAAATATTTTAATTTAGTCACAAGCCACCATCGTACTACTTCTATCAGGAAATACTATTATCATGATCAAAATGTTTGGTTTTTAGATATTTTAGCTTATTAACAAATATATCAATGTATATCATAGTATTCTACCCTTGATAATCCTTTCTCATGTTAAAGTAATTCAAGATATTCCCTGCAAATTTCTTATTTTAAGCTTAATTCATCCTGCAGGGCAATTAACTAGTTAAACTGTTATCTGTCTATACAAATACTGCATGGCTTAAATTCAGATTCCTACAAAGGGAAGGTAGAGACGTTCTCAGTGTCAATAGGCCATGACTTCCACAAAGCTGGTGCAGAGTAGCTGAGAGATTGACCACCCACAGAGACACATTTTTACACTGAAGATGCAAGGAGGCCCACCAGTGACCTTTCCTGGAGACCAGGAGAATAAGGCTCAGTAATTCAGGATTTAGGCATTCAGTGAAGTTTTTTGGTCCCGGCTAATAAAGGGCCTCACTAATCCAAAAGCTACAAACCTAACAAGATGCCTGATCCAGCAGCCACTGTGGTTCGGGGAGGAGTTGGGATTTTGCTTCATTTGATGAGGAATTTATGCTGCTTTGAGCACTGTTTGTGAAAGCCCTTGGATACGGAGGCTGTACTCCTTCAGCCTACAGCACCACACACCCTGCAGACACAGTGTGCTCTGGAAGGGCACAGAAGCCATGCAGTCTTCCAGCAGTTCACCTGCATTAAGAAAAACTGCTGAGAGACAACAGTGTTGTAAAAATTTTCACCTGGCCAACATATTCATTCTGGTTCTGCAACTGAAACATGCATACACTCTATAGCCTACTGGCACCCGTAAGCACTCTTTCATACATATCCCTTCTGCAGAAAAAATTATTGCCAAAAATATAACACGTTATGCAAACAACTTAGTCACCCAAAGAGCTTTATAAATGGGTAATAAGAAGATAAGATGGAGCAATAAAATATACTTTACTGAAGTAACAAGGAAACATATGGCCTTTCCATTCTGCCTTCGGTGCAGGAACAGAACCAGTCTAGTGAACCAGGTCAGCCAGCCCTACACATTTTTGCATAAGAATTTCACACAAGTATACTATCTGAACCATTTCCTAAGGACATCTTCTATTACTGAAGTCACCCAGCCAGAAAGCACAATAATACATAGAGTTACTTTTGGAAGGGGGGAAATGGAGGAGAACAGCTTAAAGCAGAGGAGGAGGTTTTCTAATCTTTTGTGAAAACAGAGGAACACTTAGAGAGCGTGTAGCTTGGAGAAATAATATTTTGGTTCAGGCTTTTGGGGCAATCTTCAAGCCAAGTGCTTCACAACCTACTGAAGAACTGCACTGGATGCCACAAATACTGTATGTATTTGTGTATGTGTATGTATATAATGTATCTGTCTCTGTGTATATATATGTATAAAAATCAAATAAAATCCTACTCTTTCTATGAAGACTTAGCCCCTCTAGACTGTGGAACAGGCCTATATTCCTTCAAGGCTTAATTCAAGATAGTATCCACTGTTATAAAGCAATGAGGAAACCCAAGTACTAGGATTATTTGAGCAATCAGGTATGACACAGTCATGGTTATTTAGAAGTAATCACACTCCTAGCAATTTACAGATATTACCCCCTCCTCTTTCCAGTGGCATAGAGATAATAGTAAGCTATATATTCTGAGAGAAAGAGAGAGTGTGAGTGAGCAGACACGTGTCTTTTTCTGCATCTCTTGCCTGCTCACCCTGTGGAAAAGAGGATGAGAGAGTGGTTGCTGACCTGCAATTTCAGAGTAACAATGTTCCTTTACACCTTTACACTATCTACATTCTTCAATGTCCCATTAAAATTTCTCCCATTTTAAGCAATTTTATGAAATAACAAATAGAAAATCAGAGAGAAAAAATGGAGGAAAAAATCAGCTTTAGCTGAAGAAAACAAGAACAGAATCAAAAACCCTCAGAGGCCACCATTACAGTTAAACAGGACAAAATGAAAAACAGTGATGTCACTTTAAGCTCCCAGTCTTTGTGTGAATCACTTGTTTAAGTAGGAGGGAACCAAGAGAGGAATCAGTGGCCTCCTGGACAGTGCTACCAGTGACAGTGGGTAGAAGTGGGTGAGTGTCAATGCCTCTGTGTGTGCGTGCATGCATGTGCCTGTGTTAGCGTGCTGAAGCACACAAATGAAAAACTACAGAGTGACAGCTAAAAATGCTGAAGGCAATCCAAGAAGACAAAAGGGGAATAAGAAGAATGGAAAAAAAAACAATAGAAAACTCAGTCAGTGGTGATGTGGGGAGAAGTCGAAACAATTGGAGACTTTTCAACTGGGTGAAGCAGAAGAGGAAATAAAGAATGGAAGCAGAGAAACAGAAAATAAATGCTATTTGGCAGAACATTACCAGCTATCTTAATTTTATACCCATTGAATGGCCACCATCCTTTCAGAGACAAACCTACCTATAATGACTCCTGCTTATGAAATACTTATGTCCTTTTTCCCCGATCCCCAAGATTGTTTGCTCACTATCTCACAAATGCACATGCAAAGGAAGCTTCCTGGAATTGTTTTCCTTCTTCAGGTGCACACCTTATAACCAGAAACAGACAAGCAAAAACCTAAATTGTGAGGAGAACATCATCTTGTATAATCATAATGTCAGTAGATCTAAATTCAAATTACACGTGATCTGAATCAGAAGTAAAAGCTGCAAAGAAAATCATTGCCTCCTGAGTGATGAAGACAAGAAAGTCCAGACTAGCTTTCTTTAGTCTACCTTCAGAAAGACCTTTATAATCTTCCTCTTTTCAAGCCATGACCAGATACTCCCTTCCAACCAGAATAACAGCCCGCCAGCTATAAACAAGTAAACTAAAATAGTCAAAATGATAAACAGTAAGAAAATACAAAACAAAGCCATCCTGGAACAGAGGAACCACTTGGGAGAAAAGAAAAAAAAAAAACAAAAAAAAAAAGAAAAAAAATATCTATTCCGTTTAAATCTCCTGGGCTACGAGGAAGACAGTTTCCTGAATTCAAACATATTAAGTGTGCTTTCTCTCCAAGTGTCTTTGATGAGTGAGTACCTTTTCTAGATTTCAACCCGAAAAAGTGAAGGAACTCCCAAAATACACAACACTGGCTCTCACTCTGCAACCAAATCCTTCACTCTTAATCAAATCTTGCATTAAAATCCAATTATAGGAAGCAAGATGGCTGCAGTTCAAAGCAGCATAGCTGAGTTCACATCTCACCAAGCCCAAACTTTGAATGAATTATCTCCTAAGATTTTTAAGCGGTACCAAGTCAGTGAATGCTTTACCCCTCGCAGCTCAGGTGTACTGACTTGGCTTAGCTGGTAGAGACCAGCTTTTGGGTATGCAGAGTCACTAATGCGAGTGTTAGACCTGCTGGAGTCTGACTTTTAACCCTTGTTTGACATGAAAACATAGATTATATTAGCTTGGTTTACAATTTCTTTAGCCAAGAAAAAGAGGCACTTTTATCTCACTAATTGCCCCCCTGTTCATATGTAGGCAGGTGTTTCTTCTCCTGGTAAAATTGGTTATTGTTTTGGACTGGAGAAGCATAATAAAGCAGAAATATGTCTAATCTATGTAACACCGTGCAACAAGTGATATCACAAGTAAATGCTATTGCTATATCTGTTTGGCAGATTGGGAAATATTATGTTGACCTAGCAGCGCGTGATATCATATTTTTGTCAGAGGAGTGTTTTGCGTATAATTTCAGTGTAGGTGATAGCTAAGTATACAGAAGATTATTATAAAGATGACTGATGCATGTATATCTTAGCTTAAACACTAGCAATTAACACTAACATTTAGCTGTTTTTTGCTTAATCTCCCTTCTGATAAAAAGTTTTTGCAAATAGATCATAATAAGAGAAATAAAAACACACAAATCACATATTTATAATTTATTATTTCCTTCACTGATAGTTCAGTTCCTGATACTCAACCTGGTGTTCTTATTTATAAAATAAACAGAATTGTCATTCACCAGTAGTATTGAAAATTACACACCCTAATGAAATTTGAAAATAATGCAAGTGACTTTTACCAACTTCTGATTTCAAACAAATGAAATTCTGATGTTTGTGATATCATCCCACATGAATAATGACATTGAAGTTTTCAAATAATGACATTGAAGTTTTCAGCTTAGTGCAGATGTAGAAGTTAATTGAGAAAGGTGAAAGGACCAATGTGGTAGATAAGGAACTGTACAAAGCTCATGACAGCAATGAACAGACTACAGCAATCTTTCTGAATAACCTGGTCTGATAGCTTCAGGAAATCAGCAGTAATCTACAAGGCTGATCAGAGATCTGAACAGAGACCAAAACAAACGGTGTAACAGCTGCTTCTCCAGTTTATCTGAAGAAGAACTGATGAATGCTGAAATACTAGTTACTTCAGCTCAACATCAATGTAGAAAGAAGGTTATTCTGAGCAGTAAGCTTAATTATTTCCTTAATTATTTCTTCTTTTTTCTCACATTTCATGTTTCTCCTTTCAGTCATTCGAAGATAAATGATAATATTTGGGAATCTGAGTATGTGAAAGGTGCTAAAAGTGTTGTTGTGACCAGCAAGGTGATGCATAACCACATGTGTTGAAAGCAGACGAATCCCATTACCACCCATCAGTGCAAACTCCTACTTCTGCTCTGCAGGTGAAAGTACTCTGGTTTGGTAGATGAAATTTAGAAGGGGGGGAGGGAATATCAGTAGCCAGAATGAGTACTCTACCTGATATGAGCATTTAGGAGGAGGAATGATAGTGAAAGGAAGTAATATATTTGTCTTCCACAGCACTCCATCGCTTGTTATGGAAACCTTGTTAGCAGATGAAAGTGCCAGGTGGGGTTCAGTGCTGTAAAAAAACAGCACATATCTGGCATGATGACTGCCATGGCTGGGGAACAGAGTGATCTGTGAACAGGCTTGGAATCCACAAATGAAATAATAGGTGCTGTTTCATTCCTAAAACCCAAAGATAAGCAGAAATATAGAAACTGCAAGACCAGGCGGAAGGTAAAAGGACAAAGAAAATAATATTTGTATACATTTAAGCCCATGGCCTGTAACATCAGTGGGTACTGAAAGAAAAAAAAAAGTGAAAGAAAGAAGAAGCATGACATGTCACCATCCACTGTTTACATCACTTACATTCATAGTAAAAGACCTTTCCCACAAATAAAATGCCTTCAAGACTGCCCATGACTAATTTCTAATGTTGTTGTGATTTTAATCTTGGGAGTATAGTGGAAATGGTCACAGTGAACACCAGCCAGTTCCAGCATATTCAGCGAGGGATCAGAAACAGCGTTGCTTCACCACTGTGACACTCATTTTTAAACCAACTGCAATCTCAGATACCAAAGTAATTTAGGGAAATCCCACCAATCCATGGCATGAAGGAATAGTTCCAGAAAAAGGTCTAGTAGAAGCTGTGTGAATATCTGCTGTTCCTGTCATACAGGAGACCTAGATCCATCTAAAAAGATCCCTTAGAGAAGCATAATCTTCGCAAGTCAGAGTCACCTGGTTGTCTGAGACACAGTAAAAAGAAAGCATAGTGTGCAAGACCAAGATTTAGTCCTTTACTTTTAATCCTCTCAATTCTTTATCCTTTTTCAAACTTTAAAATTAATTTGCATGATTTTCTGCTCTGATGAGTTTCAAGGATTACTTGTACCTCTGAAAGGGACAGGAGCAGTTCTGGCATAAATGGGATGAAGGAAGACAATGGGAGTCCCTGCAAATATCTGATCTTCTCCTATGACATAAGTACAAGCAGTAGTCAGTGTGATACACTGGGATGGCCGAAGTCCACTTTATTTCATCTCCTGTCACCCTGACACCCCCCCTCTGCAAATCTTCACATTTGGGGTCATTCATGTTCAGTCATATGTTTTGCATTTTTTGCATCTCAGATTCATCAGGAACCTCTTGCTTCCAGCCTGAGGGGAAACAATATTTTCAGAAACTTGATTTTTCCTTCATTACCCTTGATAACTGCCAGTGAAAGATTACTATTAATCTGTATATGGAGAAATAACAAAGATTTTCTGAGATGTTTCTTAGTGAAAATAGGAAATCCAGGTTCGTTCATGGTGGTCTTTCCTGATCAGGGTCTCTTCTGGGTAGATTCTTGCCTAGAGTTATTTGGTACCACCTTCTAACAGCAGAGCCACACATACACACACATGACAAGTCCCATCAGTGTTAGGCCAACATACTTTTCTCAAAATCCATCAGACATTCATAATGAGGAAATGCACCACTCTCATGTTCTTCCACAGTCCATCTGTTCATTGTGGTTTAATCCGGCAGCTGATAACTAAGCACCGAACAGCCACTCGCTCACCTCTTCTTCCCCGCCCCCCCCTCATCGGGATGGGGAGCAGAAGCGGATAAAAGGTAATACTTGTGGGTTGAGATAAAGACAGTTTAATAAGACAATAAATACTATCACTACTAACATTGCTACTAAGAATAATGATAATAATGAACAGGCAAAACAAACTATACACATTTTTTTCTCACAGCCCAGTGACTGATTTGTAGTCTGTCCCCGAGCAGCAATCACAGAACTCATAAATCACGAATTTTGCTAAATTCCCAAAAAACACTTTGAACTCCTGGACAAGAGAGGATTCAAACCCACGGAAATGAGAAGGGCAGAGAGCTTCCTGCCCCCCAGCCAGCCCCAGTTCATAAACTGAGGGTGAGTTCTATGGTATGGAACATTCCCACTGGCCAGCTTGGGCCACCTGTTTGGCTATGCTCCCTCTCAGCTCCTGCACACCTGCTCATTAGCTGAATACGGGCTACTGAAAAAAGTCCTTGGTTTCATAGCAACAACTAAAAACATCAGTGTTACCAACATTCTTCTTGTACTAAATCCAAAATACAGCAGCTACTCAGAAGAAAACTAACTCCATCCCAGCCAAAAACAGGACACTCTTCCTCAGGCTTTTCACAGATTGCTTTGACTTTCCTTCTCTGCACTTCACAATTCTTTCTGTGGTTTTAGGAAGCAGTAGGAAAAAAACCTTGCTACCAGCAAACACCCAGCTATGACTTGGCAGTTGCAGTAACTCGGGTGAACCTTTGTTGACATTCGTCATCTGAGGACCTGGCATCATACTCAAGGTGGAGGTACCTCATCTGAAGCCTTCTGGGTAGCCATCAAGCAACAGTGTTACAACATCTATAGCTGGTGCCAAATTGACCCGTCAATCAGTGAAATCAAAATAACATGAATTTTAGATTATTACATGAGATACAGATAATTCTGTTCCAATCTGCATTGCTTCTAATGGTAATTATAAGTATTAACATACGATTATCATTACATTGTAACAGTGTGGATGTAGTATTACCAATATTATGGGTTTCTACTGACCTCTAATCAACAGGGAGGCCAAAGAGTCTTACTGTGCCATAGGAGAAAAAAATGTTGAAATTTGAATTATTTCAAACCTGAGTTGCTCTTTAAATTCTGTAAAACAAAGTAATAGGGATTTTTCTCCTTTCCCTCTCCTCTGCTCTCCTCTCCTCTCCTCTCCTCTCCTCCCCCCCCCTCCCCCCTCCCCTCCTCTTTTCTTCTGCCCTATTTTTTTTTCTCACACCCTCCTACTCTTCTACCTTTTTTCACTCCCCTATCCCTCACGCTGAGACCCGGTACTCATGTGGCGC
>Ga0181612_172441_pt1 | contig 10310 bp, 6 predicted proteins | sample HoacroProtozoa21_FD_119630 | JGI IMG/M metagenome (GOLD analysis project Ga0181612, IMG submission 119630) | Hoatzin crop microbial communities from Cojedes, Venezuel. Combined Assembly of Gp0051906, Gp0051904, Gp0051908 | reverse complement strand
TCTTCCCTCCCTCCTCCAGTTCCACTTCTTCTGCAAGGAGTTTTCTGGCTGGTACATGGCATTCTGCATGTGTGCCTCTTGACTCTTAACAAAAGAAAAATCACATTTCTGAGATAAGAATAAGGCAATTTTAATTCATGTGCTACCAGATCAAGTAGGAATCAGTGAAAACTGGGTAGTGAACATTAAATCCTATCTCATGATTAAAGAATTAGATTAAATTAAATTACATGATATAGAATTGTTGGTGATCGGAAGTTATGCTCATATGAACAATTTAGAGCAATGTTTATTCACATAAAAATTTCCTAGTAAGTATCTAACTCAAACATACCTCAGGAGACTTACTGGGAAGAAAAAGGTGCGAAGAAAGGCTTCTTCTTTGCCATGTCTGGGGTTTTACGCGTGGATTTCTCCGCAAGTCTTAGGGTTTCCCTGCCTGGCTGAAACACTCTTTCTGTCAATGTTGACAGCTGCTCAACATAGTTTTTTTTCTAATAGTCTCAACGAGGAGGTGATGCCATAGCTTTTCTATACTAAACCTACGAATGCCAACATTTTGCATCATTCACACCTTTCTACAAAGCCTGCTTACGCCTGGCCGTTGGTCAACACACCACAAGACTCTTTCCAACGTTACCAGATACTCAGAAATACAGATGATTCTCGTTCCCTTGGTCCCCAAGGTCTGCTACTTTAATCACTTCAGCCGTCTGCTCTTACTGCCTTCTGCAGATGTCAAGGCAGCGTCTGAGCTGATGTGGGCAATAGGTCCCACCTCGCACAGCAGATGTTCCCAGCACCCTTCTCTACCCATTCACAGTCCTTCCTGCCCCTTCTCCTTGAAGTCTTTGAGTTTTACTTCCTTTCCTATTTCAACACTTTGCCTCTCTGTCATTTTGTTTATCAGGCAGATTTTTAACACCGTCAGAGTACAGCCCTCAGAATATTACATGAGCAGCAGAGCCCGAAGTGCATCAGCTCCCAAGGACACAGGTCCCATCCATCATGTTAAACCTCCACTTCTGAGTCTGAATCCCCCTGAGGGCCTCTTGCCTGGCTATTTGTCCTGCCAGGGGTCGGAGCAATGTATGGGATTCTCAGCTTTATTGCCTCTACTGTTTCGTTGGTTGTTTCTGGTTCCACTTACTGCTTCAGGCATCCTCAGTGACTTTCACAGGCCTGATATTTCAGATCTATGGTATCTCACCGGTCCGTAACCTGGTCGTGTAGTCTTGGCCTGAAGAGCAGCCATGCGTGCGTAGGACACCGTGATCAGGCGGTGCCTGGTTGACACCTTCGAAGCTCTGCTCCGACGCAGCAGTCCTTTCACCTGGTTAGACGCCATGGGCGTGGGATGAGGAACTTCTGACCACAATTCAGGATTTGCTGGTGCCAGTCGTGCCGATACCATCAATGTGTCAGCTCACGCGTGCCGACAGCTCCTGGTGATAACCTAGCAGTGATACAAAACCACAAGTAGCTTAATCTTATTCATGAAGTAAGCTATGGTTATAAATACCTTGTTTCTAATGAAAAAAAATCAAAAAAAGCAGCTTTTATGTGAAAACATTTATTGATACAACTCTGATAAATAAAAGAAAAAAAAATCACACCATTAACTGGCATTTATCCTAATAGAACTGTTGTTTCAGCATAGATCAAAATTTTGATTACAATGTATCAGTTTTGTGGAGTTTTAACCGCCCTTTTGTATTTTAGATGACATCATTTTTCCTTATTTAACACAAATATTGAAAATGTGTCATTCTTCTTTGTCTGAGGTATTATCTTTTCTTTTTTATCTCTTACTGCCAGCTGAAACTAGCATTCCTACACCCTTTTTGTACTGCACAACATCCAGAGGGATGTTTTTCACAATACAGGAGCCAAATATAGCAGGCAGATGGATTTTTTTCTAAAAAGATGGCATCAGCATTTCTTGGAGACAGTACACTGTCTTTCTGCATCTTTTGTTCTGCTCCCTTTCTTTGTTCAGCTTTCTCCTCCGTGTGTGTGTGCCTGACTCTGCCCCTCTTTTCTGTGGGTAGCGAACTCCAGCAGCATCCCTGAAAGAACATTCAGAATCCTGAATGCTACTTCAAGTTAGCTTTTTGTGGACTTGCTCTTCACTACTGTCCTTCAAACCGACAGCAGAAAATGTATTATGAAACCGCCAGTTACCTTTTCGCTCTCTTGTTGTAGGCTTGCAACTACGCATGGCAGCATTTGGGATGTGCAAAGACGGTGGGATACTCTTTGTGGAATGGAAGCGAAGACGAGCAGCTAGCTGAGCTTTAGAAACCATCACCATACAGCGCCGAGGCTCTTGAAGACAACAGGTTTACCACAATTTATATTCCCTCACTCTTTCAAAGTACACAGAACTTTCACATCAGTAATCTAAATATTCTGAAGTCAAGAAAAACACTAACTGGGCCAACTCCAACTTTTTGGTATAACTTCAGGTATAGGTTTTTCAAGATAATCAATATTATTGTTTAGTTTTTATATTCAGGATGCCCTTCAAATGTCCACGCAGGATCCATGAGAATCTTGCTGTGCTGTAAGCCTTTCACCAGGATTCAGAATGTAAGTCCTAGCAAGGATGACTATAATTTGATAAGTAACACTTGCAAACAATAATGAAGAGGAAAACACAAATAATGATCAGATCTCATATTTTCTCATTCCCCCACCCTATACTGACCCAGTAAACTTTCTTACCTACAAAAATTCTCTTTTACAGACATGCATGGAAATTGCTTGTTGAATCCTCCAAAAACTGTTAAGGACTGAAATTAATCCCACGCAAGCAAAGGACTCGTGAGAGCAGATTATAAATAACTTCATTTAAAGTTTGTCATGTAGCCATGTGTTACAGCAAGTAGGTAAGAACAATACATTAAAAAATCGCATATTATTGCAATACAAAGTTTCAGCTTGCTTTTGGAGGAGAAAAAAAGAGCAAAAGGTATACTCGGTCCACAGTTCTTGCTACCTTTATCTTACCATTTTTATAGAAACATTTGTATGAATCAGTTGCTTCTGGTCAAGCCTGTTCTAAAGCTGATGAGTTCCACATACCCTTGAAATTTCAGGTCTGTGGTGCTTTCTTGCTATTGCATTTAACTCAGAGTGGCTGACGCCAAGCAAGCTTGCACCGTCTGTGTGTCACTGGCTCATGTTCCTCTAAACTCCCGTACTGCAGATTCCAGACTATATACCAGTTACTGTAAGAAGATGCACTAAGATTAACTCCATACAGTAGATTTTCATGTTAATTAGCAGCAAATTTACATTCATTTTGCCTCTTCCACTGCCATTTCAATAAAAGGCTAGGCCTTATCTCCACTAGCGATGAGTGTCAACCCTTCCAAAGTCCACGGAACAGCTATGACCAAGCCTTCTGTGACCTCCCTGCCCTCCTCCCTGCCCTAGCACTTACACTGAGCAGGTTAAACGGCTTAGGATGGGATGTTTTCTGGAAATCAGTCAGTTACTAATGGTAGAGTGTAACCTGATGCTTAAAAATTCTCTGCTGTCTGAAAACTGCTGTGAACGTGGCAACAACCTTTTAGAAGAACTCTGAGGGATCCAAGGAACTACAGACCTCTAAACCTGGTGTTATTAAATAAGTTAGCAGTGACGATGTTGAAAGACAGAATTAGCAAACCAGATAAAAGCAAGTCTCTTTGCAAGAGCCAGAAAGAGTTCTGCAAAGGAAAATCCCGTTCTGCCAAGCTCTTGGCATTCTTTGAAGTGCTCAGCAAGCAAGCGGGCAACCTGCTTGGTAGAACCTACCAGGGCTCTGGAGCAAACTAACCAGCCACAGCATGAAAAAAGGTCCTAGTATACACGAAAAAATTTAAAATAGAGGAATAAGAGGGTGGAAGCAGATAGTCTATTGCAGTGGGTGGACTGCTTCTTGAGAAAAGGATTCAACCGTGGAGCTGCAGGAGAGCGCAAGCTGAGTCCTGCGCTGTTCAAAGTGTTCAAAAATGGTCTAGAAAAAAAAAAAATGAGTGGGCTGCCAAAGTTTGCTGGTGACACAGAAGTTATTAATGTTAAAATATATGTAGTTATATCAGCATTGTTATAACAATATATATGTTATAGTAGAGGCAAGAACTGGCTGCAGAATTGCAGAAGGCCCTTATGAGACAAAGTGTGGACAAGAAGATGGCAGGTGAAACTCAAAACAAGAAAAGTGGTGCACACGAAGGAAAGAGACACCAACCTCACACATCGTCACAGCGCCCGGGGTCACCCGTCACGAGTAATTTTGGAGCTGCGAGAGCAGTACGGGCACACAGTAGCTCGGTGCTTGGCGGCAGTCACAAAGCAAGTGAAAAGTTGGGAATTGGGGATAGACTGAAAAAGCACTTTGAAAATGGAAATGCTGAGAGCTACTAACGGCACAAGCCACCTCTGGGAATTTCTGTGCTCTTAGCTACAGTTTTCTGCCAGGCAATTTGCAACAGCGACCTCAGAAAAGATGGTAACTACCCCATGTCATTAACCAAATATCTCAATGTAATTTATGCTGTCTTCAGTGGACACCTTTATTTTCCCTTTGCCAAGCAATAACTAAAACTCTGTATTTTTGCTGGAGGAACTTCTTGCAGAGAAAAACTGCAATGGGAGTTCCTGTACTATATATAAAGAGCACTCCTTATTTTTAATGCAGTTTTCTTCCATTTATACATTCCAGCCAATCCGAAAAAACAGGTCAAACAGCACAGAGGAAAACCCATTCCCTTTTGTACACCAAGGTGAATGAAATGCTAGCACCTGAGCATTCCCAAGGAGCTCTGGCACCAGAATTAATTTTAATCCAAGACAGAAGCAAGCTTGTCTACACTCTACGTGGTTGGCTCTCTGCAGAATCCAAAACTAACAGTGATATGGATCTTACTAAAGTATGAATATGTGCTTGTATCATTAAAAAAAGAACCAGAAAGATGGTGTGTCCTCCTTCTACCTGCAACACCAGCCATACGAATCGTAACAGTGTTTTTAAACTCTGTTTGGTGTGCTCCAAAGAAACAGATGCAGGGGGGAAAGCCCACAGGGTAGCAAGGTGTTTGCTTTTGCAAGAAGGGTCGAGAAGCTGTGACCACTCCTGCCATCTCAGAAACCAAGACACTTAAGAGAGCCACGTATTTTCCTGTATCTTCTGTACCGCCTTGGTGGGATTTTTTTACCACAGTCTGATTGTACTTTAAAAAGTAGATTCCAACTTTAAAACCAGTTTTAAAGCTATCTTTTTGCGATTCCATTTCATTGATTAAAACTACCAAGAAAAGAAGGAAATGCCTAAGTGGGCAAAACACTTGTATCCTGAGCTACGTGATAAACTCTAGTATGAACAAACATACCATTCGTACCGCCTCCTACATTATTTAGCTAGTTTAACAAATGTAAATTAAGTACTTGAAGTCAGCAAAATTAACTATAATAAATGAGGCTTACAAATGAGTAATTCTGTACAGCTGCCATTTGCTCAATATTATAAAAGCGCTCTTAATTTGATTTAACACATCTGTGAAGTGACTTCATTCTATAGATTTATTATCTGAATTTGCATTTTTTTTCTGCTTACAGGAGGGGAAAAAAGAGCCAATTTCACTTGGAAAAATCTCCTTTATTAGGCTGTTATATAAATCTCTTCTATAGTGTTTTTTGATGCAAATATCAGCAACACCAGTGAACAGGGTTCTATGGTAGTTAGGGATAAATAAATAGATCCGAGTGACAAACCACTTATGGTTTTGTTTTGCTTTGTCACTCCTCTTCCCTCCCCCATTATACCCCTGCTTACTCTTTTACTGTGTATTTGGAAAAGCTAGGCAGGTATGCACGCTTGTATGATATATTAATGAGATTAAAGCAGAGACACCCTCAAGAAACATTACCTTGTTTCAGCAATTTAACACTCTTCTGTTATTTTGGGTGCAAGCCCTCCATCCATTTAAAAAATAGTGCAATAATCCATGATCATCTTTCCTGGCGCAATAGTTCTGTTCCTCACCTGGTATAAGTAGAAGCAATTTCACTGGCTTCAATGAGGTTAGTGGAGAGCATTCTTTGCTCTACCATGCTTTAGCCAATATTATCCCGGCCACAGATCGTCTTTCCAATCTTAAAAATATCTGAGTTCTAGCTAAAGAGATCGTAAAAAATAACAAATAGAGGAAAAGTTAGCTTTTTATATCACCCATGAAATTGTGAGCTTAATGCCATGAAGGACAAAAGGCCTGTAAACACGTTATTGATGTTACTCACGGACTGCAACCGGTCACAAAGTTTCTCATAAACCTGTAGTATGTGTGCTGCATATCCAAGAAGTGAAAAGCTTCAAAGCGTGTTCACACGCAAATTCTCCCCGTCAGCACAGCTCAATTCCTGAGAAGTCATGCTGTGTTCGTTAACTGCTTTAATACCTAATGCCAGGCTCGGAGAGCGAGTTCGACACTCGTGCATCACGGGACTTTGTCACTGCAGTGAGGCCGTTGGGGCACGATGTTAGAGGCGTTTAGTACCTGTCTGCAGCGACAGCAAATGAATTACCAAATTACAGAACATTCCGAGTAGGTCTCGCAATACCCTTTCCGATAAGCCATTTGTCATCCCGTGGAATAAGTCACTGGCCATATGGCAAGGGACAGCAGGAGAAAACGCGGCTGCAAAACCAGCGGATATTTCCCTCGTTTTAGCAGAAGATGGCTTAAGTCTGAGTCTTATCTCCAGAGCAGTATAGATATTCACACGTGGTATAGGATCTGAGCTTTATTATTAATTACTAAACTGGAATCTGATCTTTTCCTTTCCCGAGTACTGGGTTCCCCTAGCTACTGAGCAGAAAACTCTCTCTCTCTCTCTCACTTATTACAGGCCCCCAAATCATTAAGGCATTTTTATTCTGTTTGCCTAGCTCCTTTATACAACTCAAAGGAAAATTATCTTTAAACCTGAGAGAAACTTTTGACACTTAGTATCGCGTGGTGAAGTTTTCCTCCCCCCCTCACTTTTACTGCAGCACTGGAGCAAAGTGGGAAGTTAATCTCGGTGGACTTCTGTGGGTGGTGGCAACTCAGTCACACGTTCTAGTCTTATCTGGTCATCACACAGCTTTTCATTTCAGAGGTTAGCTCCAGCAATTAGAGAGAGAACCTCTTAAAGACTAAGATTAATCTCAGTGAAAAAACACCCCTACAGTTGAATCTACGAAATGCAACTAAACCGTAGGAGATTTTAAACTGTTAAAGGTCTTTTTGTTCCAGCCTTTCTAAAAAGCTGCTGCCCATGTTTGAACTCGTGGAAATCTGTGTCACATTCAGTGCAAGATGGCACAGATTTCAAATGAAAACACATTTACCAAAACACTCTTGTAATTTCTATAAGACTTTTCTGCCTTTTGCTTGTACCACTTTACTATCAAAATACAAATATACTTAAGTCCTCTAGATTTTTCCCAAAAGTCTATGATAAAAAATACAAATATACTTAAGTCCTCTATATTTTTCCCAAAAGTCTATGCTAAGGCCCTAATGCTAATTATAACTCTAGAACACGGTAATTATCTGTCACTTATTCTTATCTGAGAAGCCATCATGTTTTATGGAACATAGATAGGCACAGTCATATTTCTGAAGAAATCCATTATTATGGAGGAAAAGCCAGGTCTAGACAGCAACCTCTCTACTTAAACAGTGGACCAAATATTATCGGACTTTTCCTAGTGTTCTGCAACCTGTAAACGTTTAGTAGATATTTAGATTTTGATCTATAGTCTTCTTTTACCGCGTTACTGGAAAATGGAAGATGAGGTAGCATTTGTTATCATCAATTGTACAAGTCCATGTACAGAAACTGAGGGAAAAAAATAGAGGCAATTTGTGTTTGGACGCAAGGCTCATCCCTACAGACCATCACCTTTGTGTATGGTCAAAAAAATGTTTCACAGCAGACCTACTGAAAGGGGTAGATTTATAGTTGTTTCCTTAGTATTACACACGTCTCTACGCAGCCAATTTCCGCATAAGAAGTATGAATGAAGTTTCTTAATGTTGCTTGAATATTTGTGCACATGATGAATAAGACCCTTTTATAGTCTGGAAACAGTGATAATTATATTTTGTACGCCCTGCACTGAATCTATAATTCTCATTAGACATACAAGCTCTTCCCCAGTATTTCAGGAAATGAAGAATAACCACGCTGCATTCAGAAGCTCATTTTTCCATGAAGCAATAAACCATACAACATTTATATTAGTGATTCTCCGAAACGGCACGCAGTCGACATAATAGCGGCAGCACCCATCCGTCTTGTGTATGACAGTGATGGGTGTTGCCCAGAGCCCTAAGCAACAAGAACATCAAAAAGCACTCGGTCTCTTAAAAACTGCCCCGAAATCACGCAACGGGATCCTGAAATCATCAATCACTCGCATGTATTAATTCTTCTACTTGCTGAAGCAAGATATTGAGAGAGCATAAAGTACATTTGCTTTGACGCAGAAATTTGATATAGCTGAACAGATGATAAATAATAAAAAGCAGCTGAAAAACTCCAGCAGCATCAGAATGTTTGCACAAGCCCAGCTCTCATTAGGAACGGAGTACAAGCACTTACACCGCTGAAATTAGTGTGCTGGGCCCGAGGGTTATGAATTGTGGGAAAGCTCTGCAGGACTGGGAGAAAAACAGGTGGGGGTTTTTCTTCCTGTTTAGAGTATTTTTCTTTTTGTGACTGAGGCAGGCATCCAAATTTGTTTAAATACTTAAAGGGCAATACAACATTTTCCTTTTCTACCCCCTTCCACTTAAGTTTTGCTGAGTTAAACTGTCATGTGGATTAGATTCCTTGCATCCACACCTGCCTACTGATGTGTAACTTGTAACTGCTGTGTAAGCTCCGTGTCCTGCAAGGCCTTACACAGCAAAGGGATGGTAGGAAACGTTATATTCTCAACATCTGAAAAAAAATTAACAAAAAAACAGTTTATATGGTATCCTTATACTTTCTAAGCAAGCCTTCTGTTCCAGACCTGTAACGTGGATTCTCTTCCAACATAAGGAAGACAAAACAGGTTTTACAACACACCTAATTGTCTACAAGTAATCAGACCAACTCTTCCTCACTGTTCATGCCATTAGATCTGTGTACGTTTCTGTGCCTCAGCCACGTGCCTCAGCCCTACTGTTCCTCACAATGTGTTGAAACTCATTTTTTAATGAGGATAAACTGCCCAGGGACATTTCCTTCTAATAGCAAGTATTTCACAAAATGTTTTTAAAAGACCGAACTAATACAGCCGTATCTTTCCACACAGCCTATGCAGCACTGGGAGTGTGCCCTGCCTGCGTAATTCAATGTGTACCAATTTTTCTTCAGGTTTTTTTTTTTTAGGTATTCTACAGAGAACAAAACTTCAACAGTAAAAGCAGAACCTCAAGACTAGACTGCACAACACCTACTCGAACTCGCTATCACGATATATACAGGAAATATAGTTCATGAGGAAACACTCTTTGACTGACAGTATCTTTTCCACAGAATTTCAGCCCCGTATTAAGGGGTGGTATCCGCACTGTTACTTATTCCCATTTATTATTTTCTATGCCTGGCAGAACTTTTGAGTGCAGATCAAAAGTAAAGCCTGGTAGCAATAAGCAGCCCGAAAACGAACAGAAATGTGATGTGTCCACTTTAGGCTGTCAGAGAGATGTAAAGTGGTCTCAGCACAAATGAGAAAGCCTACAGAGTTTGAACGTTTCAGTAGAGAGCCGCTCAGATGCCAGTAGTTAAGTGTTTCTCTGCATACCAAAGCACTCAGAAAACAAGTATCATTATAATAAAAAAACCTATAGTGTTTGAGCGAGAGCTTCTGATGAACAGGGCTTTTACAACCCGCGATGAGTCTGGAGGATGGGCACTAATTTTTTTTCTTCTAGTGACTTCTAGATAAAGACAGAATACTTGAACGTGTCTTGTAATCACTTTTGCCACTCCAAAGAGTAAAAAAATTAATTAAATGGGTAGACAAAATACTGTATCTTTCATGATATAAACAACAAGCCATACAGGAAACAGGTTTTTCCACAATGTGGTGGGGTGACCGTGGCTGGAGGCCAGGTGCCCCCCAAAGCCGCTCTGTTACCTCGTCCTCAGCTGGGAGGGGACACAAAACATAACAGAAGGCTCGTGGGTCGAGATAAGGGCAGGGAGAGATCACTCACCAGTCACCCTCACGGGCAAAACAGACTCAACTTGGGGAAATTGGTTTAGTTCATCACCAACTG
>Ga0181612_134288_pt1 | contig 10310 bp, 7 predicted proteins | sample HoacroProtozoa21_FD_119630 | JGI IMG/M metagenome (GOLD analysis project Ga0181612, IMG submission 119630) | Hoatzin crop microbial communities from Cojedes, Venezuel. Combined Assembly of Gp0051906, Gp0051904, Gp0051908 | reverse complement strand
CACCTAGACGGTTTTGTCCTTTCATTTTGGCATAACCCAACTTTACCTGCCTTTGCAACCGTGAGTATTGCAGGATCAGATTTTGTTTCCTCCATTAAAAAGAAAAAAATCTCTTCTTGCAGAGATAAATGACCTCCCAGACTATGATGCTTTATCAGAAAGAAGTTTGTTTTCCAGCTGGTTAGTACATTAAGCCATGTAGCACTTTCCTTCCTTCTGTCAATAATACTGTTCTACTGATGTTCCCTACTTTTGAGTAATTACTGTTTCTAATGGTCGTTCTTTGCTAAATCTAACTCTACAGCTTTCTTAGGGCTGTGTTGATGATTACTAGATGTAAAAGGACTACTAATTATGAGCCACTAGACTAGGAATCCAGTGTGACACTTGAAGATGAGGAACTAAATCGACCGTGTATCTTTCTGCAGATCATACTGTTCCTCTCAGAAAGAAGCAGCAGAGGACTGTAATAACTTCACCTGCACACCTGTCTCTTCTGGTGGTCGAAGTCTGGTATGGGAGGCAAAATTACCTTTGCAACAACATAGCAGAGGATGGCTCTGGTGCCTCTTTTCAGTGGACATTAGAACCGGCATTTCTGTGGTTTCTTTGTAAGTTGAGGAAATTTCTGGCTTTGGAAAGAAGATGCTTCCTTCTGAACACCCTGGCTCTTTTAAGGGTCTGGTGAAAATGTAAGTCTACAAATGATACCTTGCAAGTGGGTTTTAAGCTCTTTAGTGCAGCACTTCAATATTTGTACTCCCTTACTTTCTGCAAGCGTAGTGTAGGTTTGTTTTTTAGAGGGGCTGTGGCAATGTTGTTGACTGTTCTGCAAAGCAGGCATGTTGGTTGTTAAGAATCATGGGTTGGCAGTCGTAGTCTACAATTACCTATTTTTTTAGTAAAGATGGCAACATCAGTACAGTACTCTCTACTGTCCTATCCGTCGTTGTCAGACTTCAGTTAACAGAGCCACTTCTGAGAGTTGAGGTGAGGACCCTGTCATGATTTGTGGTGTTGAATTTTATGATGTGAAGTTCCAGAGAGGGGAAGGAGGAAGAAGCAAATGTATGGACTTCTGTTGGGGAGTTCAATCCATGGAAGATGGAACGCTACTCATTTGAGGCTATTCTGATCATATGTGTTTGCCAGATCCCTACACAGTTCTCAGCCAGTATGTTTGCAGGTTCAGCAGAGGAAGGTTTAATAACCGCCACCACCAGAACAGAAGTTGCTTGAGAGTTAGTGAGGTTATGCAGCCCTTCTGCTGGTTTCTTCAGTTCAGTTGCTTCTATATTTTTCTGCCTTCTCTGTTTTGACAGGGATTGAACTACATATGAGTCCTTACACTTTCCTGGCTAACTTTTCCTTTTCTGTTGTGAACTGTTTTAAAGATAAGGGAACATCTACTCAGTTGAATTCCAAGTCTGTTTTTTCAAAAGATCATAGAGATTAACTGTGGAAGAGACCTTGAAAAGTTACCTAGCTTGTCCTTCTGGCTCAGATTGGGCCCAGCTATATTAAAGCATCCGGGATGCCTTGCATTTGTGACCAGGTATCAAAAGCCATAGCTTTCAAAGGGGAAGAGCTTTAAAATCCAATTTAACTGCAGTTGTTTTTCACCTATTAATTTTTTTCTCCCACAGAAAGTGTATTAGAGCTACTTAAATGCCTTATACTATCTGCTTGCAAACCGACTGTATCTCTCAATGCCTATTAAATCCCAGTGATAAACTGTGACTGAAAGGTGAGAACCAAATCAGTGAAGACCGAGAAAATTAACTCATGAATAACCTCATTGACTGAGAGGTACAAGTCTCTGAACGGGCAAATGAAGAAGCGCATAGTGTAGGTCAGTACCTGCCCACAGAAATTGTTTATACGTATGTCAGATATCCACTTTCTCCCTCACAACTTGTTTCTGAACTTACCACTGTGGATTAACTCTCCTTCACACATATCAAGCCTCAGCCTGGACTACCTTGACTATTAATTTTGCGACCTATTCTGTAAATTGATGGGTTACTTGAGCTCAGTGGAGTAGTGTGTTAAGAAAGAATCCTTTTCTTCTTTTCACTTTTAAAGGAGATTTCTACTTGCCTGTCCACCTAAAATCATACTTCATTGTTACATAGCTATGCAAGAAACTAAGATAATTTCAGGAGAGCTATTCTAAGAAGATAACTTAGCAAGACAATAGTATTTTTCATGCATAAAACCTCTGTTTTTTTCACTGTTTGGGTGAAGAAATACATTTTGCTTACATCTTTTGCAAAACGTAGGTAATGGTTTTGTACCACAATAGGCACTTTAGAAGAATGGATTACCAGCTGTATTGGCTAACCCTTTCATATTTTTTTTGGACTAGTTCTGGGATTGTCTCATTTTTGTAGAGAAAAACATTTTTATTTTGGAAAACCAAGTTGCACAGACTACAAGCCTACTTATTCATATTTTAATAAAGACATTCTTCTCATGGTTGAAGCTTGTTTAAACCCACCATTGAAGTCTGAATTTGTTAGATGGATGCTGGAACGGAAACTGGGAACAAACTTTGGCCATGATGTAACCAAAGATCACTGATCTGAGGGAAAAAAATCTTCCCTTCTGAATTTGGGCTGGAGTAAGCCTAGTATGAGCCAACATATATACAATATTAATGAGACCTTTCCTGTTAACTGGGGGACTTCTAAGTAGTAACAGTGTACTTGGCCACAGTCTATCAGACTAGAGGCCTTTCCTACGCTAGAGGAAATATTTTTTTTTCAGCTCTACATAAGATAAAGTAACTCACACACATGCATTCCTGCATTTTTTTTTCTGTGTAACCTTTTGAATGTGGTTTCCCTCCTTCTAACTGAACTTCATTTTCATATATGCTTGAGAACTAATCAGCATTTATGGGATTAATTCCATGTTACCTTCATAGAATCATAGGTTGGAAAAGACCTCTAAGACCATGAAGTCCAACCATCCACCCAACACTGCCATGCCTACATTCATGATATGGCTTGCCAGGGTTGCTTCTGCTGGCAGATCTCTCTCAAAGAGATGTTCCAATGCACAGAGAACATCAGGTGAGGTCATGTGGTTTACACTGTGGGTGGCTGTTGAGTGGAGATGGAATGGTCTTTCAGCAAGGAATATCGTTTTCTTTCTCCTCGTATACCTTGAACACCACAGTCCTATTTGTTAGATATGCAGAGTGCCTGCAACCATTATCTTTGGGGGAATTTTGGAGTGTCAATATCTCTGAAAATGGGGACTTCAAGCCTCCTAAACTGCATGCTGTCTAATATTTGTGCATAGTTTGTGCACTGCACATTGTGGTGCAGCGCACGTACTTCAGAATAATAATTTGTAATAAAGCAGACAAGGACAGGGGAAAGTACCATGCATGTCCTCATTGCTCAGGAGAATGGACTTTGAATAGCAATAATGTAACTCTGTGACTAAAACTAGAGTTGTGAATTTTTTTCTTTCCAGAATGTCATTCAAAATCTCACTGGCTCACAAGCACATGAATTCCGCTGTTGTTTGTCATTAACACTGTCTGGGGGGAAAAAACCCAAAGGCTACAAGTGTCCGAGAAGTCCTGTCCTGTGGATATGCTAATGGTGAGTTTTCAGTTGGTTTGTAGTGCTTTGTGGGAGGAGGATGCTGAGCTGTAATTACTGTGAGAACCAGGGCTCAGAATTTCCTGAATATTGTGGGTTTCACTTCTCAAGGATAATATGGCATTAGTGTGTTCTTTTGCACTGAATGTTGAGTACGCAGGCAACTGCTCTTCATTTATACTGGTGGAAATAGTCAACTATATATAATTAGTAACATTCAATCCGCTCTCCAAAATACCAGAGCTTGCCTGGGTCTCAGATTGTCGAGGTTTATTGCAAGCAGTCCAAGACCAGAGAGTTCAATTAGAAAATTAACTTATATGTTATTTTACCATATTAAAGAGTTGATTTCCATCCAATTTGAAACAGATGATACATTGTTATAAAGGGTTGGGGTTGCACTTAATATTCTCCTATAAAAGAGGTAAAGACATACAAGACTTTTCCGCTACATTGGGTTAGGGCTTTAAAAATAATATGCTTTTTACAAGCCTAACTGCAGTTTTTATTCCTCTGAGTCACGTGTGCTTGGGGGAAACCATGTACTTTCAGTGCTTCTCAAAGCATAAAATGTGTAATAAAATTTTTTAAAAAGAATTTATACTATGTTTAGCTTTGCAAGGGAAAAAAAATCTAGTAAGTTTAATCTAATGTCGTTAAATGTTGTGGTTTTCAGGTAATTTGTAATCCAGAAACTTTTAGTATTGGGAGCTAAATGGTAACAGAAAATTAAAGCAATAAGGAACTCTGAAAAATTACCGGATTACATTTCGTGGGGCTAAATATTGACTACTAAAATGTTTGTACTTTTAATAAAGTGGTATGACTATTGGCTCACCATATATCTAAACTGAACCTTTACCTTTCTGAATGTTTGAATAATAAATTAAATGGACCTCCCACTGAGATGACCTTGCTGCTGTAGATGACACTAGGAAGGAACAGATGAAGGGAAAATAACTCCTGGGCAGAAACAACATCAGATGGAAGTTCAGTAGGAGCTGCTTAGGACAACATACCATCCAGAAACTCATCTTTAGAGAACAGTCAGGGCACCTGAGCAGTCCTAAATGGGTTCTAGATTGCAGGGTGTTTGCACATATGGCTTCCTTCTTCAGAAGCAAGTCAGTATTTCTACTGGGGCTCATGCAAGCAGGGTTCATGCAAGGAACTATAGGTCTAAGACATGCCCTAATTTTGGTTTTTTTTTTTCTTTAGGGTAAGGTGTGTGTGTCAGCTTTTACTGCTCTTCTATGATGTGGCGCGTCAGCCAGTACAAATAATTCTGGGGTTCATTAAGATTATAAATAGACTAAGGGGCCAAGAAGATGCTTAGAGGGTGTGATGAGAAAAGATAGAGAAATCTTTTTCTGTAGGCCTTAATGCATATAAGGCCAGTTGTGTTTAAAAAGTAGATCAGTGGATTAGCTATTTGAGGGAGTGTGCCAGTAACATTACCTTTTGAGGATAGAATAAAAAGATATTTCAAATAGGAGGCAGATGAATAGACTCCTGAGCTTTTGCAGAACCCCTCCAGAACAATTTCTTTGAATCTTTTAGAGTTTTCTTCATTATTACCTCTGAAGGATGAATTCAGTAACAGAGCACCCCATGATACAGAGCATAAAGCACCTGGTGGCATATTATGAAAATAAAAATAACTTCATATCTGAAACATTCTCCTTATTACCTCCCGTAATAGCAATATCTGTCTGCAAATTTTATTTCACTTGGGGAGTTCAGATTACTAACTTTCCAGCACGTTTTACCAGTTCTATCCAAAAACAATCCTGGTTTTTGTAAGTTAATAAATGGATAGAGTACTTTTAATAAGGGACCCCTAGAAGCCAAAAAAACTGGAAAAGGAGATCAGGGAAAATTATCAATCTGTTGAGTGCATGATCTTGCCAAATCCAAAGAAGAAAATAAATCTTGATGTCCAGAATCCGCCTTTTGGATAAGGAGTCACAGTCTGATGGAATTCTGAGTAATCCCTCTGCAGAAATTACTCAAATTCAATTTGGTGCTTTCCACTTCTGATACATGCTGGAAGCAGGTGGTTTTAAACAACAGGCTTGAAGCATGCACTATTACTACTCCGAGCAGTTACACACAACATCAAAATAAAGAAAAATGTATCAGTTACCACAGCTTTGCATGCAGGAGGGAAAAATAAAATATTTTTATGTGATACTGGAATGGCATAACTGAAAGGGTTTGGTTTGGGTTTTCTTCTTCCTTGCAAGAAAAGTACATGCAGACTGTTAAATAAGGGAATGGTGTTTCCTTCAATACTCATATAGCCGTTCTTTTTTAGGTTTCTTGGTGAGGATCGTGTTTTCCAGTAAGAAAGCAGAAGTGTCTATTGGTAAATGATACAACCAGAGAATATATCTTAAACTTTGGTAACAGAACCATTTAGCTGGATAGTACTTAATGTATCATATTAGCAAGGAGAGCAGAATTTGTTCTGTGCATGAATGTCTTTCAGAAGTGATCCAGTCATCCCTCACATATGGGAGACCCTGGGAAATAATACACCCATCATTAAAAGAGCTAAGATGAAAGTACTGCAAGATTGATAAGTTCTCATGCTCTCTTCTTTGCTTGCAATAACCAGCCTTCCCTTGGCCTCCTGCAGGGGAGTGGCTGAAGAGAGACTTTTCTCTGCAGAGGAACATAAGGGGAATGAATCCAGTTGTCTCAAAGCAAATTGTTATGGAGATCTTTGGGAAAATTTCTAATCCGTATTTCCCTGTTTTCCACTACTTGCAAGTCATTACAAATGAAATGGAACAACAACCCAGGAGAGAGGCTTCACACAAGAAAGGGCTATAAGCTGTTCACTAGCAGCATCTGTAGCTTCAAACCACAAACATGAAGTGTAATCAGCTTCAGCTTACAGTTATTCCTTCAGAGAAGATGGGGTTTCTGTGTTTTTTCTGTGGGTAGGTGCTCTAGCTTCCTCTGATATCTTGTAGTCTCAGCTTAACTCTCTTGTCAGGACAAAACCTGTGGTCTTTGACTGGGGTCTGGCACCTGGCCAAGTGCAGTCCTTGGAAAAGTGTACATGAGACCTGAAGTAGATAGACAGTTCCATTTTTCCTTCATCTTAATTTTTCTAAGGCCCATGGATGTAGTCAGTGAGCCTGGGACCAGAAGGTGCTGTGCTCTGAGAAAGAAGAGGCTGGCTGAGGAGACTTGCACTTGGGTTTATTTCACTCTCTGACAAGTAGCAAAGTGATCTGAGAGCTTCAGTGGCTCTTGCAGCTAGTAAGCAGTTTTCTCTTGGAGACATTGCTATTGTTTCAATCAAAGAAGCCTCACAATTTAGTCTTAACAGCTCTACAGTAGCTTTAAAGTGAAAACTTTCCTGTTATTCTGTTGATCAGCAGATATTATTGGCCTGGCTGGTGTGCAAAGGTGTGCTTTGAGGTTTTTGTACCCTTGTGTAATTTCTTATCAGCCTGCAGAAAAGTTGGTGCCTTGGGCAGACATTGAACTTTGCTATTCCATCATGTAACTGAAGAAGAATCTCCACTTAAACTCGTACTGATGTCATACTCACTTGAAATCAGAACTTAGACCAGTACAGGATAACTTTTTTTTTTTTTTGGTGCAACTTGGAGTACATCACTGAGGAGCTGACATGATTTGTGTTACAAAGTGCATAATAGTCTTCGCTACCTTGCATTCTTATTCATCCAAACTAGTATGGTTTCCACCAGCATTTACCACATCTGCTCTGCTAGTTTTTGGGTTTTAGCAGAACAAAATGACAGTGATAAGTTTAGCTCTTTGTCTAATGTTTCTTTTTCACTATTTAAAAGAGAGAAATCGTATTTAATTTTCATAGTTTTTTTTAATTTTAGAAAAGGGGGACATAGTTTTTAAATAGGCAGGAACACCATTCTCCCAGTATAAAGGTTGTTTACAGGTATAGCAAAGGGTAAGAGGTAGCTAATGAGAGAGCTAGTAAAAAAGAGCATAGTATCTAATTGAATAAATTCTAACCTGGCATGCCTAGTCATAAGACAGATTAAAGACATTATGATATTGTTTTATTGCTTTTATAATTCTAAGAGTTAGCAACTGTAATCTATATTTTAATAAATATTTTTGGCGTAGAATTATCCTCATTGTCAATTAAATTATGGATGTGTTTTCAGTAAGTGTGGGAGTCAGATGGTTAAGTGTGAGCTACTGAGAAGAAAAACTTTAGTATGGATTTGTTGCATTTTCTTTCTAGGTTGACAAGTAAAGTGAGTATTTCTTCAGAGCATATTTCCTAGTATTTCATGAGCCAAATGTTGAACAGATGTACTTAAAGTGTGGAAAAATTAAATGAAAGACACATTTAGGATTTATAGAGCTGAAAACCAAAAAAAACAATGGAAATTAGAACTCTGATGAACAGAAATTATGCTGTTAATGCAGAAATTTTTACTGTAAGTTAAAAAAAAATTGGCCTCTAGGTCCCCGAACTGCAGTCTGGAACTGTATAAATTATGGTTAGAAAATGATGCAACACTTGTTCCGAAAAAGGTAATTTAGCTCTAAAATATGTTTTTATATTCGTTTTAAATTAAAAATGACCAGTGCAGCTCCAGAAAATTGTACTTCTTCCCAGAATCACGAAAATCCCCTGAAGTCTGAGTGCTACAAGATGTAGACTTTTTTTCCCATTTTGAAATCATGCAATCAAGACTACAGATGACATGGAAAAGACAAAGACTCCTAATTCACTAACAATCTCTTGTCACAGCTGCTGCTGTAAGGAGTAAGCGCAGTGGGTAAACCGCACTGCTGAAGCTTATTCACATCACCCAGTTATGGGAGCATAACAGTGTGCCATTTATTTCTGTGAGACAGGCACATGTTTCTAAAATGAGCTGTGGCCTTCATTCAGAAAAAACACCCCTGTTCTGGAAAGCAGTCTCTTTCAATGATCACAGTTACAACAACTCGACTGCGGAAACCATTTGAGCCTGGGACTTTGGGAATTAAACACATGCTTAAGTACTTTTCCTTAATAGGGGCACAATTAGACATGTGGATTGAGGCTTGCATAGACTAGTAAACAAGGGAATTTGCAAACAGTTATCAGCCATCTGTATTAAGTAATCCACATAACGAGTGGAGTTTGGGAGATTTGTATCAACTGATACTGTGTCTTGCACTGGGAAAACTCTTCTGAGATGAAGTTCTTCATTAAAACAACTGTGCAATCTAACACTGTACATTGTGCTCTGTTGAAATGCTGCTGAATATTGCTACTTATTTCATTTTCCTTGCTCATGCACTTCATATGATTATACCAAGAGGGAAAGCGATTTGAGAGGTGTGAACTGGAGCAGACTTTGGTAATGATTTGGGTCCTGGGTTGTTCCATTAGCTTTGGTCCATTAGATCAATCAGTTCTGAACAATTCAAAATTAGGCACCCAAATAAGTGTCTGCTATTTTCTGAAGGGCTGAGGAACTTTGTGCAACTGCTATTGTTTTGATAGATCCACAAATATGATTAATATAGCTCATATTGCCAGTAAGGATTTTCAGTTTTGATTTAGGCTTGGTACGTCCTCAGTGGGGTGGGTAGAAATTGAATCATCTTCTGCCTTCACAGTCTGTGGCTCCTCCTAGGCCTGAATAGACAGCAAGCCCGTATTTGTGTCTCTGATTGTCTGTGTCTTTGCTGCTAAGTTAGGTTGCTCAGCAGATAAGTCAATATCATAAATATAGGCTCTGATAAAGTGAACTTGGGAGAAGACATCCTATGTCTACTAATGCCTAGGTTGTCGCCATGGTGGTGCTACAGGCTGAAATTGCACTGGCCTTCCCACGTGTTGCGTAGCTCCCCATCTGATCACTGCATAGCCAGGAAAGATAGACCTTACTCTGTTTACTCCTTAGCCCCTGGCATCTTTCTTCAGTACTAGTAACCGTATTCCTACATGCCATCAGCTCCAGGATTTTGCTGAAATTACATGATTTCAGTTCTGTTTATCTTTGATTCTGTGTTGACTTTTACTATTAAGGATATTTGCAAAGCTTGCCTTTAGGAAAGAATGATGAGCTATGCTTTGGTTAACATTGGGTGTAATAGCAGCTCCTAACCCTTCTAGTAACGAAGGTGACATTGCATCAGTACAACGCTAAGCTGTGTTGTTCTGTGATGGCTGTATCTGTAGTGCGCTGAATGACAATACTGGTAGGTTGCCAAGCTGGACAGATGACCTCGCTGAGAAAGATCTGATACTGCCTGTAGTCAGGATGGGATGCAGGCAGGCAGCTCAGCCAGCTTTGCAGCATCAACACCCAGAATGGGCTGTGCTTGAAGCTAGAAAGCCAAAGGTGGGAAGAGGGAGGTAAAACAGTACTGGAAGAGGAATACCTTGTAAGCTGTGTCAAGTATTGTGTGCCTTATCTTCACTGGAACAGTCACAAGCAGTGGTAGAACAGGCACAGCTGGGGATGGGGCACCAAGGACAACGTGCTGCCAGGAAGCTCAGAGGACCACCGTGGAGGAGATAGCTGTGTCTGTCGAACAAGCACTGGGCTACAGCATACATAGCTGTATTTCTACAGAGCTATTATGGTCACTGAAGTGGCAGGAGTAGAAAAGAGGTGAGAACTGAGTCCTCTGTACTTTTTTCTCATTGAAACAATTATAAATTTATCTGTGCCTGTCTCT